>QWCJ01000010.1_pt1 | contig 151291 bp, 118 predicted proteins | sample 1972501 | NCBI WGS metagenome assembly QWCJ01 (sample SAMN09866711, study PRJNA288562) | Human vaginal metagenome isolate term2_vaginal, whole genome shotgun... | isolation source: vagina | host: Homo sapiens | place: USA: California
TTTTTCAAATTTATTGGTACCAACATAAGTTTTACTCATAACGATTGGCATATCAATAACCTTTCGTATTCCCACAATCGTGAAATGATGATAAGCATTCGTATCGTATGCCTCCATGATTAGTCCTGGCAAGCCATGTAGCTTCCATGGACCATCGCTGACAGGCACGTCAGGAGCAAACCATGCAGTCCAGTGGTGTCCTCTATAATCGCACGTTGCCATCTGAACCGTGTAGTTCAATATTGTTTTTGTGGAGTCTGCCATCGTCCAGTTGATATTATTCAGAGAATCAACATAAATATAATCCTGTAGCGATAGTCCATCTGTAACGGTCATTTTGCCTTCGGGATAATTCTTGTAGACATATGCCTTCATACGCTTGTGTAATGGTTGTTTCTTAGTTTTAAGAAACTCCATGATTTCCGCATCTATAATTTTACGCCTATTGGGATTTTCGTATCTTTCATCAACCTGCATACTATAAGAACTATAACACTTAGAAACTTTATTACCTAATAACAGCACAAGTCTATCATCCTCATCCAGTATTTTTTTCAGGGTATCTTGCATATGTACATATTGATATTGACACTCGAGATTGGTAACATCAAGTTTCTTCTGTGCAGTTACGACAGATGATATTAATATAAAAAATATTATCCAACTATATTTCATAACATAATTATGCTTTGCTAATAATGAAAAGATTTCAATATAATGAAATTTTTTTTAGGTGAATGTTTTAAACATCCACCTAAAATAATAGCTTAATGCTCCACACAGTGAGTACTATATCCAATAGTCCACCCTGCAAGTGCCTTCTCCGAAAGTTTATTGTTAGCTATAATTTTGCGAAGATTTTCACAATACTCTTCTCTAGAAATACCACCAAAGATGTTTTCTAACTCTTTTAATTCTAATTTTTTCATAATTTTCTAAATTAATTTAATAGTAATATTTTTTTTGCCTTTCAAAAATGCTCTTAACTAGTATTTGAGTATCTTGAATTTAAATAAGAGGTTAGGCAGTGCCTCTATATAGACTTCAAATTAAAAGATTAGCAACTTCTTCGCTTTTTAAGTCTATATTTTATTTTTATTCAGTATATCTTGAGATATATGGAATGTCGGTTATCTTATATCCTTTGGGCAGTCTATAACTGTTTATGAGTACAAAGGGATAATGTTGGATATTCATACTTTGTATAGAGTTCAACAAACTCTTATATGTAACTATTGCCTCATCGTAGAAGCTGATTTGCTCTCTATAAGAGTTTGCAAATAAAGCTTTTAGGCAGTCTATATGGCTATGTAAGTAAAGCATGTAGAGGTTTAATTGCCTTTTATTATATTTTATAAATGTTTCCTTATTATTTTCCTCCACTCCTATACCATCAATTATAAGTTGCCAATGATATCTTTGAGGGAACTATTTGAAAGCAAAGTTAATTATTTTGTAAAGAAATAACAAAAAAAATGATTACATATTTTACACTTTCTTACGCGAGTTCGGGATAAGAAAATCTTTAGAAAAGTTCCAATTGCCTTGATTTCTCCACGTGTACTGGCAGTGCCTCCGGCTTATTGTCAAAGAAACAATAGGCTGTAAGAGCAGAACATAAGTTCATGATGAAATTATGTATTGATCGGTGCCGTGAATGTACAAGGTTAGCCTTGTTCTTGAGCAACTCGTTGATACATTCGATGATGTATCTCTTTCTAAGCATGATTCTGTCCCACATAGGCATAAGTTTGTTCTTCATGTTCGCTTTTAGACCATGTACGAGATGTATGCCTTGGTAGAACAATGTTTCAAAGAGTTCCTTTTTGATATATCCTACGCGAGTTCGGGATAAGAAAAGCACTTAAAAAGTTGGTAATCTCGCTTATTATTTATACCTTTATAGGTGAAAATCAACAAGTTACAAATAAAGACAAAGCGATGATTACCAACTTTTTAAGTGCTTTTCTTATCCCGAACTTGCGTATAGAAGAATTAATAGATTATTAATCTTTGCAACCGAGTTGCAAGATTAAATGGATATCTTTGCATCGTGATGATGAAAAAAATATCCATATTTAGTATCTGGTTGGCAATCCTCATGGTGTTGTTTGTCTCTGTTTTGGCACATCATCATCACCCCAAAGAAGTATGCTTCATTGAAATGACATGCGCGTTGGATGGCAATGTTAATGATAGTCACACTGGCCACTCGACTTCGGGTCAAAGTTCTACACCAGACAATTGCTCTGTTGAACAAATCAAAAACATTGTCAAAAACGAAAAGTGCGTTCAACAGATCACACAGACCATAGAGAGGCAATCACACTTATTGTATGTTTTCTCGCCGTATAAAATATTGTCAAACCTTGAAGCTTCAAAGTTTAACGAAACATCACAAGAGCCCTCTTTTCATCTGCTTGAGGCAAATATTGTCTCAAGTGGGTTACGAGCGCCTCCTCTCTCATAATTATATCCATTTTTTTTTAATAAATAGAATAAGACATGACGGTTGTTCTCAATATGTCGTGTATAATTAAGTCATGAGATATGATCAATAAAATTATTTATTTTTCCATTAAGCATAAGTTCTTGGTGATACTCCTCTTGGTAATCATTATAGGTGGTGGCTTATATTCACTAAAAACCATCAATGTAGATTCTACACCAGATATCACCAATAATCAAGTACAGGTTATTACTGTGTCAGAAAACCTTTCAACAACAGATATAGAGCAGTTTGTTACTTACCCTGTAGAACTTGCCATGTCGAATCTTCCTGGTGTAATAGACATTCGTTCTATCTCTCGATTCGGTGTATCGGTTGTGACCATTGTGTTCAAGGATAATATGGATACCTATCTGCCACGCCAACTTGTTCAAGAGAAGTTAGAAGAAGTACGTGAAGAAATTCCAGAAGGCTTTGGCACTCCCCAAATGGGACCTATAACAACAGGGTTGGGTGAAATTTATCAATACACATTAGTTCCTAAAGACAGCAATTTATATAGTCCACAGGAATTGCGAACTATTCAAGACTGGATAGTTAAACGTCAACTGTCAATGATTCCTGGTGTTGTCGAAGTGAACTCTTTTGGTGGGAGTATAAAGCAATACGAGGTGGCTCTTAATCCGAATAGGCTCAATGCAATGAAAGTTACTATCAGTGAAGTATACGAAGCATTAAGCAAGAATAACATCAATACCGGTGGAGCCTATATCGAGCGCAACCACATGGCCAATTTTATTCGTGGTGAGGGAGTGGTTAAATCTATTGCAGATATTCAAAACATAGTTGTTAAGAATACGAATGGTATTCCTGTTCTGATACGAGACGTGGCCGATAAAGTTGATATTGGTTCACAAGTACGTTATGGCGCCTTTACCCAAAATGGGCATGAGGCTGTTGGTGGCATGATTCTGATGTTAAAGGGAGCAAACTCAGACAAAGTGGTTGATGCTGTTAAAAATAGAATGGAAAGTATCAAGAAATCACTTCCCACAGGTATTGAGATAAAACCGTTTCTCGATCGTTCTAATCTTATCGACCGTACAACGAGTACAATAGCTCGCAATTTGGTAGAGGGAGCCCTGATTGTCATTTTTGTATTAGTCTTACTACTCGGAAATGTGCGAGGTGGCATCATTACAGCTTCCGTTATTCCATTATCTCTATTGTTTGCCTTTATCATGATGAGAATCTTTGGGGTTTGGGCGAATTTAATGAGCCTGGGGGCTATTGATTTCGGTATTATTGTCGATGGAGCCGTTATTATTGTAGAGGGCATTGTATTTGAGATTGGAAAGAGGACTAAGCACCATCTTAAAGTTGACCAGACGGCCATGAATCAAATTAGTTACGATGCGGCATCCTCAATGATGAACTCGGCTTTCTTTGGTCAGCTGATAATTCTAATCGTTTTTACACCGATTATATTCTTGACAGGAATCAGTGGTAAGATGTTTTCACCTATGGCTTACACGTTCTCGTTTGCACTCTTAGGTGCGATCATACTCTGTTTAACCTATGTACCTATGATTTCGGCTCTTATTCTACGCCCCTTACATAATTCCGATAGTAGGATTGTCAGGTTTGAGAAGAGATTGGAGCAAGTAAGTAACAAGTTGATTACAAAAATCACGAGGGCGTATAATCCGCTGCTTCTTTTTTCACTTCGACATAAGACAGCAGTCATTCTCTCAGCTATAATCATGTTAGGAATTACGACCATCGCCTTTACGCGTATGGGTGGAGAATTTATTCCTGAGCTTGATGAAGGAGATATAGCAATGCAAACATTTCTTAGACCAGGAAGTTCTCTCTCTGAAACAATCAAGAGAGAAAAAGAAGTTGAGCGTCTGCTTTTGGATAACTTCCCTGAAATCAAAACAGTCTGTGCACGCATTGGCGTGGCTGATATTCCTACTGACCCTATGGGATTTGACTATACGGACAGTTTTATTATCCTTGAAAAAGACAGGAGTAAATGGACTTCGGCCACAACGAAGGAGGAACTTATTGAAAGGATAAAGGAAAAGCTCCAAATTTTACCCGGGCTAAACTTTTCTTTCTCTCAGCCAGTAGCACTTCGTTTCAACGAACTGCTTACTGGTGTCCGCGAGGATGTAGCCGTAAAACTCTATGGTGACGACCTCGAAAAACTCAATAAATTGGGAAATCGGATGGTAAGCATTATTAGTAAAATATCTGGTGCCAAAGACGTGGCTCTTGAACGTACAGACGGATTACCACAGATTACAGTAAAATATGACCGGCAGCGCTTAGCACAATATGGAATGAATATTGCTGACCTAAACGGGTATGTGAGTTCTGCTTTTGCTGGCAGTTCTGCCGGAGTGGTATTTGAAGGTGAAAAACGTTTCGACCTTGTCATTCGACTCTCCGAGACGTATCGTAAGAGTATCGATAATCTTAAGCAACTCTATGTTGATCTGCCAAATGGGTCGCAGATACCCCTGAGAGAGGTAGCCAATATTAACTATGAGTCAGGTCCAATGCAAATATCACGAGATAAAGCCTCACGCAGAATCTATGTAGGAGTGAATGTGCGAGGACGTGATGTGGCATCCGTCGTCTCTGATATTCAAAAAAGTCTTGATGCTGAGTTGACTCTTCCTTCAGGTTATCGACTGGAATATGGAGGTGAATATCAAAATCTCCAAGAAGCAAAGGCACGTTTGATGATAGTTCTCCCAATAGCCATGGCACTAATTTTCCTTTTACTCTACTTTGCATTAAAATCATTTAAGCAGAGCTTGATGATTTATATGGCAGTACCTCTTGCTACGATTGGTGGAGTTTTAGCTTTGATATTGCGTGGTATGTCTTTTTCCATCTCGGCAGGTGTCGGCTTTATCGTGTTATTCGGTGTTGCAGTACTCAATGGTTTGGTACTCATTAACCGATTCAATTCATTAAAAAGTGAAGGTATGAAAGATATAAATCGAAGAATTATAGTGGGTACAAAAGAGCGCATACGACCTATCTTACTAACAGCAACAGCTGCAATGCTTGGCTTTTTGCCTATGGCGGTATCAGGCTCTGCAGGGGCGGAAGTGCAACGACCATTAGCCACAGTAGTTATTGGAGGGCTATTTACCGCAACACTACTTACGCTGGTAGTAATTCCATTATTATATGCATTGGAAGAAGGGGTAAATATTAAGAAAAAAAAGATACCGACGGCTATTACACTTACATTGGTCATGCTATTAATGACAAATGGTTCGAAAGCGCAAACTGTTAGTCTTCAACAAGCATTTCAACTTGCAGAACAAAATTACCCTACAATAAGGATAGCTGAACTTCGTGTCAATCGTGAGAAAACGATGATTAAAGGCGTAAATAACATAGGAGACACGGAGTTCTCAGCAGGTGTGGACGAACTCGGCAGAGGTAATGATGCTACCTTTTCATTATTATCTATCCGACAGAATCTGAATCTATTCGGTAAGAAGCAACGTACTCGTGCTCAAGAACAAGCAACAAGAACAGCTCGTGCAGAAGCAGCGTTGACAAAATATGACTTACAAAGAGCTGTAAGTTACGATTATGCCCAAGCGTACATTCAGAAACAGAGAATGAAAGTCTATGCAATGATTGACTCTATCTATCAGAATTTTGAACATGCCGCAAAATTAAAATATGAAATGCGTGAGACCTCGCAATTAGAATATTTAACAGCAAAGAAGAAAGCGATAGAGATGAAGGAAAATTTGAATCAGTCAACTTATGATTATCAAGTAGCAGTTAGATTGTTATCTCGATGGTTAGGAGAAGGAATTTACGAACCTTCTACCTCCCCAGAAGAAATATTCGCAGTATGCAATGACACTGTTCATCCAATATTGGCATTGCAGAAAGAAAAAATTAAACTGGCACAAACACAGATAGAAGTTGAAAAAACAAAAGTGCTACCAAATTTTTTCGTAGAAGCAGGGGCGCAGAGAAATGGAAATAGGTTAGGCTATTGGACTATAAATGTTGGTATGAGTATTCCCTTATTTAGAAATTCATATCGTGCACAGAAGCAAGCCATGGCCATGGATAAGGAGATTGAAGAGGCTTATCTCACCTTATCACGTCAACAACTTAAAAGTGTTCAAGAGCGTTTACAAACAGAAAATCTAAAATGGCAGACGAAACTCAAATACTTTCAAGAAACAGCATTACCAACAGCAAGAGAGCAACAACGAGGAGCAGCTTCCGCTTACCGACTCGGGGCAACTGACTATATTGGCTTTATCCAGACCATGGGCGATGCTGTGCAGACAGAGCTTGACTATTGGTCAGCTTACGAAAAATACATCAATACAAAGATAGATTTACAATATCCAAATATTTAAGACAATGAAAACAAAAAAATATATCTATATGGCCTCTCTCTTGCTTCTAATGGCTTGTGGCAACACCAAGAAGCAGGCCGAAAACAGTGAAGAGAATGCGTTGAAGGAACAGACCCAAGTAGTCCTCACTGACGAGCAAGTGAAGAAGGTGAATATTGAGGTTGGCCATCTTACAGAGATGGTTTTTGAGAATGCTATAGAAGCGAATGGAAAACTGGTTATCGATCCGCAAAGTGAAGCAACTGTAACTCCGCAAACGGGTGGAAATATCAAACAGATATTAGTTAAAGAAGGACAAATAGTGGCTAAAGGCCAGATCATCGCTTACTTGTCTCACCCCGACTTTGTTAACCTTCAGACACAATATCTATCATCCCTCAATCAGCAGAAGTATCTCTCGAAAGAGTTTGCTCGCCAGGCAATGATGATGAAAGAGGGGGTGGGTGCAGGTAAGGATTACGACCGTATCAAATCAGAATTAAAGATAGTTAATGGCGAATTGCAAATGTTATCCGCCCAGCTTAGAAAAATGGGTATTAATCCTTCCTCTATTCGCAAGGGAAATCCCAAGATGACAATCGCAATAAAGAGTCCTATCCGTGGCACTGTTGAGCAAATCGACGTGCAGACAGGCCAATATACAACTCCAGAAATGCCAATAATGAAGATTGTAAATACAGACAACATTTTTGCTGAATTACAAGTCTTTCTACACGATATTTCTAAAATAAAAGTAGGACAGTCTGTACAATTTAAACAATCCGACAACAGTGGGAAAAACTATAGAGGCAAAGTATATTCCATTGGTAAGACCTTTAACAATGAAAATCAGACAGTAGATGTGCGGGTAAATATTATGGGGGATAGAACTGGATTAATTGGAGGCATGTATATTCAGGCACAGATTGCTACAAATGCAATAAAGATGAAAGCTGTACCTTATGAAGCCATAGCCGAAAAAGATGGGAAATTTTATATCTATAAAGCCTCTCATCAGGGCTCAAGATGGCAGTTCTTCCCTGTTGGTGTCAAGAAGATAAAAGAAGAAAATGGATATGTAGCAATAGAGCCTTTAGAGGATACAAAAAAACTTTCTAATATTGTTCAATCGGGTGCTTATTATCTTCTGTCTGAAATGAATAAAGGAGAAACCGGAGAAGAATAGAATAAAGCACCTATCTCTAATTGGTGTTTACTGAAAATTAACGTGAGTTCGACGAATTATAAGTGTCTATAAATTTGGTGATTAGCGAATTTTGTTGTAACTTTAAAGAGCTAACATTCAAACAGTTACAAACAAAAATCGCTATGATCACCGAAGACAAAGTTACTGAAATATTTTGTATGGCAGATGACTTCTGCAAGTCTTTTGATGCAATGGTGGCAAAATATACGCTATAGCCTACTGGAAAAAGAAAGTATCATCGAGATTCCACGATGTCAAAGGCAGAAGTCATGCTAATAATGATTCTTTTTCACGACTCTGGTTATCGCTGCTTTAAACATTTTACCATCCAAAAACGGACACAAAGAATGGATCAGGACATCAAGGCGGTATGTGCTGAATATCTATACCTGTAATAATGCTTACGCAGATGTTTTCCAAACTGATTTTGGATAATGCCTACAACTTATGGGAATGATATTGTGTATTGCCTCAAGTCACATTGTGGGGTAAGGGGATATTGTAGGTAGAAGTGGGTGCTTCAAGCTCAAATTATCTGCAAATTCAGTAATGAGAGGACGTGTAAACGCAATAAGGACGTTCAAGGGCTTAGTTGCGGATTTGAGGCAAATTAATAAATATATTTTCAAAAATTGTCGATGTTTTAAGAAAAAATCATTAAATTTGTCAGCGAGTCCAAGTGTGCATACGAGTATGCATTCGTTATAAGACTCAGACATTTTACGAAGAGCGTTTGCTCGTTATTCTACGCTGAAATCTGGACAATTTCAAACGGAAAGAATAATGGATAAACTCTCACGCCAAGATTATTGTACCCGTTAGTGGGCATGATATATCTTTCAGGCGTGGGTTGTTGTTTGTTACTTTCCGTTGGCAGTCCAGAGCCTCAGCGTGGAAACGACAATAGTCCCACGCTTTTTCATACCCTTCAATCTATTAATCGCCTACTTCTGGGAACCCGTGGGCAAAATCATTCCTATGGAATAAGAAATATATTAAGGACCCATGAAGTTGATAAATCCAAAAGACCACCTTGACTGCGATTGCTATCGCTTAAATCCGAATATAGGATTCCGAATGATAGACCTTGCTGAAAAAGAAACTTTAGAAGACGACGAACGGTGTTGCAACCAATTAATCTATTTGCGACATGGAAAGACGGAAGTTCTTGAGAAGGGGGGATGTCAACACTTATTGGAAGCGCAGGACTTTATCTTCATTCCGCTGGGGAAAACTTTCTCCTTAAGAGCTGTCGCGGATTCGCGCTTAATTGTAATGACAACTCTTCACATCAGTACGCTCTGCCTAAAATTATCGGCTGCGAAACTCGAAAAGATTGAAACAACCGAAACCGACGCATGCAAAGCCCCTTTCAATACACGCGTGTTCCATGCTAACGATTCGTTGATACGGTGCTGGGATTCCATAGAGGATTATTTAGAAGTTGGATTCTCTTGCAAAGAAATTCATCATCTTAAAGAAAGAGAGATTTTCTTGTTGCTTAGAGCAAGTCTCCCAGAGGAAGAATTGCGCACGCTATTCCGCCCATTGTTCGACAAAAGTACCGACTTTATGGCTTCCGTACACAAATATGCTGATAATGTGAAAACAGCACAGCAGTTGGCAGACGAAATAGGAATGGAGCGTGCATATTTTCAAAAAGTTTTTAAGGCACATTTCAATACCTCTCCTTACTGTTGGTTGCAAAATTTGAAAGCGGAGAAGTTGCTAACGATACTTCGCGAATCAGATATACCAATAAAGAATATAGCATCTGAAATGGGTTTTTCTTCTGTAAGTCATCTGAACACCTTTTGCAAAAAATTCTTCGGCAAGACCTCTTCAGAAATTCGGGATGGACAATTCTCGGAATCCCAATTTAATAAGCAAAAGTAAGAAACTGCTAAGCAAATAAAAACTCTCCTTAAATTTGCATTTTCAGAATATAACACAAAAATGATAGTTTGCAACACATTTTTTTTACAATAATAATACTATACTTCATAACTTTGCAAAAGTTTTTGAACTCTTGCATAAAAGAGTTAAGACTTTCCTTACCATGCTGTCGGTGAGTCTAAACATCTATACAAAAAATATAATCTACTATAAGATAGGCATGAATACCATACGTGACTTTTTGAAAAATAAACAATTATTATTGTTGATTGCTTTTCTTCCCACCAGCTTCCTGCATGCGCAGAAAGTTGGAATAAAAACGAATACACTTTATTTGGCAACTACAACTCCCAACTTAGGCATTGAGGTGGCAACATCTAATAGTTTCACACTGAGCCTGACAGCCGGTTATAATCCTTTCTCGTTCCCATCGAGGGAGAATACGGACGGTCGCAAGATTCATCCTAAGCTGAAACACTGGCTTATAATGCCCGAAGTCAAATATTGGTTTTGCAAATCATTCCAACGAGGTTATTTAGGATTGCACGGTATATATGCCGACTATAACATAGGTGGTTTCCCTAAACCCCGCGTTTTTGATGACACCAGATACAAGGGACAAGCTTATGGCGGAGGACTTAGCTACGGCTACCAATGGGCTATCGGTGACAGATGGGGCATGGAGGCTTCTGTGGGCGTGGGCTATCTTTATCTAAAATACAAGAAATACGAATGTACAGAGTGTGGCGACTATCTCGGAGAGTTTCACCGCAATTACTTTGGTCCGACGAAACTTGCACTCTCATTTATCTACTATCTTAAATAATTTGCAATGAAAAAGTGTATATTATTTATTCTAATACAGGTAGCCTGTTGCACCGTTTCAATCGCGCAGCAGGTACAATATGCGGTCACCGAACCATCGCCATTACGAATTACAGAAACCTCCTGCAATATCAACGGCGATTCTTTGCATATAGGATTTGTCATAAACTTGCAGGGAAACGTAATACGGTCAGGAGAAGCCTTACATCTGGTGCCTGTCTACAGAATTGGTAACGATGAGGTGCGATTGCCGGAAATACTTATTAACGGAAAAAGAAATTCCAAATACTATCGACGCGACCGTGCACTGCTCAGTCATGAGCAGTATTGGAGTACAAAGCCATACGCCGAACTCACATTAAACAAGAGAATACCTCAGAAGATAAGATATGATAAAAGAGTAGTATTGCCGGCAGAATTTCGCAATCAGCCGACAGGACACGTTTATATAGAGCGATTCGTTGAGGACTGCTGTGATTGGCGTTTTGTAGGTTCGGACCTACTGAAGCCGACAGTGGTTTCCGAAATCTCGCCAGCTGCTATTCCTATGCAAAACCTTGTGTTCGACGAAAGTAATGTTGTGTTTGTTAGACCTGCTCACGAAACAAAGAAGCTGCGTAACGAGTTATTATCGTTAAGAATCAATTTCATTGTAAACAGATCTGATATCCTACCCACCTACAAGAACAATGCAGATGAGTTGCGCAAAGCCGATGCTTTGTTGCGACCGCTATCCACTCGAAGGGAGACATATACCATCAACTCGGCTATCATCCGTGGTTATGCCTCACCGGAGGATACCTACGAGCACAACCTGAAGCTATCGCAACATAGAGCCGATAACTTCAAAAGCTACATCATCTCACGTTATGGGCTAACCGGACTCTCTTCGTTCCCATCACAAGGTATGGGTGAAGACTGGGACGGACTGCGTAAGTTGGTAGAAGAGAGCATTATGCCATATCGCGAAAAAGTGCTGGACATTATCGATTTTGTGGATCTTAATAAAGGACGTGAGAAACAGCTCATGGATTTGGGAGGAGGCGTTCCATATAAATTTATGTTAGCAAATCTATTCCCTCCCTTACGTCGCATGGAGATGGAAGTAAGTTACACAGTTAGGCCCTTTGAAGAAAAGGAAACCGACAAGGTGTTTGAGACACGTCCGCAAGACCTTTCACCCGAAGAATTATTTCTTCTGGCACGACGTCGCAATGCTCCTCCTGTAACCGATGAGGAAAGGGCTAAATACGGTCGCGAGTACGATATGGCAGTACAGCTCTACCCTAAAAACGAAATTGTATTGCTTAATGCTTCTTCCGCAGCCTTAATAAGAGGCGACGAGGACATCGCGTGGGAGTATCTGAATAAAATTAAAAGTCTGCCAGAAGCAGCCAACAATTTGGGAGTTTACTATATGCTGCACGGCGACAATGCTCGTGCCGAACAATACCTGCGGCGCGCTTTGACTGTTATGCAAACAAAAGAGACAGCAAAACGTAACTTGAAAGTTTTGGAGCTGCGCAAGCAAAATGTTTCCATTCAGCAGTAAAACTAACAGATGAACGAAAAATCGTTATCATATATATTGGAATCCAAGACCTATAGCATGACTTTATACAATCGCTTAAACCTATGGTGTAGTTCGAGAGTCTTCCTGTGGTTGGCGCTTGCTATTGTGATAGTAGGACTTGCCTCGTGTTCTACCGATGACGACCGCGACGAATGTTGTGAACGTATTCGGATTGATTTCAGGTATTCCAAAGGAGCTGCCGATGTCTTTCCTAAATACATTAAAAACATGCGTCACTTCCTGTTCACAGACGATGGGCGTTTCATTAGAGAGATACCGGCTTCAGCATCTCATCTGCAGCATCTGTACATACCGCAAATAGAAGAGGGAGCCTATCAGTTGGTAACACTCGGCAATGCGGATAAAGCCACAGTCATTACCGACCTCATCCCTGGACAAACACGACTTTCCGACTTTCTGCTAAGGACGCAGAATCCTCAAGCCAATGTAGTGCAAGATGACAGCGATCCGATCTACTGGGGAATTCTTTCTTTCAGAGCGGAAAGGAACAAGGATCTACGTTACCTGTGCGACATGAGCAATATACATTGCCGTCTAACGGTGACCGTTACATGGATGGAAACACAGCCGGAAACCGACAACTTCATATTGCAGATACGTGAGGTGCCGTCTCGCTATAGACTGAATCCTCAAGAGTCCACCTATCAATACGTGGCAGGCGACAAGACCAAACCGGAAACTACTCCCGACCGTGTTGTGCATCATTTCCCTTATGTCTATGAGGAACCCGCCACCTTGGTAGTACACCGCAAAGAGGTGCCACGTTTGGCAGGACGAGTAAAAGGAACATTCCGCACACTGCGCTACACCGATGGGCGTATTCCTTACTTCGTATTACTGAAAGCCGACGGAACGGCGGTGACTAAAGAGATTCATCTCTCCGAGCCCTTTGCGCTGTGGGGCTGGAAAGTAAGCGACAACATCGAACAAGAATATGAAATAGAAATCTATCTTTATGATGATCGTATGATTGTTCACCCAGCTGCCAATGCCGATGTACTCGATTGGGTTGACGGCGGTACCGTAGGTTAATAAGAATACTATGTGTTTTTGAAAACACTCTTAATTTATTTTTAATTTTATTATTAAATTGTTTTATGAAAAAAATTTTTATTGTAGCAGGTGTCATGCTCTTGACCCTTGGCGCCTGTACCAACGAAAGTTTACTTCCGGACAACACGAACGATAACGGCGTAACGAAAACACGTTCCGCTCGTATGTCGTTCAACGTTACACTTCCGGGAGGAGACCCCATCACTTATGCCGAGATACAGACGGCAATAGAAAAGAAAGTGGAGCGTCTTGACATCTATCAATTCGGAGAGGGTACCGACGGACGTTTGGAAGCTGTGTTTAACAACGTACAGCTCACATCTGCCGCTACAGGCTACAGCGTGAGCCTCGACACGGAAGGCTCTGGCAAAAAGCAGTTCATGTTTGTTGCCAACAACCAAGGCAGCAACAACGGCAGCGCACCATCAATAGAGAACTTGGCAAATGGCACCATCACTGCCGGCGAGTTCATGAAGAAAATCACGAAGGAACTCGGCGACAAGCAGCTCAACGGAGCACCGTTGCTGATGACAGCTCACCTCGAAGATGTTGAGGTGAAGACTGGAACAGTAGGTAAGAAAGCTGAACTGGAGCGCATCATGTCGCGTATAGATATAAAGAACTACGAGCCAAAGCTCACTATCACTCGTGTACGCTTGGAGCAAGTGCCCGACCGCAGCTTCCTCTTCAATCAGGCTGCCACCACACAACATCCTACAGGCATGAAGTGGATAACTCTGCCGGAGGTAAAGCTACCGACACAAGCTACAACTGTAGGAAGTTCCGATCCAGTGGAAATGGAAAAAGTTGCTGCCACGTCAACCGACATAGCTCACACAGACTACAAGCATGTGTTCTATCCGTATGTCAGCGACGACATCACTGAAGAAACCCAAGCACCACTCATCGTGATTGAGGGCATCCTGTTCAAGGGCGACCCTAACCGTGAATCAAAAGTGATCTACAAGAAGCGACTGAAGATTGACGGACAATCCAAATTCCTCGGCTTTAAGCGTAACACTCGCTACACACTGCTAATAAAGAAGGCGTTCCGCGGCGAAGTTGACGCATCTATTGTTGTGGATAAATGGAATGAAGAAACAGTAGAAGGGGTTATCAAACCGGTTGCACCAGTAGCATATGAGCTTTCAGATAGTCATGTATATTACACTAATTTTAGTTGGGATGCTGACGAACAAACCTTAAAACTAACGAAAATTATTAAAGATAAAGAATCTACTAGTGGCTATGGAATTAATGAAGCTTCATTATACATTTCATGCAATGTTGATTGGGAATATTTAGTTGAGGGAGATGCGCAAGCCTATGACTCAGAAAAGCAAGTTAATAATTGGTTAACTGTATATACGCGACTACGTGACATATCTATAGCCAATGGAGTGTTTATAAAAAATGAGTTGCGTTTTAGAGCAACAGCGGATAATTTAACAGGGCAGCCACGTACCGTACGATTGATTTTACGTAACAAAGTTGATCACAATAAACAAAGTATCATAACCATTACACAGGAGGGATAAATATATGAAACTATCGAAAATATGGGCAGGCTTGTTTCCTGTCGTTTTAGGTCTGATGTCTGCATGCAGCAATGAGAGTCCCGACCGCATTTCTGCCGGCGACCGCAATGCAATCACAATCAACTTCCCTGGCTACACCTTGGCACCAAAGACATACGCCGGCACCTATCCTGCCGACATTACAGAGAAAGCCATAAGCAATGCCCGCATATTAGTATTCGACGATAATAACGGTCAACCTGGTATATTGCTGAACTCGGAGTCAATAGAACTCACTGCCGGCGGAGACACCGAAGCAGGCGTAACAGGAAAGGTATTCATACGAGAATCTGGAGTGCGACATCTATTGGCTATCGCCAACTTGGATTTTACGCTTGACCAATACAAGGCTTTAGAAGGCAAGACTTTTGCAGATGTGTCTAAGACATTTGTAACACAGCCGTCAGGCAAAGCAAACTTCTTCCCGATGTGTGCCGCAGCACCGCTGAAGGTTACAATACCGGAATTGACAGACCAGACAACGCCTATGCCGAACCTCAACTTTACTCTCGAGCGTCTTTCCGCACGCATCGACATCGAAAACCTCACAACAGCTGCCGATGGAGAGTTCGTGCTGGAAGGAGCAAGAATGGAAGGCGACATAGCAAGATCCTATTTGGTAAGAGGACAAACACCGGCACTATTCCCTAATGACAATCTTGGCACACATTCAAACATCTCCGCAATATGGGCAGAGAACAAAGGCGTAAATGGTGACATGAGGAAGATGTACATGCAACTATATACTTACGAAAACAAGCAGGACCAACTGAATGTTATTGTAAAAGGAACCTACAAGGGTGAAAAGGCTCAGTTTACTATTCCGTTCACAAACCGCAGCGTAAAACGCAACACCCGCTACATTGTGCAGATGAAGAACAATGCTGAAACGAAAAAGATGGACTTCAACATCGTGGAAGTGAAAGATTGGGCAGAGGGTGGCAACGGCAGCTTAGACTTGGATGTGGACAAAACCATGCCGACAGTAACAGCCATTAGCGCAGCAAGCGGTGCTGCACAGCACACCGCAAACAACACGGAAGCCAACAAAGTGACGGGCATTAGCGTGAATACAACTGCTGCTTACTCCATGAAGATATCGGTGGAGAGTCCAAGCATGGAAAGCCGTATCTTGTTGAATAATGCAGAATATCCCTGGATTGAGGTTAATCAGATTGGAGAAAGCAAGATAGCTGGTGGCAAACTCCATCAGGATTTCCTTGTGAAGATAGGTAAGAATGTAGATTTGTACCCTCGTACAATACAATTGGAGGTACAGAATGCATACGCTCCAAATAAAAAGACACCCAAACTGATTACCATAACACAATCAGCTGCCACTTCATCTCTTAACCCATTGGCATGGATGGCAAATGCAAATATAGGAGAATTAAATACTTTTGCATCTGTATGTAATGCAACAAACTGGACAACAGAAGAAGCCTGTGGTAAGTATTATCAATGGGGTCGTAATGTAGCATTTGATTTTACACATCTTATAAATGGTATAAAAATTGAAAAAGGTACCATTACCCCTAACAATCCTCTTTTATGGGATAAAAATAAATTCTTAAGGAGCGCAGGCTCTGAATACTATTGTACAGGATTAGAAGAAGCACAAACTTGGGCGCAATTTGTTGGAAAGTCCAATTCTAAGGCACCGAGTTCATATATCGGAAACAATGGAGGAGATCCTTCTCCTAAAGGATTTCATGTACCACTTTATAAGGAGTTTCTTTCAACTCTTCCATATTTAAGTAATGATATTCCGGTATTTTCTGGAAATTACGAAAATTCAGAAATTCTGGATGTTAAATTTCATGGCGAAAAAAATTCGCAGAAATTGACATCATATTTCTATTCAAACAAGAAAGGAGTATTGTATGCAATGCGCCACAAAGGGGGAGATGATAAATATATCACAGCATTCAGATATGAAAAGTTCAACTTTGGTGGCTTAAAAATTACTGCACGACATCTTGGAGCAAAAGGTGCTGATATTAACGTAAAAGATATAGCCAATGAAGCTTATTGGAATTCTAATGCAGGAAGTGATATAGTACGCTACTTACCACTTGCATGTAGGTATAATCATAACATTGAATTGGTAGGACCTGGCACTCTAACCCTATATGCTTTAGGAGAAAAACCCTCCGGTAGGTTAAGTTACCATTATCAGATTAGAGAAGCTCTGATTTATTTTATAAGATATCTCTATTTGGAAAGTGCAACCCAAATCCGTCCATTCCGTAATTAATATAGTAAAGCCTTAAGGGTATAATAATCTAAAAAAGAACATAGAGGGCGTATCAGTTTCTTTCCGTCCGATTGGAGGAGAGGGCTGGATACGCCCTAATGTTTATAAATACAACAAGAAGAAATGAAACAGATCACAAAATTGGTGATTGCACTCTGTGTGCTGACAAGCTGCAGCCGAGAATGGCAAGACAATCAGCAAAGCGATTATCGCACGGTGCTCGCTTACATAGCAGCCGATAATGACTTGAACAAAGAAGCACGCGACAAATGTGACGCACTCCTTGAAGGGTGGCATCCGCACGACGGAGGACTGCTCGCTGTCGCCGACAATGGCTCGCAGCCCGTGCTGATGAAAGCTGCCGGCAACAACGGCAAGAAACAATGGGACACACTGCGGGTGTATGAGCATACCGACATGGCAGACGCGGCACTGCTGCGGCGCGTTGTAGAAGAGATGCCGACCATTGCTCCGGCAAAGTGCTATGGCCTGATTGTGTTCAGCCATGCCACAGGCTGGCTGCCAAAAGGGGCTTTTGCACATCCTGACAGCTATGCCCCCGCTATCGGGAGCCGCACGCTCATCACCGCCGGAAGCAAAGAGATGAGTATAGATGATTTCGCCGCAGCACTTCCCGACCGCGGATTCTGCTTCATCGTTTTCGACATGTGCTTCATGGCAAACACGGAAGCACTCTATGCGCTGCGCAACAAGACGCATGCCTTTGCTGTGTCAACGGCAGAGGTTCTCAGCCCCGGATTCACACCCGCCTATCGCACAAGCCTCTCTCGCCTTTACACACCTCACCCCGACCTTGTGGGGTTCGCACAGGATTTCTTCAACTATTGGAACAGCCAAGAAGGCATCTACCGTTCCGCTACCGTAAGCGTAGTGAAATCCAACGGGCTCGAAGAGTTGGCAACATGGGCAAAGCAGCAACACGCAGCGGAAAAGATTGCGGCAAGCTCAGATAGTCTGCTGAAAGCCACTCAGACTTATGACCGTCTGCCAGTACACCTCTTCCACGACCTCTACGATGTGCTCGGCAGCTGCGTGCATACAGAAGCGGAGCGACAACAGCTGAACGACATTTTCTCACGCACCGTAATTCTAAGCAAGACGACAGGTAGAATAGTCCAACTGCCGATTATGCGCCATTCAGGCTTATCAACATATATACCGCGCTCTACGCTGCCGGCACTTAATATGGCACACGAACAGACTGCTTGGCAACGTGCAATTAAATAGAATTTAATGGATTTGCCGTTGCTATTGGTGCAATATGGGGTCAGTCGTAAAACCCAGTTGTTGGCAAAGGTAAGGTATCTTTTCGTATTTTGCAACTTTTTATAATATATTTCCCCGCATTGTAACTATTCAGCAATCATAGACTTTGAATATCAGAAACTTGCAGGCTTACTATTATAGTAGAATGTTCAAAAATGATATTATTTTTCAAAATCATCATATATTCATTCTTATAACTCGCTGATTAGCAACAATTCTCTATAAATCTTTATTGCTGAATAGTTACCCCCGCATTTTGTATTTTTTTAAAAGAAACAAACAATTTACGGTCTATTCCCTACGCGAGTTCGGGATAAGGAAATCTTTCCCGGCGATATGGGAAATGTTCAATAATGTCCTAAATTTTCTTCATTCATCTGTCCAAAGCTTAGCTTTTGCTCCGTAAAAGGTAAGCTTTTGCATTGCAAAAGGTCATGAATTGGAGTGCAAAAGCTTATCTTTTAAATCACAATTAATATCTTCTTGATTATCAATGGATTAAGGAGTGTGTTTCGGGCGCAGTTTTTGTAATATAATTTCGTGGTGATCGCCACAAACTCTCTTGTATTGCTCCATGACCCAATGGTTTTGTTCCTCGATAGAAATGGTGCTGTTGTCCAGTTCAATGGCATCTTCCGCCTTTCGCAAAGGGGATGTTTCCCGATGGGAATCGATGTAATCGCGGTCGCGAACATTCTTTAATATATCAAGATAATCGGCTTCCAATCCCTTCGCTTTCAACTCATCATAACGGCGTTGAGCGCGAACTTCCGCAGAAGCCGTTACAAAAATCTTTAATTCGGCTTGTGGAAATACTGCCGTACCAATATCGCGACCGTCCATTACAACGCCTTTTTCTGTTCCCATTTTTTGCTGTTGTTTCACCAAAGCAGCTCGAACGAAGGGTACGGCCGCTATGGGACTTACATGAGAAGACACTTCCATGTCGCGAATTTCCCGCTCCACATTCTCTGCATTCAAGTATGTGTCGGGACGTCCGGTGGAAGAGTTCAACTTAAAAGCAATACCAATGTTGGGCATCTGTTTTCGCAACTCGTCAATTCTGACAGTTCCGTCATCATTAAAGAGATGATTGCGAAGCGCGTAGAGGGTAACGGCACGATACATGGCTCCGGTATCCACATAGACATATCCAAGTTTTTTTGCCAAGTCCTTCGCCATAGTGCTTTTTCCACAGGATGAATAGCCATCGATGGCTATGATGATTTTCTTCATATTGCTTGATATTGTTCGGTTCGTATGTATTTATTAAGTTTCTATCGCGATTTCATTCAGGCAGAATGTCTGCCTACAGCGTATATGCCAAATTGAGCAAGATGGAATTGCTCGAAGCATGGTATTTCCCATAGGCGGCATTGATTTTGAAGCGTTCAAGGTTTACACCTCCTCCCAAACAGAATCCGGCTCCATGAGCACTTTCGTCATCTCCGGTTCCGATTTTCATTTCATCAGCTTTTCGGAAATTGTAACCACCTCCTATCCAAATGTTTTGCGACAGGAGGATTTCAGCTCCCAAGTTAAGGTGGTTGATAAAGCGATAGTCGTAGTGGGTGAGATCAACGAGAGTGAAGGAAAGGCGGATGGGCAAGCCTTCAAACGTTTTGCTGACACCCAACCGGAGGTCGAAAGGCATTTTCCCAAAATCTTCCTCATAGGCTTTCACCTGCCCGCCTAAATTTTTGGCAGCGACAGAAACCGACCATTCACTTTCCGGAACATACCAGTTCAATCCCAAATCCACCCCCACTGCCATGCTGCTGTAATCTCCGATGTAGGAAGTGATGAATTTGGCAGTGATGCCTCCAACAAGATTTCGCGCCAATTCATAAGCAAAAACCGCGCTGATGGCTATTTCTCCCGCACTGAACTCACCAGATTGGACATTATTCTCGTCCACTTCTTTTATCTTTCCATAATTCATGTATTGTATTCCGCCCACTATCGTGGATTTTTCTTTTATGGCTTTTGTGAACGAAGCTCCCATATAATTTGCCCCTTGCATATAATTCATATAGCTTAACCCAATTGTCATGTCGCTAACCGATGCTGCCAATGCCGGATTGGAAAAAGTCAGAGCCGGGTCATCCTCAATAATGCTGATGTTTTCTCCTCCCAATGCCGCCGCGTGGGCACTAAGCGGAAGTCGAAGGAAATTATATTCTGTTTGGCTCTCTTGACTCCAAGATAATGATGAGAAAAGCAACAGAAAGAGGGTGAAAACAATATTTTTCATTTAATGAACTTTAATTTATCGGCAAAGATACATCTTTTTCCGAATATCTTGTTAATTTTGTCTGTTGAATATAAACCGAGTTCAGAAACTCACGGATTTACCATTCTTCTTTTCATATTGTTTACAACGTGAATAAGAGGAATTTAGTGTTTGAGGTGGAAATAAAGAAGTCAAATAAAGCAGATTTAGAGAACAAGCGTTGGATAGGTTTCCTGCTTGGAATCATTGTTGCGTTGTCAATATTTTTTGTCGCCATGGAATACTCCGATGAAAACTCCTCCGACTCAAAAGATAAGTTGGATTTAACAAAAGACTTGGTATTGCAAGACAAGGATTTATTGCCTGCGATTGACCAAGAGGATGTGGCAAAACAAAAGACAGAAAAGAAGCCCACTTTGGAGGATATGCTCAACATAAAGCGAAGTGAAACGCCTCGCAAAGTAACGCCACACGATGCTGGAAAAATAGATTCGGAGGACAAAAAGACCGCCGCGCCTCAACTTAGCGATACACCGGTGCTCACAAGTAAGACTGAGGAGGTGCCTGACCCGACAAAGGTGATAGAAGAAGCCAAAAAGGAGATGAACAAACAAACAGACGACGATTCGGACGTGCAAATAGAACGATACGATGACAAAGTGAGCAAACGTATCCTCTCCGAGACACCAACACCACCGGGCGGATGGAGCAGTTTCATGCAATGGCTAACAACCAACATTCAATATCCTGCTTCGGCAATAAACGCAAGCAGAACGGGCGTAGTGAACATCACATTCATCATCAACAAAGATGGAATGGTGAGCAACGTGAAAGTAAAGAACAGTAACAACTCAGAGTTTTCGCTTGAAGTACTGCGGGTTGTACGCACCATGGGCAAATGGAAGCCCGGAATAGAGAAGAACAAGCCTTGCAGGTCCTTGATAGAGATACCGGTGGTATTCCAAATTTAGACGAAAACGGCACGATTCCCCCTATTGTGTAACCATGACAGACTACCTCCTTTTACGAAAGGCGATTAGAACCATTGTTCGCCTATCAGATAGAATAAATAAAAAAAGAAATAAATAATATGTACACATCAGACGAACTACTGAAGAAAGTAAACAATTATTTGAAAGTCCTTGCTTATAACCGCAAGCCGGAAAGCCTGTATGAGCCTATCAAATATGTGTTGGATTTAGGTGGAAAGCGGATTCGTCCCATTCTTTTGCTACTCGGCTATAATTTATATAAGGAAAGTCCGGAAAGTGTTCTTTCATCGGCTTGTGCACTTGAGACTTACCACAACTATACACTCCTTCATGACGACCTAATGGACGAAGCGTCCATTCGACGAGGGCAGCCAACCGTACACCGGAAATGGAATGCCAATCAAGCCATTCTCTCCGGCGACTCCATGCTCGTTTTAGCTTATGAGCGGTTGGCAAAGTGCGACGCGCGACACCTTCCCGCAGTCCTTAGCTTATTCACAGAAACAGCTTTACAGATAGGCGAAGGACAACAATATGACATGGAATTTGAGAAACGCGATGATGTAAGCGTGGAGGAATACATTGAAATGATACGATTGAAGACCAGCGTTCTTCTCGCTTGTGCCATAAAAATGGGTGCCATCTTAGCCGATGCGCCGAAAGAAGACGCGGAGAATTTGTATAAATTCGGCGAGCAGATAGGTCTGGCATTTCAGTTACAGGACGATTATTTGGACGTCTATGGCGATCCGAAAGTCTTTGGGAAAGAAATCGGCGGTGATATCGTTTCCAATAAAAAAACTTATATGCTGATAACGGCTTTCAATCATGCCAACCAAAGGCAACGTGAGGAATTGGAAGTATGGATGAGAAAAACAACATTCGAAAAGGATGAGAAGATAACCGCCGTTACAAGACTCTATAATGAGATGGGCATTGACAAACTCGCAAAGGAAAAAATGGATGAATTTTACGAACAAAGCAAGAAATATTTGGATGCCGTCAGCATACCGGAAGAGAAAAAAACTGAATTGAGAGCATATGCAGAGCAAATGATGGAACGACAAAAATAAATCGTATGAAACAAAATGTGGGTTCACACATCAGCTTCACTATTATAACAAAACATTCTTCAACCGTTTTTTCTTAGCCTGAATGCCATACAGACGATTACCTAAAACAGATGCAGCAAGACTGAAAGCATTGAAGACGTTGTTGGAAAACAATGACATCTACACGGTTCGCAACCGGTTCATTGACTGGCAACTCTTAAACCGTGCGCAGCCACTTCACGACAGGCTGCTTACCGCATCGGAGCAATACAAGATATCCATGTCGTCTCAAGTGCGCAATGCGAAGAAGATGAGCAGTTTGCAGCACAAGGCTTCCATGTATTTAAGTCATTTCATACAAGTGCTGTTGATGTCGGTAGAGCGTGGGGAAATCAAAAGAAAAATGTTGGAATTGTATGGATTGGATGAAAACGCCACATCACTACCCAACCTGAAAACTACGGAAGGATTATTGGAATGGGGAACCAAAATGATTGAGGGGGAAAAAGTGCGACAACAGAAAGGTGGACGTCCCATTTACAATCCGTCAATCGGCATTGTTTCCACTCATTTCGATATTTATCAAGAAGCCTATGACGCACAGAAGAAGTTGCAACAGAAGACTTTGAATGCCAATCGGGAAATATCCAAGTTGCGCCCGGAAATAGACACGCTTATCGTGGAGCTGTGGAACGCCATTGAAGCTCATTTCGCAGAGCTGCCACCCGAACGCAGGTTTCACGAATGTAGAAAGTTTGGCGTGATTTACTATTATCGACGACACGAAGAACGTATTTATTAGCTAAGAGCAAGCAAAGGGGGATATCAAAGGAAAGAGAGAAGTAACGTGCTGTTGCCGCCATTGAATAGAGGAAAAAGATATAAATGAAAAAATGATTGATACACACATACATTTGGACGGAGAGGAATATAAGGACGATTTATCGGCTGTCGTTGAAAGAGCAAAGGCAGCGAACGTGTCGAAGGTTTTCATTCCCGGCATAGATCTGAAATCGGTAGGTACGATTGCCGATGTTTGCTTTAAGTTCCCGGGCTTTGCTTTTCCCATGATAGGACTTCATCCGGAGGAGGTTAAAACCGATTGGAAACAGGTTCTAAAGGAGATGCAAAGCATATTAACTAAAAACAAAGAATATATAGCGATTGGCGAAGTAGGATTGGATTTCTATTGGAGCAGAGAGTTTGAGCAGGAACAACTAAGTGCTTTTGAAGAACAAGTAAAATGGTCGATAGAGACGCGACTACCACTGATGATACATTGCAGAAAGGCGCAAAACGAGATGGTGCATATTCTACGGAAATACCGGAACTATTTGCCGGGAGGCGTGTTTCATTGCTTTACGGGCAACGAAAAAGAAGCGGCGGAACTGCTTTCTTTTGACAACTTTGTACTCGGAATAGGTGGGGTGCTTACCTTTAAGAAGTCGAAGCTGCCTGAAACATTGCAGACTGTTCCTTTAGATCGTATCGTTTTGGAAACCGATGGTCCGTATATGGCACCCGTTCCTTTACGCGGACAGCGCAATGAGAGTTCTTTTCTTGTATACATCATGGAGAAATTGGCGGAAGCAAAAGGAGTTTCACCGGAGGTAGTAGAACAAAAAACAAATGCAAACGTGGAAAGGGTATTCGGTTTTTGAACAATTTAGTTCAAGAAGACCCTTATTATTTGTTTTTAAGGTATGTGGATTTTTACCCACAAGAAAACATCTTTTCTTTATCAAAGAATAAGTTCCAAAAGCATGATTCTCGTTTTACAATACATAAGCCCCGCTTTGTTAGAAAAAGACCGCCGGGCTTATATATGTATTTGTTATGCTTCCTCATTGTTTGCCGCGTGTTCAGTCGGAAAATCCCCAATTGGAAGAGGACGATCGATGACGGCATTATACGAAATCAGGCTGACACTTCTGGACAATCCCAATGCTTGGAGCTTGTCGTGGATGATATCCAAAAGATGATGGTTGTTATAAGCATAAAGCTTTATAAACAAGTCATATTCACCGGTTGTGTAATGACATTCCACTATCTCAGGAATCTTTTTCAACCTTTCCACCACATCATCGAACGATTCTGGATTTTTCAAATTCAATCCTATGTAAGCACAAGTTTCATACCCTATTTTTTCGGGATCAATAATAAACTGTGAGCCTTTTAGGATTCCGAGATTGGTCAGTTTCTGAATTCTTTGATGGATTGCCGCTCCACTTACATTACACTCGCGAGCTACTTCCAAGAATGGAATACGTGCGTCATCAGCTATCAGACGCAAAATCTTCTTATCAAGTTGATCTAAACTTCTATGTGCCATTTCTAATGATTATTTGCTGCAAAGATACAACAATGGTTTCAAAACGCCAACATTTTTCTGTATTTTGTTTTAAATTATAAGGCAATATTACAATTTTATTCCCTCCTTGTCTTTCAAAGTGCCTATATAATTGACATTGAGTACATTCGATTCGCGAAGAGTTTGCTTGATGTCAATCATTATTCCCATCCGAGTATCTTTATCGCCACGAATGCTTACCATCATTTGCTTTTTGTCTATCGCATCCATATCTTGGCGTTCTTTCAGCAAATAGTTCTTTATTTCAGCTATTTGCACTATTTTATCGTTAAGTTGTATGCTTGTGCTATCCGACTCAACCTCTCCCAAATTGTTCATTTGCTTCCCTACATAAATGTAAGATGTGGTTGTTTTCTTCGTCAGACGCGTCAATTCAGTTCCTTGAGGGACACGATACTTCACCTTAACGGTTATTTTGCGCATTTGGGTAACCAGCATAAAAAAGAAAAGAATTGTAAAAATAAGATCCGGTAAAGAGGCTGTATTCAATGCCGGAATGTCATGACTGCGTTGCCTGTAAAAGCTCATTCTCTTTTTCCTTTCTTATCAAATTCATATACTTCGGAAATTCGCTGCGGTACCTTATCATTAACAAGTTTCTGCTGCTCTTCATCGCATAAGGAATATGGCTTGCCGTAAATATCTTCGGAGCTTTTGTCGCGCAGAACATGATAAGCCGCTATGATTTCGCTTTGAACACGGAAATAAGCGTCGTACGATGCTTCCCTACTAGTTTGTAACTGTATAATATGATTTTTCCCTCTGTTCGCGATGAATTTTTCAACGACACTTCGCAACTTGGTAACTTTTATAGGCTCATCGTTCAGCAACAGTTTGTCATCAGCCGTAACATAAAGTTTCATCACCAAATTCGAACTAACGGATGTTGGCAGCTGCTCCTTTTCTTTTTGAATTGGGGGAAGTTGTCGGGTTATCCCTTTGTCAATATCCATGGAAGTGGTAACAAGGAAAAATATCAACAACATAAAAGAAATATCTGCTGTTGAAGAGGCATTCAAACCGGGAACTTTTCTTATTTTGCGATGAAAAATCAAGTATTCTTATTTTTTTTTCTATAATAACGTGTGGCACCGAAAACTACAGAAGCAATGGCTGCCAACAACAGCACAAGTGAGGAATAAACGAACATATCCGCCACTTTCAACCAAAGTTTATCAGTAAACGCTATTCCATTAATCAACATGTCGTTTGAGGATCCTAATAGAAGCGATAGTATCAAACTGGTAATTGTCAGTCCAAACACCGAAAATGAGAGCTTGCGCGTTGGAATTTTATTTACAACTACTTCTGATTTGGAAGTCATCTTTATGGTCTTGACAACTGAAAGCGCAATTGTTGCAACGGCAAAGACAAATATCAACCAACCACAATAAATAAGCACATCCGTTAAGAGAGGAGCATTAAAAGCAGGGTCTTCGATTGATGGAGTATTAAATCCAATGAGGTAAAACGCCACAAATACAATTACTACTGAAGTAATTGTAACATAGAGTACGGATTGTGAAACACGCTCGGCATCCCATTTCTTATTTACTCCGGATTTAGCCATCTCTATTTTGTCAGTTTATATTTCACGATGGAATCAAGCAAAGCTATTGCCGATTCTTCCATCTGTGCCGTTAAATGCTCTATCTTTGAAAGGATATAATTATAAAACACTTGCAATACCAAAGCCACGATAATTCCAAAGATGGTAGTTATCAATGCCACTTTCATTCCGGAAGCTACAATTGTGGGACTGATGTCGCCTGCCAACTGAATTTGATCGAAAGTCATCACCATGCCGATTACAGTACCGAGGAAACCCAACGATGGAGCAATGGCTATGAATAAGGTTATCCACGAGCAACCCTTCTCGAGGTTCGCACTCTGAACATTTCCATAGGAAGTAATGCTCCGCTCTATTTCTTCTATGGAACTATCAATCCGCAACAATCCCTGATAACAAATGGACGCTACCGGACCGCGAGTGTTTCTGCTTAAATCTTTCGCTCCCTCGATATCGCGTTGTATGATTTTATCCTCAAGTTTTGACATGAATGACTTTGCATCTATCTCCGAAAGACTCAGATAAATAATACGCTCAATACAGAATGCGAGTCCCAATATCAATGCCAAAGCAACCAAAGACATAAAGCCCGCATTGCCCTCTATAAACTTCTTCTTCAAGGATTGATGAAGTCCACCATCAGAATCATTTCCCACAGACTGTGCCGCATCATTCAACGGAACATCATTTTCCTCTAAAGCCTCATCAAGCGACGTGTCATTTGTCAATACCACATTTCCTTTTACACCACCGCTCACCCCCTTTTGGGCTATTGCAGAAACGGAAGAAGACAAGAAGAGGAAAATTATCATTGCAAAATATGCAATCCATTTTTTCATATCAGTAACCTATTTGGTTTCTTAAAAATAGCGGAAAGAGGGGGATTCGAACCCCCGAACCGCTTTAGACGGTTACACGCTTTCCAGGCGTGCCTCTTCAGCCACTCGAGCACCTTTCCTTTATATGTGGCTGCAAAAGTATTTAATTTAAATGGATTAACGGCATAATTCTTCAAAAATAATTCACGGAACAAGTGGGTTTAGTTTTCTTTAACGTCTTTAAAGGGTTTCCGATAACTACTCAGCAATGGGTCAAGACTATGTTACATTCCTACAATGGCAGGATGGTATCAATGGCATTAAGTTGTGATTGTTTGTCTTCCATGCAGTGTCTGCAATAAAAAGAAATGATTACACGCATTTTGGCACATTGCGTTTCTCACGGATTAAAGACTCTCGCACAGCCCACACAAGTTTCTGTTTGTATTCTTCAAATATAGCCTGACGAAAACAATATATTATTGCAGAGTAGTTACGCGATTAGCCGGCAAATATGATGGAAAGAGGAACGTGAAGATATCTGATAGTGTCCGGAATTATGGGTCTTTCGAGATTTCGAGTGATGGTTCTTTAACTTTTAAAATCATCAAGTTATACAATTAGCCCTATTCATAAACCCTTTATATACGGAGATTTATAATCAAAAAGTGATAATTTGTGATGAAATAACACCTATAACTTCTATATGCATTTCATTAAGCTTAAACCCATTGTTAATGAGAAGCTTTTCTAGAAAACCGTATTCGTGGACTTTTAAGTTTCACCCATACTTCATCACTCCAAATGTCGGATGACACTAATATATATACTTCTCCCGATGCAATCGGGAACGAGGAGACTGCAGCGTTGGGTGGCGGATGCCACGAGTTTGAGTGTAGGAAACCAATTTCCCTCAGCCCGACCCTCGCCAGTTGTAGAGTCAATTGATGGTAGTGAAATGTGCACAATGAAGTGTGAGACGTGATAGCGTGCTGAGCATCATCCGTGAGTCCGCAATGGATTTGCCGTGCTCCCTCGGCTACTTATTGTTGTTTTTTAATTCGCCCTCTGCAAGTGGCTACACCAAATTGGTTTCCAAACAGCGGTGGGATTAGTCCTCAAGGTCAGTGAGGAAGTTGAGCCCCTGTATGCTGATGTCGAGTTTACGGAGGCGTTCCGACAGCTTATCCATCTGTTTGTTGAGTGCCTTGACGTCGATGGTAGTCACCATCTTGATTTCGGAGCGTGAGTAGCGATCTTGCGTCTCGTTGGCCTTGTCTGACACGGCTGCAATTATGGAGATGCGCTTGGTCAGTACTTCCTTTTCCGCCATCATCTCGGTGAGTGTGCGTCCGTCGGCTTTGGTGTGCATGTTGGTCTTGTTGATGCGGGCGATGAGCGATTCGAGCTGCACTAAACAACTGTCGAGTTCCTTGAAAAGCTCGGCGGGCTGCTCCGATGGCTCGTCACCTTCCTGCAGCCGTACGTTGCTTATCAGACGCGACTTGATGATTTCAATTTTCTTGGTCAAATCCTTGCGGATCGACAATGCTTCTGCCAGTTTCATATCTTGGTTGTTTTTTTCTGTGTCGTATCGTTGATGTGTGCCGTTTCCTGATGCGACGTTGTTAAGTCGAAAGTTTTTCCGGTGTCCGCCGGTCAACTGGTTGGGTGCTGACGGCGACACTTCGTCTTCCGGTCGGGGACGGACGGATTTTCTGTTCGTCCTTTCTTTTGCGATACTCCCAAAGGGCACATGGGAGCAGGTGTTGCAAAGATAGGCATTTTTTTGCAATAATGTCCTAAATATTCTTCATTCGTTTATCCAAAGCTTACCTTTTGTTCCGTAAAAGCTTACCTTTTGCACTACAAAAGGTCATGAATTGGAGTGCAAAAGGTAAGCTTTTAAATCGCAATTAATATCATCCTGATTATCAATAGATTACAAAGTGTGTCCCCAATATGGTTTTTTGTAATATAATTTCATGTTGCCGGTCGGGTCGAATGTGCGCTATCAAGCGTCTGTTTACCACCACCTGAATACGAATTGGAGATATATGTCATATGGGATTAGAGAGAAAACACGTCAAGTCTTATGATTTATGCGATGTTTCGTGAGTTTTTGAAAAAACATTTAGGACTCTATTGCATTTTTTGCTAAAAAAAACGACAGGTGATGGTGAGAAAAATGCGTCTCACTGTGGTGGTGTGCCGCTGTGCGCACTGTGTATCTGCCACTGGGCTGTTAGTCATTGATTGGGCATTTTACCGAGATTTACAATTCGATGATGCCGATATGACTTTTCTTTCGGACTCTAATAACCGGAGAGGGTCAGTCGCTACCGGGAAAAGAAAAAGTGGAGATGAACCGGATTGGCTCATCCCCACTTGTTTTGTTCTCTTCTGCCCCCTTAGTGCGGGCTGGTCAGGAAAGATTTACTTTACGTAAACAACTGCCAAACGGTTGGATGTTACGCCCTGTACACCCTTGCCGGTAGCTTCGTCAACAATGACACCACGATTTGTGAGGTAGTCAGCAACAGCCTTGGCACGGTTCTCAGACAATGTCTGGTTGTACTGTGGATTACCCTCCGGGGATGCAGTACCGACAACCTGTACGCGGCTGCCTTTCTTAATCTTGTCGAGAGCATTCTTGGCATCATTTGTTAATGTGTATTTAGCCTGTGCGAATGTAACAAATACCAAGTTTTCAACCTTGACTGTCTGTGTGGTAGTTGTGGGAACTTCCTTGACAACTTCTTTTACGACTTCTCTTACGACTTCTTTTGGCTTAGCGTTCAGCTGCTCACGAAGAGAGTTGATTTCGTCGTTCAGTTCGCCAACATTCCAAGCCTTGAAGTTGTGGGTACCGTTGGAGGTCATGAACTTGTAGTTCACACCGAAGAACAGACCGAGTTGTGCTGCCTGTTTACCAAACTGAATGGCATCGCCGGGTCCGTGGGTCAGATTCCAAATGACTGCCGGCTCTGCATAAACCTGCCATGCCTTGTCGCTGCCGAGATTCCAAGCGAAAGTAAGACCTGTCTTGGCTGTCAGCTCTGTGTCATCACCTTCGTTGTTGGTGCGGATGAGGTTGTCGTCGCCGAAGCAGATGTAATAGCCGATACCGGCTTCAACGCCGAGTTCGAATGTGCGGTCGGCCTTGTATTCAGAAAAGAGGTTAGTGAGATTGAGTGTACCGTTCAGACCGAGATTGATGGCTTTCACGAATGTGTGGCTATCAGCAAAGCCTATTGAGCCGGTATCCCAACGGTTATCGCCGAACCATGCGACTCCCTCGATGTTGGCACCCCATACCGGGCTGAAGTTCTTGCCCAGCTTGAGTCCTGCTGACGGATTGAGTGGTGCGAAATGCTTGAAGTTAAGTGGTCCCATTACACCACCCTCAATACCGAGGTAAATGTTGTCAAATGCTTTCTGTTTTTCAAGAGCTACTTGAGCTTGAATACCTGTGATGCCCATTGCGAGCATCGAGAGTGCGATAAAAAACTTTTTCATAAATTCCTGTTATTTAAAATTATTACTGTCCGCTAAACATAGAAATCCTCATTCCAACTCATTGAGACACAATAGTTCGGATGACAGCATATTAGTGACAAGCCCCCTTATTCCTTTACTAAAAACCATTTTAATTGTTATTTTTATATTGTTTTTATATTTTTAGCTTGTTAAACTCGGCTCAATCCGGAAGAGCTGTGTCAAAAGATTGTTTTCGAGAAGATTGAAACATATAGGCGACCGATTGTGGAATTTCACTATCGAATATCCCTAAAAGAACGGCGAGTTCCGCATTAGCAGAGCTCGCCATTTGACATATAAGATGATTAAGCAATTTCGATGAATTATTCCGCTACACTTTTCTTTGTCTTTGTAGCGACAACGAAATACATTATCAAGGCAATGTAAGCCACAAGAGACAGCAATTCGGAAAGATGATTTTGCCACCAATCCGTATAATCGAAATCTATTCCAAAGAACTTCAACAGTGCAGAAACTACACCCATCAACGCCCCACCTGCAATGAATCCGGAAGCAATAAGCGTACCTTTCTCACTTCGCATTTTGTTGAGTTGCTCATCTTTGGAACGTGTCGTAACAAACCAGTGGACAGCTCCACCAATGAATAAAGGAATGTTCAGTTGGATAGGAATGAACATACCCAGAGCGAATGCCAATGCGGGCACCTTGCAACGATCTAATGTCAATGCAAGAAGGGCACCGATTCCATATAATATCCATGGTGCGCCTTGACCACTCATCAAAGGTTTTATCACTGCAGCCATAGCGTTGGCTTGCGGAGCTGCCAATTTTCCGGAATTAAATCCATAGGTCTTATCGAGAACTATCATTACGCCGGCAACCGTTGCTGCTGAAATAATGGTTCCAAGGAATTTCCATGTTTCCTGTTTCTTAGGTGTTGTTCCCAACCAATAACCAATTTTAAGGTCGGTAATGAAAGAACCTGCCATGGAAAGTGCCGTACAAACCACGCCACCCATAAGCAAAGCTGCCAACATGCCGGAGTTGCCTTTCAACCCTACAGCCACCATAACGACAGAGGCAAGAATCAAAGTCATCAACGTCATTCCTGAAACAGGATTTGACCCCACGATGGCAATGGCATTGGCTGCCACCGTGGTGAACAAGAACGCAATAACCGCCACAAGAACAATTCCCACAACGGCATGCAACAAGTTGAACTCCATCACTCCAAAATAGAAGAAAATGAATGTGATAATCAGCGTACTGATACTTCCTATGGCGATAATCTTGAAAGAAATATCACGTTGTGTACGAATAGCCTCTTCCTGAGCGGCTCCTTTTCCTTTCATCTCGCGAGCCGCCAATCCTACTGCATCCTTTATAATGCTCCATGACTTGATAATTCCGATGATACCCGACATGGCAATGCCACCGATACCGATGGAACGAGCATAAGTCTGGTAGATTTCTTCCGGACTCATGCTACCCACCGTTGCGGTAACACCGGGATCCCACTGATTGAGCACCGTATCGGGAAAGAGCAATGCCATGCCGGGGACTATTACCCACCAAACGGTTAAAGAGCCAAGACAGATGATGGAAGCGTATTTCAGACCGATGATATAGCCCAATCCAAGAACGGCAGCACCGGTATTGACCTTGAACACAAGTTTAGCCTTGTCGGCAATGGTTTCCCCTAAACCAATCATGCGTGTTGTAACTGTTTCATTCCACCAGCCGAACGTGGCAACAACAAAATCGTAGAGACCTCCCACCAGACCGGCAAGCAACAAAGGTTTAGCCTGACTTCCTCCTTTTTCGCCACTTACGAGTACTTGCGTGGTAGCCGTAGCTTCAGGGAAAGGATATTTCCCATGTTGGTCTTTCACGAAGTACTTGCGGAAAGGTATCAAGAACAAGATGCCTAAGACACCTCCTAAGGCTGCAGCGATAAATATTTGGAAGAAATCGGCTTGCAAATCAAGCATATAAATAGCAGGCATGACGAAGATACCACCTGCTACCACCGCGCCCGAACAAGCTCCAATGCTCTGGATAATGACATTCTCACCCAACGCGTTTTTGCGTTTTGTACCGGAAGACAAGCCGATGGCGATAATGGCAATGGGAATTGCCGCCTCAAAAACCTGCCCCACCTTCAAACCCAAGTAAGCAGCCGCTGCCGAAAACAGAACAGCCATAAGGACACCCCATGTTACCGACCATGCACTCACTTCCGGATAGACTTTCCTTGGGTTCATGACCGGTTCATACTCCTCGCCTTCTTTCAGTTCCCTAAAAGCGTTTTCGGGGAGTTCAATGTTTTGTTTTTCTTTCAGTTCCATAATATGTGTTATTATAATTTTTCAGGTTAGATTGTCTCTCAAAAAAGAATAATTGACGCAAAGATAAATAAAAAATAGCAAATCAATGGCATAAAACCTCGATTTTCTTTGCCAATGAATTTGAATATCCAACTTTTTCCGTAAGTTTGTCGCATGAAAGAAATAGAACCAATAGCGCATTTTCGCTCACCCTTTACATCAAAATTCGGAATTCCCCGACAAAGCGGACTGATAACCGATCTTCAAGGAAGCATTGTCTTTGAAACAAAGTACAGACGCGAAGAAGCCTTACACGGATTGGAAGAGTTTGATTACTTATGGCTGATTTGGGGCTTTTCCGCAAACAGCTCGAAAAATAAGAAAGGAAGCCTCAACCTTACCGTTCGCCCTCCGCGATTGGGCGGAAACAAACGTATCGGGGTCTTTGCCAGCCGGTCTCCATTTCGTCCCAACGGCTTAGGCTTGTCGTCCGTAAAGATCGTGGAAGTGAAAACCTGTGAAATAGTAGTGCGAGGTGCCGACCTTATGGATGGAACTCCCATCTATGACATCAAGCCCTACCTCTCTTATGTGGATAGTCACCCGGAAGCAAAGGGAGGTTTTACGGATAGGAAAGGATGGAAAACTCTTGAAGTTGTTTTTCCGGAGGAGTTGAAAGCACATATTACTGCCAACGAATTGGAAATACTGAAAAAAGCTTTAGCACAAGACCCGCGTCCAAAATATCAACACGACGTTGAGCGAATATACGGAATGCCCTTTGGTGGAAAAGACGTAAAATTCAGGATTGATGGAAAGAAGTGTATCGTAACAGACATTACTGCTTTGGAACGAAATTCATCCGACTAAAGGTATTTTATCCATGCATAAGGTTTTCTGGTTTGCAGGTAATCGAGATCACTCATGTGGTTGTAAGCTTCACGCTCAAACGATAGATTTTGATATGCTCTTCCGGGTAACGGAAGTCGAATGAGCCATTCCACGATGTACCACACATAGAAAGGCAATATCAGCATTTCCAGCATTTGGCGAGTATGGATGCTTTCATGATTCAAAATAGTCTCCGTGAGAATTACCCCCGGATGAACAAAGAGTATCCCAAGAATATTGATTGCATCATACTTCTTCGTGGGAAAACATTTGGTTCTAATGACTTTCATCATTCAGTTTCAATGTTTTCAATATGCGGTTTGGGAACTGTAGGTGTCGTTGAACCGGGCGTTACTTCCGGCTTACCGCCATTACTTCCAGCGTTAGGATGAGAAGGCACGATTAAAGGTTCGGCTTCAGAAGACGAGACACCGGTCTCGGGTGTTTCCCGTTTGCGTTTTCCGGCTTTTCCGCGAATACTGTTCAACACCTTTTCGGCTTCCTTTGCCTCCTCTTCTGCCATGGAATCTTTCTTAATCGGGTTTCGGAATGCCGTATCAAACTTAACCACATTTTTTTCAGCGAGGTTGGAATCCGGCTCTATTGCCGTCTGAGTATATTCCGGATCGTTTTTGTGATTTTGATAATACAAGGCTCCAAATGTAACAAGAAAGATGGTTCCGATGATGATAAATATCACCATTCCCCTGCCAATGGTAGGCTCATCGTCATCAAATTGATGCAATTCTGCTCCGCAATGAGGGCAGCGCAGTTCTTTTTCGTCTACTTCGGTATTGCAATTCGGGCATCTCATTGTTCTTGAAATTAAGTTATTTGCCTACAAAGGTACACCAATTCACAGAGTATTCAAAATTATTAGACGGCTTTTTGTCATGGGCGATAAACTCTTTCTTTCAACTGTCTCATCATTCCGTTATGAAAACGGAAAAGGACACACTCGTTGTGAATGTATCCTTCTCCCTTATAACAGCTTTACGACCTGTTAATTGTTTTTGAACACGAGTCCCTCGCCAAAAGAGTCGATGACAATGGGTTTATCCCTGTTCACCGTTTCCGACAAGAGCGATTTGCTCAGGTCGTTGAGGACATAGCGTTGTATGGCACGTTTCACGGGTCGCGCTCCAAATTCCGGGTCATACCCTACCATCGCGAGATAATCAACCGCGGCATCAGTCCATTCCAACACGAAGCCTTGCGGTAAGAGCATGGCTTTCGCTCGTTCCAATTGCAGCCGTACCACGCCGGCAATTTCAGCCTTTGTAAGTGGCAGGAACATAATGGTTTCATCTATTCGGTTCAGGAATTCCGGTCGGATGGTCTTTTTTAACATCTCCATAACGGAAGTCTTTGTCGAGTCAATGATTTCCTGACGGTTATCTTCTTCAAGTTTCTCAAACTCCTGCCGGATGTATTGCGAGCCAAGATTGGAAGTCATGATGATAATAGTATTCTTAAAATTAACCATTCTGCCCTTGTTATCGGTCAGATGCCCATCGTCCAACACTTGCAACAGAATGTTGAAAACGTCGGGATGTGCTTTTTCAATCTCATCGAACAACACCACGGAATAAGGTTTGCGTCGCACAGCCTCCGTGAGTTGTCCGCCTTCATCGTAACCCACATACCCCGGAGGCGCACCGATGAGTCTGGAAACGCTAAACTTCTCTTGATATTCACTCATATCAATACGCGTCATCATCGTCTCGTCGTTGAAGAGATAATCAGCCAATGCTTTAGCCAGTTCAGTCTTACCTGTGCCGGTGGTACCCAAAAAGATGAAAGAAGCCAAAGGTTTCTTCGGATCTTGCAATCCGGCACGAGATCTACGCACAGCATCAGCCACCGCCGTAATCGCCTCATCTTGTCCGATTACACGTTTGTGTAATTCATCTTCCAACCGGAGCAGTTTTTCCCGGTCGCTCCGCAACATCTTTGTCACGGGAATCCCGGTCCATCGGCTCACCACTTCGGCAATGTCATCTGCCGTAACTTCCTCTCGCACCATGGCCTTGCCTGCCTGAGTGGTTTGCAATTGCAATTTAATGCTTTCGATATCGTCGTTGAGCTCTTTTAATTTCGAATAGCGAATTTCTGCGACACGCTCATAATTGCCCTCACGTTCTGCACGTTCTGCCTCGTATTTCAAATTCTCTATTTCTTGTTTATCTTGCTGAATCTGATTAACGAGTGATTTTTCGCTCTCCCATTTTGCTCGAAAACCGTGTTCCTGTTCTTTCAATTCGGCGATTTCTTTGTCGAGTCGGGCAATTTTCTCCGTATCATTCTCGCGCTTAATGGCTTCACGCTCTATCTCCAACTGCTTCAGCCGACGGCTTATCTCATCCAATTCCTCAGGAACGGAATCGCGTTCCATTCGTAACTTCGCCGCAGCCTCATCCATCAGGTCGATTGCCTTATCGGGAAGGAAACGATCGGATATGTAACGCTCCGACAATTTCACCGCCGCGATGCATGCATCGTCCTGTATGCGTACCTTATGATGGTTTTCGTAGCGTTCTTTCAGACCGCGAAGAATGGAAATGGCATCCAGTTCGTCAGGTTCATCCACCATTACTGTTTGGAAACGACGCTCCAACGCCTTGTCTTTCTCGAAGTATTTTTGATATTCGTTGAGCGTGGTAGCACCAATGGCTCTTAGTTCGCCACGCGCCAAAGCCGGTTTCAGGATGTTTGCCGCATCCATGGCTCCTTCACCTCCGCCTGCGCCCACCAATGTATGAATTTCATCAATGAAGAGAATGATATTCCCTTCAGCATTGGTAACTTCCTTTATCACACTTTTCAAGCGTTCCTCAAATTCACCTTTATATTTCGCGCCGGCAAGCAAGGCACCCATATCAAGCGAATAGAGTTGTTTGTTCTTCAGATTTTCAGGCACGTCGCCACGAACGATACGCCCAGCCAGACCTTCGGCTATGGCAGTCTTTCCCGTACCCGGCTCACCAATTAATATAGGGTTGTTCTTGGTACGGCGGGAGAGGATTTGCAAAACACGCCTGATTTCCTCATCGCGCCCGATTACCGGGTCGAGCTTTCCTCCGCGCGCATCTTCCACGAGGTTGCGTGCGTACTTTTTCAGAGCCTGATAGTTTTCATCGCCACTCTGCGTTTGCACTTTTCTTCCTTGTCGCAAATCATTAATGGCGGCTTTCAAATCCTTTTCCGTGCAACCGGCATCTTTCATGATGCGACTTGCCGTAGAATCTACTTTCAATACCGCTAAAAGTAGCGACTCGATACCAACAAATTCATCACCAAATTGATGAGAAATGTCGAACGATTGCTGAACCACCTTGTTAGTCTCCACTGAAAAATAAGGTTCACCTCCCGAAACTTTCGGCAAACGGTTGATCTCGCTCTTTACCGCGGCGTCCACCGCCGGGACATTCATCCCGAGTTTCTGAAAGACGTATGCCACCACGTCTTTGCCTTCTTCCATCAAACTTGCCAACAGGTGCAAAGGGTCGATGGTTTGTTGGCCGTTGCGTTGGGCGATGTGAACCGCACCTTGAACAGCCTGCTGTGCCTTAATTGTAAATTTGTCGAATGTCATAGAATATATCTCCTTTCATTGTTCTTTTCCTAAAAATTTCACTTACGTGGTAGATTGTTTTACTCTTAATCTCCGCTCATTATTCATCAAACGATGTGCCCGACGAAAAACCATGCCAAAATGACATCAAACACTGCCCTTTTGTCATACACGCCACTCTAAAATATCATTTTTCACAACATTGGGATAAGCCGAAATAAACCGAAAAACCGAAAAAAAATCTCACACGTCAATGAGAAATTGGCATACTTGTAAAGTATTGATTATCAAGGCATAAAGAAACCTGTTTCAAAAGGTGAGCTTTTGCGTTGCATTAGCTTACCTTTTACATCCCAAAAGCTTAGCTTTTAGGAAGCAAAAGCTTAGCTTTTAAAAACAGGTATTCAACTTATTGTCATTTGGGTGGTTGCAAATCACTTTATTTTCCTTTTTTATTCCCCGTCTTTTATTCAATTTTTCGAAAGAGACACCTAACCTTTCCGGCGAAGTCGTTGAAGCTAAAAAAAGCAACCGTAAAGCCCCGAATGAGGTAAGAAAGATTTACCTATTGCAAATAATCCCTAAAATACTTTGTGTTTCTTTCTTTTTACACTATCTTTGCAACAACATTGAAGAGCTATAGCTATATTTAAAAATGACAAAAAGACGAAATAAATCCCGCAAACAACGGAGTTTGCAGGTTGTTACCCTTTGCATAAGTACCGCGATGGTGCTTATTCTTATTGGCATGGTGGTACTGACGGTATTTACCAGCCGGAATTTAAGTTCCTATGTCAAGGAGAATTTAACCATTACCATGATTCTCCAACCGGACATGAGCAATGAAGAGTGCGCCACTCTCTGCACAAGGGTCAACAACTTGAGATATATTAGCAACTTAAACTTCATCAGCAAAGAAGAGGCACTGAAAGAAGGCACGAAAGAGCTGGGTGCCAATCCTGCGGAATTTGCGGGAGAGAATCCGTTCACGGCTGAAATAGAATTGAGATTGAAAGCAAATTATGCCAATAACGATTCCATACAATGGATTGCCAAAGAACTAAAGACTTATAAGGGCGTGAGCGACATCGCTTATCGGCAAGATTTGGTGGAAAGCGTGAACCGCACCTTGAGCAAAATCGGATTGGTGTTGCTGGTGATAGCAGCCCTGCTGACGGTAGTCTCTTTCTCATTGATTAATAATACCATACGGCTGAGTGTCTATGCACGTAGATTCTCCATTCACACCATGAAGTTGGTGGGGGCTTCTTGGAACTTCATTCGGATGCCTTTCCTCCGAAGGGCAATTCTCGAAGGACTTATTTCAGCCGTTCTTGCCATTGTTGTTTTGGGCATAGGCATGTACTTTCTCTATTCCTACGACCCGGAAATCACGGTTGTTCTTAACCAAGAAGTTCTGCTGATTACCGCGCTTGTAATGCTTACATTTGGCATCCTCATCACTTTCTTTTGCTCATGGCTCTCCGTGAACAAATTTCTAAAGATGAAAGCGGGCGACTTGTATAAGATATAACAAGTCCTTTCGAGATACACATCACTTGAAATTAAAGGTATAATCTTTATAAAGATAAAGACATTCTACAGATTATGAATAACAAAAACTTAGCGTTTGGAAAGATTAATTTTATCTTATTGACCATTAGCGTGGCAATTGTAATCCTCGGTTTTATACTCATGAGTGGCAGCGGTTCAACTGAAACCACCTACAATCCGGAAATTTTTAGTCCGATGCGTATAAAAGTTGCGCCGGTAGTAACTTTCATCGGGTTCATTTCCATCATCGGATCTATCCTGTATCTACCCCGGGAAAAAGAGAAAAACACTGAAAAAGAGTAAAAAACATTGATGAACAGGAAATAATCAATAACAATGGACTTCATTCAGACTATTATTATTGCCATCGTTGAAGGACTAACGGAGTTTCTTCCGGTATCATCTACCGGACACATGATTATAACTCAGAACTTGTTGGGAGTTGAACAAGGCAACGAGTTTGTTCACGCCTTTACGTTCATCATACAGTTTGGAGCCATCCTCTCGGTGGTTTGCTTGTATTGGCGAAAGTTCTTTACTTTCGACAGTGAGACATGGAAACTCTATAAGATGCTTGTTATCGGAGTGTTACCGGCTGTAGTCATAGGTTTGGCAGCCAAGAAAAGCGGTTTGCTGGGTTGGTTGCTCGATTCTGTGTGGGTGGTTGCCATCATGCTGATTGTCGGAGGCGTCTTCATGCTCTTCTGCGACAAGATTTTTAACAAAGGAAACAATGAGAATGAGGTGAATGCGAAACGTGCACTCAGCATTGGTTTCTTTCAATGTATATCCGTTATACCGGGCGTAAGCAGGTCTATGGCAACAATTGTCGGAGGTATGGCAAACGGACTGACACGAAAAAAAGCAGCAGAGTTTTCTTTTTTTCTTGCCGTACCCACAATGGCAGGAGCCACAATCTTGGACCTATGGGAAGTTTTGAGAGGAGACAGCCATTGGGCAACAAGCGAAAACCTCTTTTTGTTAGGAGTGGGGAGCGTAGTTTCGTTTATTGTGGCATTGCTGGCAATGAAGTGGTTCGTGAATTTCATCACCAAATATGGTTTCAAGGCATTTGGATGGTATAGAATTATTGTGGGTTCAATCATTCTCATCATGATTCTATCCGGCATGTCGTTAAATATGGTGGATTGATTCTTGATTCCAAAAACGCGATTATGAATTTCAAAGAAGGAGTGCTCATACCCATTGACAAGCCTTATGGCATTACCAGCTTTAAGGCACTTGCTAGAATACGCTTTCTGTGCTCGCAGACTGAAGGCGGAAAAGTAAAGATGGGACATGCCGGAACTTTAGACCCATTGGCAACAGGTGTGCTCGTGCTGGTTACAGGTAAGATGACAAAGCAAATAGAGAAGCTCCAAACCCACACCAAGGAATATGTCGCGACACTGCAATTTGGAGCGACAACCGCAAGCTACGACAATGAGCACGAAGTGAATGCGACTTATCCCACCATGCACATCACTTCCAAACTGATACAAGAGAAGTTACAACTGTTTATTGGAGATATAGAACAAGTTCCACCCACCTACAGCGCAGTAAAAGTAAACGGTGAACGAGCCTTCAACTATCGGAGAAAAGGCAAGGAGGTAGTGCTGCAATCCAAAAAGGTTAGGATTGATGAGATAGAGGTATTGAACTTTAATGCCGAGAAAATGTTACTTGAGCTGCGCATCGTATGCGGAAAAGGAACTTACATAAGAGCATTGGCACGCGATTTGGGACGAGCATTGAATAGCGGTGCTTATCTTACGCAACTTCGACGCACAAGAGTTGGCGACATAAAAGTAGAAAATTGCTTGGATTACAACCATTTTGAAGAGTGGTTAAACAAACAGAATATAGAAAAAAGAGATTGACAGATGAAACTTTCACAGTTTAAATTCGATTTACCAGATGAGCAAGTGGCTTTGTACCCAAACGTTTCAAAACGAGTACTGAAACGTTCGGACGGAACAAGCCAAGTGTTTAAGATTACACGTAGAGACGAAGCCAGATTAATGGTGGTTCACCGTAAATCCGGAACCATTGATATGTTCAAAAACGAAGTGAAAGGCAAACCTGCCGAAGAGGATTTTATTCGTTTCAAGGATGTGTTGGATTACTTTCACAAAGGAGATGCTTTCGTACTGAACGACACAAAAATATTTCCGGCTCGTCTTTACGGAACAAAAGAAAAAACCGATGCAAAGATAGAAGTGTTCTTGCTGCGTGAGTTAAATCAGGAAATGCGACTGTGGGATGTACTGGTAGAGCCGGCACGTAAGATACGCATTGGCAACAAATTATTCTTTGATGAGTCTGGAACGATGGTTGCCGAGGTAATCGACAACACAACATCACGCGGTCGCACACTTCGTTTTCTCTACGACTGCCCACATGATGAGTTTAAGCGTGAATTATACGCTTTAGGAGAAGCCCCATTACCACGTTATATCATTGACAATCGCCCCAAGAAAGAAGGAGAAGACTTCGCACATGCCAGTGCAGAGGATATGGAATATTTTCAAACGGTGTTCGCAAAACATGAAGGAGCCGTAACAGCACCGGGGACAAACCTTCATTTCTCGGAACACATGATGAAAATGATGGAGATTAAAGACATCAAACCGGCATTCATAACTCTTCATTGTGGACTGGGTAACTTTCATGACATAGAGGTTGAAGACCTTACGAAACATAAAATGGATTCCGAAGAGATGCACATTACGGCTGAAGCCTGTAAGATTGTAAACGAGGCAAAGACAGCCGGACATCATATTTGCGCTGTAGGAGCCAGTGTAGTGAAAGCTACTGAAACTGCGGTGGGAACGGATGGACTACTGAAAGAATATGATGGATGGACCAATAAATTTATTTTCCCTCCCTATGATTTCGGATTTGCAGACTCAATGTTGGTAAACTTCTATCATCCTTACTCCACTTTATTAATGGAAACAGCTGCCTTCGGTGGGTATGACCTTATCATGGAAGCCTACGATAAGGCGGTAAAAGCAGGTTATAAGTTTGGTTGCTTCGGCGATTCACTCCTGATTTTGAACGATTAAGGAAATCACTTTCATCACGTTCATTCAATCATACGAATCAAAATGCACATAGTTTATTTAGGTTTGGGATCCAATTTGGGAAATCGTTGCTCCATATTGGAAGAAGCGATTTCCAACATTGACCGACGCATTGGACAGGTATTGCGCCAATCTTCCTTTATGGAAACAGAACCTTGGGGGTTCGATAGTCCCAATAAGTTCCTTAATGCCTGCGTTTGTGTTCAAACAACACTCTTCCCTCGCCAAGTTATGAAGATAACACAGGATATCGAAAAAGACATGGGACGAGTGCATAAAACCACCAATGGCAAATATACCGATCGCATTATTGACATTGATATACTTCTATATGATAACCTACAGATAGACGAGCCTGACCTAAAGATTCCTCATCCGTTAATGGAGGAAAGAGAGTTCGTGATGATTCCCTTACGAGAGATATTGAAATGAAGCAAAATGAATAAAGGAACGAAAGAAACGAAACATGAGAATAATGAAAAAGGACTGGTCGTTTTAAACGCCAGCCCTTTTTTATTGCTTATTGAAATCTTACTTGCGAAGACCTAACTCCTTAATAATAGCACGATAACGTTCAATATCCCTTGCGTACAAATAATCCAAAAGACCGCGACGTTTTCCTACAAGACGTGTCAGAGAACGAGTTGTTACGTGGTCTTTATGGTTTTTCTTCACGTGTTCCGTCAAGTGCTTGATGCGATAAGTGAACAGAGCTATCTGGCTTTCTGCCGAACCGGTGTCAGTAGCTTTCTTTTCTCTACCATGCTGTGTAAAGATTTCTTCTTTCTTCTCTTTGTTTAAATACATTTTCTTTTTTGATTAATGATTTTGCAATTACATCTTTCAGTCGCAAAGCCGCCTTAATCACAACGGTAGCACGACTTCAAATGCATCGGATTCTCCGAAACTGCGGTGCAAAGTTACAACATTTTTTTTAATCAACAATGCTATTCGGATTATTATTTGTAATTTTGCACTCGAAATTAGACAAGATTCTAAGGTAAATAAATGCAAGATATTCGAAACATCGCAGTAATTGCGCACGTCGATCATGGGAAAACAACATTGGTTGACAAAATGATGCTCGCCGGAAAGCTTTTCCGAGATGGTCAGAACAACAGTGGCGAAGTGTTAGACTCCAATGACTTGGAGCGAGAGAGAGGGATAACAATTTTAAGTAAGAACGTAAGTATCAATTGGAAAGGTACTAAAATTAATATTTTGGATACTCCGGGGCACTCCGATTTCGGTGGTGAAGTGGAGCGAGTGCTCAACATGGCAGATGGTTGCCTTCTTTTGGTCGATGCCTTTGAAGGTCCGATGCCTCAGACACGCTTCGTGCTTCAGAAGGCTTTGCAGATTGGACTGAAGCCCATTGTCGTAGTGAACAAAGTGGATAAGCCCAATTGTCGTCCTGAAGAGGTTTACGAAATGGTGTTCGACTTGATGTGCGACCTGAATGCCACTGAAGAGCAACTTAACTTCCCTGTAGTTTATGGATCCGCGAAGAACGGCTGGATGAATACGAAATGGGATTCTCCTACTGACAATATCGATGTATTGCTCGACATCATCTTAACGAATATTCCCGCTCCCAAGCAGTTGGAGGGCACACCGCAGTTGCTCATCACCTCATTGGATTATTCCAGCTATACCGGTAGAATAGCCGTTGGACGAGTACATCGCGGCACTTTGCAAGATGGTCAGAACATTACCATCTGCCACCGCGATGGTTCTAAGGAGCGTACCAAGATTAAAGAGTTGCACACCTTTGAGGGGATGACCCATAAAAAGACTGACGCTGTGAGTTCAGGAGATATCTGTGCTGTCATTGGATTGGAGCATTTCGAAATCGGAGATACCATTGCTGATTTTGAAAATCCCGAACCTTTGCCTCCCATCGCCGTGGACGAGCCAACCATGAGTATGCTCTTTACCATTAACGACTCTCCGTTCTTCGGAAAAGAAGGTAAATACTGCACATCGCGCCACATTGGTGAGCGACTCGCAAAGGAGCTGGAGAAGAACTTGGCGTTGCGTGTCAGCGAAATGGAAGGCTCTACTGACAAATGGATTGTAAGCGGGCGTGGAGTGCTTCATCTCTCCGTATTGGTAGAGACCATGCGACGCGAGGGATATGAATTACAGGTGGGACAGCCGCAGGTTATCTACAAGGAAATAGATGGCCAACGTTGCGAACCGATTGAGGAACTGACCATCAATGTTCCGAACGATTTTTCCAGCAAGATGATAGATATGGTAACGCGCCGCAAAGGTGAATTGCTCGGCATGGACACTGAAGGCGATCGCGTGAACATAACTTTTGAGATACCATCGCGAGGCATCATGGGTTTGCGTACTAATGTTCTGACAGCCAGTCAGGGAGAAGCCATCATGGCACACCGCTTCAAGGACTACCAACCATACAAGGGAGACCTTACCCGCCGCACCAATGGCTCGATGATAGCCATGGAAACGGGAACTGCATATGCTTACTCCATTGACAAATTGCAAGACCGCGGAAAGTTTTTCATTGATCCCGGTGAAGAGGTATATGGAGGTCAGGTAGTTGGCGAGCATGTTCACGAAAAGGATTTGGTCATCAATGTTACCAAGGCAAAACAGCTTACCAATGTCCGTGCCTCCGGATCTGACGATAAAGCTCGCGTAATTCCGAAAACAGAAATGAGCCTTGAGGAGTGCATAGAATACATTAAGGCAGATGAGTATATAGAAGTTACACCTAAGAATATACGCATGCGCAAGATTATTCTCGACCATCTGGAGCGGAAACGCAATAATAAAGAGGATTAAGGTATTTGCTTCAGAAAAAAAACAACCGAAAACAGCAATAAACATACGATGATGACGTTTCATAAGAAAACATAATAACTTATGAAACGTCTTTTTTTATTTCTTCTTGGCTCTGCCTCAGCCATCACGTCCATGGCACAATCTGACCCTTGTACATGGTCGCTTATACCTCATGTGGGAGTAAGCATTTCCAATTCAACAAATGATTATATTCAAACGATGAACGGAGAAAGTTCTTCCAACTCTACTTTTCGTTCTGGATTTGTAGGCGGTGTGGAAGTAAGATACCAAAGTTCCGACTGCTTGGCAATATCGGCAGGACTAAATTACACACAAGCCGGATGGGCTTACGATGACAAAGATTTAGGAGTAGATGACAAGGGGAAGGGCACAATCTTCCATGATGCCAATTACAGACTGAATTATCTTGACCTGCCGCTCACCGCTCACTTCTTTGTTGTAAACGGATTGGCAGTGAATATAGGCTTACAGCCTTCATTTATGCTCAACGGCAATACTAAGTTCGAATTTCAAACTTACACGGTGGACAAGGAAGGTAAAAGAACTTTTACTGAGAATGAAGTTCTTTCAGGAGATCTTTCCAAAGAGGCTTTCAAGGAATTTGTTCTATCCGTACCACTCGGACTGAGCTATGAATATCAGAATGTGGTGTTAGACGCACGTTACGTATTTGGACTTACCAAAGTCATGAATTTCTTAAATGGAAAAAACAGAATGATAACGCTTACCGTAGGTTATAAATTCGACCTTTGACCAAGCTGCCACACAAGCTTTTTTGCAAGTTGTTCAAAGGAAAAATCACGCCCAAAGCAGATGATTTTTTGCCGCCTGCAACCTATTGTAAATCAGATGAATACGAGTACGATTTTAAAAGCTTAGCTATTGCAATGCAAAAGCTTAGCTTTTAAAGCCCGAAAGCTTAGCTTTTGCATTGCAATAGCTAAGCTTTTCTAAATCTATAGATGAACACTGCAGTTCGGTAAGCCTTTTTCGCTTCTCATAATTGGGAATGGAAAGCTCGCAGGTATATGCGTTTTTCAAGAAATCTGATGCGTGCCATCAACTGACTGCTTCCCTGTTCGCAATAAGGAAGTTGAGAATAGCGAGCCGGTAAATAGAAATCCTTATCCTTTATCCCATTTCCGCAAAGATGCCAACCTATGGATTGGCACCTTTGCGTAGGGCTATAAACGATGATTATCGTTTCGGACATCCCGTCCAAGGCTTCAGCTGTTTGAAAAAGTCGTTGCCCTTGTCGTCAACAAGAATGAATGCTGGAAAATCTTCCACATCTATTTTCCATACAGCTTCCATACCGAGTTCCGGATATTCAACACATTCTATGCTTTTGATACTGCTTTTCGACAAGACTGCTGCCACACCACCGATCGTTCCGAGATAGAATCCGCCATGCTTCTTACAAGCATCGGTAACGACCTGTGTGCGATTGCCTTTCGCAATCATCACCAGAGAACCTCCATGAGCCTGAAATTCTTCCACATATGGATCCATGCGGTTGGCCGTGGTCGGTCCCATGGAGCCACAAGGCAAGCCATTGGGAGTCTTTGCCGGACCGGCGTAGAGCACGGGATAGTCTTTGAAATAGCTTGGTAAGTCTTCGCCCGCGTCTAAACGTGCTTTGAGCTTCGCATGAGCTATATCGCGAGCCACAATGATGGTTCCTTTGAGGTTTACGCGAGTAGATACCGGATATTTACTCAGTTCTGCACGAACGGTGTCGATGCCTTTGTTCAAATCGATTTCAATGCCTTTTCCTCCTTCTCCCGGCTTGCGATATTCCTCCGGAATAAGTTCTCCGGGATTTGTGTCCATCTTTTCAAGCCAAATTCCGTCTTTGTTTATTTTCCCTTTTATGTTACGGTCAGCCGAACATGAAACCCCCATACCAATGGGACAGCTCGCGCCGTGTCGCGGCAGGCGAATGACACGAATGTCGTGTGCCAAATACTTCCCTCCAAACTGAGCTCCAAGTCCGATTTTATGAGCTTCATTCAACAATTTCTCTTCCAAGTCGAGGTCGCGGAAAGCTCGTCCGGTCTCATCGCCCGTGATGGGAAGGTTGTCGTAATACTTGATGCTGCCAAGTTTTACGGTGAGGAGGTTCTTTTCCGCAGAAGTTCCACCGATAACAAAACAAATATGGTAAGGCGGACATGCCGCAGTGCCGAGGCTTTTCATCTTTTCCACCAAGAAAGGAATCAACGTTCCTTCGTTCTGTATGGTTGCCTTTGTCATTGGATAAAAGTAAGTTTTGTTCGCAGAGCCACCGCCTTTTGCCACCATGACGAATTTATATTCAGCCCCTTCGGTTGCCTCGATGTCGATTTGTGCCGGAAGGTTGCATTTCGTGTTCACCTCATCATACATATTCAATGGAGCGTTCTGTGAATAACGCAAACTCTCTTGCGTGAATGTGTTGAACACTCCACGCGATAGTGCCTCTTCGTCTTCGAATCCTGTCCACACTTGCTGACCTTTTTCGCCGTGTATGATGGCCGTTCCGGTGTCTTGACAGAAGGGGAGCACTCCCTTTGCCGCTGTCTCGGCATTGCGGAGAAATTGGAGGGCTACATATTTATCATTTTCTGATGCGTCCTCATCCTTCAAAATATTCGCTACTTGCTCGTTATGGGCGCGACGAAGCAAAAATTCGCAGTCGTGAAAAGCCTGTTGTGCCAATAAAGTCAGAGCCTGTGGAGAAACTTTCACTATCTCTTTACCTTCAAAATTTGCCACGGAAACTCCTTCCTTGGAAAGCAGTCTGTATTCCGTGTCGTCCTTACCCAACTGGAACATTGGGGCATACTTAAAGTCTGTCATAAACAAAAATACCTGATACTTGTTCCATTCGGAAGTTTTCCTTCCGCACGGCACATGGTATCAGGATTTTATTAGTTGTTGATATAATGTTTTTGTATTTATTTCTTTTAGTCGTGATGTCGATTCCGAAGACAAGGATTATGCCATTTTCCGAGAATCGACACACAACTTGTTTTTAGTAGCCAAAGATTTCCTCGGTCGTCACACGTCTGATGGGAGCTATCTTTTCCAATGCCTTGATGTCAAGTTCCTTTTCATTACCAAGGATGAGATACTTGCAAGGTTTGTCAGCCATGTTTGCCTTCTCGAAGTCGATAATGTCTTGAAGCTTGATTTGTGGAATTTCCTTGTAAATCTTTTCGCTTAAACTGTAGTCAAGCCCTAACTTTTGTGCAGCCATATAGGCACTGAGAATAGAGAACTTGGTAGTACGAGCTGACGCGAGGCTCTTCATGAGACTTTGCTTGGCCAAGTCGAAGTTAGCCTGCCGAACCGGAACGTTGTTGAGTAGTTCGTTGAACTGTTTAACACAGTCCATCATCTTGTCGTTCTGTGTAATGATATAAGTATAGAAACTCTCCTTGTCTCCCAAACGACTGGGCTGACGATATCTTGCACTTGCGGAATATGCCAAACCACGTGCTTCGCGCAGCTCTTGGAAAACAATGGCATTCATACCTCCGCCGAAGTATTCGTTGAAGAGAGCGATGGTTGCTGCGTTGTCGGCAGTCCATTCCTTGTTCTCATTATGGAACTGCACGAGATAGATATTCTTAGCATCGTAAGGTGCAAGAAGTATTTCGTCCTTAGGAGTTGTTTGAGTTGTGTAACGCTTGCTTTCAGGAATGGGCTTAAACTTCTTGGGAGCCTTAATGGTCTTGGTTATCAGTTTGTTTAGCTCATCAAGGGTGGATGGACCATAATAGAGCACGGTCTGCTTGTAGTTCTTTAGTTCTTTTAAGGAATTAAGGAGCTTCTGCGGATCCATGTTCTTCAATTGCTCCTCGCTAAGGATGTTTCGTGTAGAGTTATAGGGTCCATACATTCCGTAGTCGAACAAAGCGTTGAAGTTTTGACCTTGGTTCGCTTTATTATCCTTACGATACTTGAGCATCAAATCTACCGCCTTGCTCCATGCCTCCTTATCAACTTTTGCGTTTTCAACAAGATCTTTGAGCAATGCCAATGCCTTAGGCAAGTTTTCATTCAGTCCAGTCATGGCCAAAAATGTCTCGTCATTGGTCTGACCGAACCTGTAATCGCAAGCCAACTTGTAGAATTCTTGCTTTATCTGATCGTTCGTCATCTTGTCCGTACCAAGATAATCAAGATATGATGCTGCATAGTCGGGAAGCAAATCGCTCTCCGTTCCAAACGGCACCTCAAAGTAGAGCGTGAAGAGGTCGTCTTGTTTGTTCTGTTTGTATAGCACTTTCCAACCATTCTTCATCTTTCCTATTGTCATATCCTTTTTGAAATCGACAAATGAAGGTTGGATAGGCTCTACTTTGTGGTTGGCAATCTCCTCCAAGAATGCAGAACGTTTGTCGTTATTGGTGGGGATAGGCGTAATTTTAGGCTTTTCTACCTTTTGAATAGTGGTATCGGTACCTTGTGTTTTATAGATGGCAGCATAGCCGTTGTCGAAGAAACGATTGGCGAAGCTGACTATTTCTCCTTTCGTGATTTTGGAAATGCGATTAATCTTGCCCACCTCCTGCTTCCAATCTACATCATTGATGAATGAATTGACGAAGGCTTTGGCACGGAACTGGTTATTATCCAGATTTTTGTAGTAACTGCGCTTATAGTTATTGATGACCGAAGGCAGTAAATCGTCGGAGAATTCTCCACGTTTCAGTTTTCCTATCTCTTCCAATAGCAAATCGCGAACCTCCTGTAAGGTTTGCCCTTTCTTGGGCATACCAATGGCAATGAACAATGAGTAGTCATGGAGGTCTTCAAAACCCGTGCCCGCTCCCTGAACTTTCATCTTTTGATTTAAGTTCAAGTCGTAAAGACCGGCACGTCCATTATTGAGCAATTCGCTGATAATGTTCAAGGTATCGCTTTGCAAGCTGTTACCGGCTTTTGCTCTCCAACCAATGTAAATTCTTTCAGCTTCCTGTCCCACGATGGTTGTATCTACAGGGGCGGTGAACTTAGGCTGAGGACCATATTGCGGTACGCTTAGGTTCTCGCTCTTTTTCCAACTACCAAAGTATTTCTCAATGGTAGCCACAGTCTTGTCAGGATCTAAGTCTCCCGACATACAGATGGCTATATTGTTTGGAACATAGTAGCGTTTGTAATACTTCATGATGTTGGTTATTGAGGGGTTTTTCAAGTGTTCTCCTCTACCAATGGTGGTCTGGGTACCATAAGGATGGGTGGGGAACAGCTTTGCCATCAAGCCTGCAAATATTTTTCTACCATCACTGGTCAAACCCATATTGTATTCCTCGTAAACGGATTCCAATTCAGTGTGGAAACCGCGAACTATCATATTCTGGAAACGATCAGCCTGAACTCTTGCCCAAGATTCTACCTCATTGCTGGGGATGTTCTCCACATAGCAAGTTACATCGTTTGAGGTATAAGCATTCGTTCCCTTGCTACCGATAGACGCCATGAGTTTGTCATACTCGTTGGGGATGTTGTATTTCGCTGCCAATTGCGATACAGAATCTATCTTAGCGTACCATACTTTGCGCTTGGCAGGATCGGTAATGTGGCGATACTCTTCGTAGAGGTTTTCAATCTGTCTCAAATAGGGACGTTCTGCCTCCATATTCGATGTACCGAACTTTTCTGTTCCCTTAAACATAATGTGCTCAAGATAGTGTGCTAATCCGGTTGTTTCTGCCGGATCGTTGCGACTTCCTGTACGAACAGCGATGTAAGTTTGTATACGTGGCTTTTCCTTGTTTACACTAAGATAAATCTTAAGACCATTCTTCAGTGTGTAAATGCGAGTGTTCATCGGATCATTAGGCACACTCTCATAGGTATAAGTCTGCGCTTTTATCCCCACTGCAGCCAACAGGAGGAGCATGCCGATACCTAATTTTTTGAAACTAAGGTTTTTCAACATAATATTATATTTAGTATTAAACATTATTCTTCGCAGCTTTCAAGGTGGCATTGTTTCCTTGTGGCTTGCGCTTTACTATTCTTCGTAATCCACTTCGTGGTCGAGCTGGTTGATAAATGCCGTCAGCACTTCTTCCTCCACATCGCCCATGGCAAATTCTTTCTCTGCGTCCTTTCGGATTTCAGCAATCCATGCCCGCCGAGCTTCGATATAGTCTTGCTCTATTCTCTTATTGTCTTTTTCTGAAATTTCTTTTATTCCGTAGTAGTCTTGTATCAATCGGTAAGTCCAAGCCCATTGATATTTCCGGTAGTTCGCATGAATTTCCGTGAAACGATCAAGCACGTCTTGAATGGTTTCAAGGTTTCCGCTCTTGATATCTTCAAGAAGCCTTTGTTCTTCAGTGTCGGGAAGCAGAAGACCGGATAAGTCATTCCATTTGCCTAGTCCGATTTGGGTTTTAGGTTTTCCAAAAAAGCCCCATTTGTGTGCTCGTTTTAGCACCGCTCCCATATAAATTCGCAAAGCGATATCATAGTATTTGATACCTTTATTCAGACTTGAGGCATTGATGACATACTCGTGATAGATGTAAGAGGAAACGTTTTCCCCACTTGCTTGTCTAAGATTTTCCAAGATTTTCTTACCTCGAATAATTTCTCCGACCGAGAATGGAGAAAGCCAATCAAAGTTTACGATACTCTTTTGCGACCCAATAGGGCGGATGTCTCTCTTCGGCCACTTCTTAATGTCGCGATAAAGTCCCACTGTAGTGATATTTCGTCCCGGAACGAGGAACATTGTGTCTCCTCCCGCTATGAGATAAGAGAATGGAAGTGCCTGCGTGTTGGGGTGATGCATGAGCTTTCCAAAGCAGACAGAGAATGTCCCGATGGTGGCAGGCATGAGAATATAGCCACCACTTGCGGTTTTACTTCCTCTTTCAAGAACACCCCAGTGCATAGGTCCCATCTTGTAGGCGTGGTTAGAGAAGTTCGTACCGGAGCCGGCATTGTAGAAAGAGAACATTCCTCCAATAAGCAGTGAGCTTTTATGATGTGAAGCACTGAAAGGACCGCAGAAAGCTGCACACGCTTCACCATTTGCCATGAAAGAATTGGCAAAGAATACGCTTTGCGCCGCAGTGAAACCGTTTGATATTTGGCAAGCTTCTCCCACAAAACAATCTTGCATTTTCACGCTGTTGATGATGCTTGAGCCATCGCTGATAATGGAATTTTCGCATATTACCCCTGTTCCGATATACACACTCGCGTTCTCTGAGCTTAATATTGTGCAATCGCTGAGTCGGCTTGCTCCGGATATTTCGCAGTCATCTTGAATGACTGTGTTGGTTATTTCTTTGGTATTGACTATCTTTACGTTGTTACCAATGGTTCCCCTATCGGGATTGGTGCGTGTTATTTCTTCCGAGACAAGTCTTCGAATGGCGTTTTTGAGATCTTTGTCCTTAAAGTGTCTCACCATGAAAGCAGCGAACTGGCTGTTCAAATCATGGAAGAAAATGATGTTGCTGTCTCCGGTTTCGTTTAGCACCGCTATGAGATTACCTTCTCCATAAGTAGCTCCCTCCGTTGTTTCCATGACGGAAATATTGGTAATGATGCAATCGCTGCCAATCGTATAGTTGTTGATGTAATTCCCGACTTTTTCTATCAGACAATCATTGCCAACAGAAACATTTCTCAGTGTAGCATCATTGATACCGGAATGTTTCACAAAGCCTTTCGTTACTTCAACTTCTTTTTCGAAACTTCCCAATCGGATATCACCATAGAACATCACTCTGTGGAAGAATTTGGGATAGAATCCCTCTTCGGCTACCTGCACGCGAGACCAATCCTCAGCCCAACAGTTGTTGTTTTCAAAAACTAATATTTCTTCGTTTGTTAAGTTTCTATATGTCATATACGCTTTTTGTCTTATTGTAGTAGGTTTTATAATCGTTAGTTGATATCCGCTTCGTAGAGAAAGTCATTATAGGGATATTTCTGAACGTGAAGTTCTCTCACCTTTTTGTATAAGATGTTTCTGAACTCGTCAATGTTTTCCTTGTTCTTAGCTGATATGAAGAGACAATCGTCATTAAGCTTTGCCATCCATGTTCGCTTGAGTTCTTCGAGGGAAATATTCTTTTGGGTCGCCGGAGTTAAGTCATCGGGTTCTTTTTCTTCCCATTGATATTTATCTATTTTGTTAAAGATAATCATGGATGGTTTATCGGCACACTCAAGGTCTTTCAATGTCTCGTTAACCACCTGAACCTGTTCTTCAAAGTCGGGATGAGAGATATCTACAACGTGCAGCAGCAAGTCGGCTTCCCTGACTTCATCCAAAGTGGATTTGAAAGAATCTACTAAATCCGTAGGGAGTTTGCGAATAAACCCTACCGTGTCTGCCAAAAGGAATGGAAGATTCTCAATGACAACTTTACGAACCGTTGTGTCAAGTGTGGCAAAGAGCTTATTTTCCGCAAAGACTTCGCTTTTAGCCAATAGATTCATGATGGTCGATTTTCCCACATTGGTATAACCCACTAAGGCAACGCGAATTAATCGTCCGCGGTTTTTGCGTTGTGTTGTCTTCTGTTTGTCGATTTCCACAAGTCTTTTTTTTAGCAGCGATATTCGTTGAAGGATGATGCGCCTATCCATTTCCAGCTGTGTCTCACCCGGTCCGCGAAGTCCCACAGTTCCTTTACCGCCACCGGCACCCGAGCCACCGCCCTGACGTTCAAGATGCGACCACAGTCTCTGCAGTCGGGGAAGCATATATCTGTATTGAGCCAATTCCACTTGTGTCTTGGCATTGGCTGTTTGTGCCCGCATGGCAAAGATATCCAAGATGAGGGAGGTGCGGTCCAATATTTTTACGCCTAACTCTTTCTCAATGTTTCTTAATTGTTTGGCGGATAGTTCATCATCGAAGATAACCATCCCAATGGGGTCTTCCTCGTCTTCCTTAACTTGTATATAGCTTTTGATTTCTTCCAATTTGCCTTTTCCTACGTAGGTGGTCATGTTCGCTCCACCGGAACGTTGGGTAAAGCGTTTGACGGTAACAGCTCCCGCAGTGTCCGCCAAGAATTCAAGTTCGTCAAGATATTCCCTTGTCTTTGCCTCATCCTGTCCTTGTGTTATCAAGCCCACAAGGACTGCTGTTTCGGCTTTTGCATCGGATATAACAAATTCTCTCATCAGGATTGTACTATAATGATGTTTGGATGCAAAGATACTAAAAAGTTAAGAGTTGTAACGAGATAGTGATGATGTTTTTCAGAACTTAATTGTTATTTTTTATAAATTATGCACCAATAATACCCTTGTTTTTTAGATATTGTTTACTTTTGTACAATAATTCAGTTTGTTGATAAATAAAAAGGCAATGAGATTAATTATTGAAAATGATTATGAGAAACTGTCGGAATGGGCGGCAAATCATGTGATCGAGCGCATTAATGCTTTCAATCCCACATCGGAGCACCCCTTTGTACTCGGTTTGCCAACGGGTTCTTCGCCCGAAGGTATGTATGCGAATTTGGTGAAAGCCTACAAAGAGAAAAGGGTGAGTTTCAAGCACGTGATAACGTTTAATATGGACGAGTATGTAGGACTGCCTGAAAATCATCCGGAGAGCTATCACTCTTTCATGGCGCGCAACCTGTTTGACCATATTGACATTCCGCGTGAGAATATTCATATCCTTAATGGGAACGCAAAGGATTTGGAAGCTGAATGCAACCATTACGAGCAGATGATTGAAGAAGTAGGAGGAATCGATTTGTTTATCGGAGGAATAGGTCCCGATGGACACATCGCTTTCAATGAACCGGGATCCAGTCTCACCAGCCGGACGCGAGAGAAAACCTTAATCACCGATACAATTTTAGCTAACTCGCGCTTTTTTGATAACGATGTGAACAAAGTGCCCAAGTATGCGCTAACCGTTGGCGTGGGTACGGTGATGGATGCGCGCGAGGTGATGATACTCGTTAACGGTCATCACAAGGCACGCGCCTTGCAGGCTGCTATAGAAGGACCGGTTACGCATTGGTGGACTATCTCTGCCTTGCAGATGCATAAACATGGAATCATAGTTACTGATGAAGCTGCTTGCGATGAACTGAAAGTAAGCACGTACAGATACTTTAAGGATATAGAGAAAAATAATTTATGAACATGTGCCGTTAATGATTGGTAGCGATTGGATGGCAAGACAAACAAAAGTTAATGGGTTGGAAAGTAACGATTTCTCGTTGTTGCTTTCCAATCTTTTTTATACCTTTGCATCAGTCTGATGCTTATGAACTTAAAAACATTACTGAAGAAATGGACGCTCCCAATGGCAATGTTGTTCGGGATTACGGTATATTTGCTCTTTGCTTTTATACCCGTTTTGAAACCGGCAGCTGTTTTGTTGTCGCCTTTCATGGACGCCATCCTTCCTTTGTTCATGTTTTTAATTCTTTATGTAACCTTTTGTAAAGTGGACTTTCGCAATCTCATTCCTGTCCGATGGCACTTTTGGGTGGGAGTTTTTCAAGTGTTTTTCGTCGCATTGATAGTCGGAGCGATACTCCTCTTCAATGTGAAGGGAAACAATCTGATATTGCTTGAGTCGATATTAACCTGCATCATAGGACCTTGTGCAGCAGCGGCTGCTGTTGTAACGACGAAACTTGGTGGCAGCTTGGAGGAAATGACAACTTATATTTTCTTGTCTAACTTCCTATGCGCCATCCTCATTCCCATTTGTTTCCCCTTGATAGAACCGGGCAACGGAATGGGATTTTGGAGTTCGTTTCTTCTAATTCTCTATAAAGTATGTGCCATATTGGTGGTGCCGATGATATTGGCGTATATAACGAAGCACTTCACGCCTTTACACCACTTTCATCTTTGGCTGACAAACGTAAAAGACCTGAGCTTCTATCTTTGGGGTTGTTCGCTGACCATTGTAACGGGAACCACCATGAAGAACATCGTGCATGCCAATGCCGGAGTTCCGTTCCTGCTTCTCATCGCTTTCTTCGGGTTAATGATTTGTATTCTTCAATTCGCTGTCGGTCGCTACATTGGACACTTCTTTCAGAGTACGGTCAATGCGGGTCAATCACTCGGACAAAAGAATACGGCATTCGCCATTTGGATTGCCTACACCTATCTGAACCCCTTGTCTTCCGTCGGACCGGGATGTTATATCCTTTGGCAAAATATCATCAACAGCATTGAGATATGGTATTACGGTAAATATAAAACTTCCAAAAGAGGGGCTTCCGAGGTATGTACATGACCATGGTATCATGATGAAAAACTTTTACACCCACAGAGAATGGAATCCATTTTGTAACTTATTGAGAATCAGCTTCATGAGCTTTTAAATCGCAAAAGGTAAGCTATCGTCCTCCAATAGCTTACCTTTTGGAGTCTGAAAGCTTACCTTTTGAATGGCAATAGCTTAGGTTTTAAAACCCTTTGGGAATAATCTTTACAAATGGTTGTTCCAACTTGCAACCCGAAAGGCTCTCTTTTGTCCCTGTTTATGTTCTTCGCAAAATCTCATCGCGACACTCTTCCATCAGCCATTTCGGGGTACTCGTCGCGCCACAGATGCCAACGGTCTTCACGTTTTCGAACCATGACATTTCGATTTCGTTGGCACTTTCTATCTGATGGGAATTGGGATTTACGCTAAGACACTCATGGAAAAGCACCTTTCCGTTTGAACTCTTGCGCCCGGCAACAAAAAGTATCAGGTCGTGGCGTGCCGCGAAGGATGAGATGTTGGGCATACGGTTAGCCACTTGCCTGCAAATCGTGTCGAAACTCTTGAAAATTGCGCCGGGAGCAATATGCTCTTGAATGTAATTAATGATTTTATGAAACTCGTTCAGGCTTTTTGTCGTTTGTGAATAGAGGTAGATGTTTCGCGTAAAATCCAGTTGTTTCACGTCCTCAAGTTTCTCTATCACCACAGCCTTGCTGTGAGTTTGCCCAACAAGACCAAGCACTTCTGCATGTCCGGGCTTACCAAAAATGACAATTTGGGCAGCATGCATATCTCCTTTGGCATTTTCTTCCGCCTCATCGGTTTCCGAAAGTTTCATGGAAGTTATCGAACAGTTTGAATTTTCCGAGTCCCTTACTAATTTTCTTTTATCGCCCTGACAGCCATTATCCGCCAAATCCTCTTTACGCGGTGGACTTGCACACCCTTTTTCATATTGATTCTTTATCCTGCGCTGTAACGCCAACACAACGGGACAGGTGGCATCGATAATTTCTATATTGTTGCGCTTTGCTAATTCGTATGTCTCCGGTGGCTCGCCATGAGCACGAAGCAGTACTGTGGCATCGTGAAGCTCTCTGAGCTGCTCGTGATTGATGGTAACGAGTCCCTTTAGGGTGAGTCGTTCCACCTCCATACTATTGTGAACAATGTCGCCTAAGCAGTACAATTTTGTACCTTTTTCCAATTCTTCTTCGGCTTTATTAATTGCCGTGGTTACACCGAAACAGAATCCGCTGCCATTGTCGATTTCAATTTGGAGCATTGTCGTTCGCCTATTCTTTCACTTCCATGGTGATACCCTTCGCCCTTCCGGAATATTCCGGTGAGTAGGCACATTGCGCCGAGCAAGTACCGGTTTGATAACTACCGCTTCGATCGATGAAATATTCAGTCTCAACGATGTGTGTCCCCTTAGACATGCTATCAAAATAGTAGTTTGTCGTGTAATCTTTTGGCGCGACATAGTAGCCACCCCACTGATATCCGCTGTTCTGTTTGACAGGTTCAAGACACGCGGCACGTTTATCAATGACTTGCACGAAGTCATAATCCCTATCAGCGGTGATGGTTAGGCGAACGAGTACCTTATCGCCGACTTTCAGACTTTTCGCCTCTTTGGGCTTATTATCCACCCCTACCGGAATGATTTCGCGCTTTATCTTCAGCCCGGAAGTGGCATCCGAGATAGCTGTCGTCGATTGGAAGAACTGCGCATAAACAGCTCCCCAACTTGTTCCGGTGCTCGTTTTTTCGACCGAGAAAGCGTGAACAGTATTGCGGAGTTCACCGTTTGAACTGTCATTTACGTTGATCGCCTCACTCACTTTTACGTATCCCATTCCGGCTGTTGATTTCGGAGTGGCTATGACTTTGCCGTCCAACTTCAATATACTTTCCTCTCCGTTGTCGAGTATCATGTTTCCACCGTTCATAAATGCCCAAACGGCATTCACCGAGTTTACAGGCGTGTCCCATGACTGGGTTCGTTTGGATTGCAGAAGCCAGCGTTGCATTTCCTTGATGGTCTTATCATCTTTCGGAGTGATGGTTTTAAAGGCCTCGATTGCTGCCACTTGCGTTGGTATCTTGTAGTCGCACCAACTATAGTAAGCCTTACTTGTATCGAAGTATCTACCTTTCTCTTCCGTGTACACCGTGTATTCTCCTATACTCTTCAAGTATTCTGCAGCTTTGGCTGTTTGTCTGTATTGCTGGAGAATAACAGCCGTATTCGCCTTACCATAGATGGTGAGTTCAACGGGCTTTTTGGACAGTAGATTAATGAGGTAAGCAATATCCGCTGTCGTCTGACGTTTTGCCAAAGCATTGCTGTAGAGGTAATCGCAAAGGGCATCGGATGGGAAAAGGTTCTTTTGTCCCTTCCTTTCAACCTTCTTCATTTCCGCTACTCGTTGGGCAACTTTCTCATCAAGATAACGAAATGCCTTATTGAGCAAATCTTTTGTTTGCGAATCAGTGGCACCCAACAAGACATTCAGGCGTGAAAGGGTTTTCACCACCTCTACTGTCATGTACATGCTACCACTCATTCCCTGCCACCATGAGAACGAACCATCGGGATTTTGCAGCTTTCGCAAACCGGACAGTGATGTGTTCAGATTGTTTCGCAATTGATTTTCATCAAAATAGCGCACTAACATTTGCTTTCTCTCGCTCTCGTCTTGGGCATCCAATACCCATGGCGTTTCGTTCAAAACCAGTTCTTTCAGTTCTTGGTTCTTTTCCAAAGCCGACATCATTGAGGTTTCCTTGCCGGTTTCCGAACGCCACTTGTCAATCGTTTGCTTAATCTTCGGCGAAGCCTTCAATATCATGTTCGCCAAGGTATTCGCGTAATATGCCGAAACCAAGCTAATGGCATTTTTTTCATTTGCATCGGCAACGTATGGCAGAGCCTGCAACATCAACCAGTTGGGATTGTTAGTATATTCAATTGTCAGACGCTGATTGGTGGTGTTCTTTGGGAACAACTTAGTGAGATCAATGGTCTTCGTTCCCTTTTCGTTCTGGGTAAACGGATAAGTGTTGATGACATATTCTCGACTTGGCAAAACTGAAAGGTATTGTTGTTCACCATCCGAATAGTCCGTTCCTTTGGCAAACACGCGAACTATTAGGAGCGATTGGTCGGTTGATAGTTTTCGTTCACCGGTTTCCGATAAAAGATCGGAAATGGAGAAAGTTGCCGAAGATGTTCCCTTGGGGGAAAGACTGTATGCTTTGCTTTCGCTGTACAGCACTTTCTCCGTTGCGGGATCTACGATTTCTATGGTCGCAGTGCCTGTAACTTGCTTCTCAGAAGTGCTAAAAAGTCGTGCAGACAGGGTCGCTTCATCCCCCATTCTCACAAAACGAGGCATATTGGGCTGAATCATCACCGTCTTTTGTGCCACCACATCGCCGGTAATCATCCCCGTATTGATATCCTTGTCATGAGCAAGTCCGATGAAACGCCATGTCGTCAGACTTTCAGGCAGTCTGAATTTCAGGTTCACATTGCCATCTTTGTCAGTCTCCATGCGAGGATAAAAGAAGGCAGTTTCATTGAGATTTTCCCTTAATTGCACATTCCCGATTCCCGATTCGGCTCTATTCTCAGACACACTCTCCTCTTTTATTGCTCTGTCCATTTTTATCACCGGTGCGGAGAACCGAGCACCAGTTGGAGAACTTTGTTCTTTTGCTTCCATTTTCCGTGCTCCCACGTCCCCCACTGCCATCAATACGGTTCCAAATTCGTTATTTCGAGTGAAACGACGATTATAATCCATGTAGTAATATCTGCTCAAGAAACGCTCATCAAAGGTTGCAAACTTAAGATTATTGATGTTCAGCCATTTTATGGGCTTGAGAAATCCGATTGATTGTGGAGACGTTACAATGCCGGTCCACTCCGCATACGGCAGATTGCTGTAAAATGAAGAGTTAAAACTCCATACATGAGGTATGATTTGATCAAGACTCTTATCATAAAGCGTTGCCATCAGCTGGGCGGTTGCCGGTTTGCCGCTGGAATTTAGAATGGTTAGCGTCCATTCTTCCTCTTGTCCGGGTAGCAAACGATCGCGGAATGTCTTCCATGCCACTCGCAGTTGTTTGTCCGGTTGCGGTCGTTCGATATTCGCTGTACAATTGTAAAACTCACCATTCTTCACCCACGCGAAAGTGAGTGTCAGTCCGTTGCCATACTCTTCCTTATAAACAAGTTTACGAGTAGTGATGGCATTGCTCTGATCTATCGCTCCGGTTTCTATTATCTTATTACCCGAATAAATGGAATAAACAATGTGCTGATCCTTATCGCTTGATCCTACCTGAATATATACCGGTTTTCCATCACGCGGGAACTGTTTTGCACTTTGATAAAACCAGTAGTGTGTCGGTGCCACGGGACGTTTGTCGTCTAATGAGAAAACAACAAATTCTTTCTCCAACGTATCTGTTCCGCATACCGCGTACAATTTATATCGTCCCGATTTCAATGACTTCAGCTTTGAGACTTCATTGGCAACTGCTTCCATGTAATCTTTTTCCGCCGGTTGAGCTTGTTTCCCATAGGGCAAAATGGCATATTTCACCCTACCCTCAATGGATTTCCCGGCAGCGTTCAGATACGTGAATTTGATAGATTTAAGACTATCGCTCAAATTTTTATCCAATAAATCGCAGGTGAAAGCAGTTGCTTTTGAACCTAACGGCAAAGACAATGACCCTTCTCTTGTCTCTCCTGCCACATCGGTTACCTTTGCTTCCGCAACAAAGTTATAGAAATTAGGCGGATAGCTTTGGTAAGGATATTTGGATATGCTTTCATTCTTCGGGAAAATGAAAGGCACATTGATTTCAAATTCTCCTTTCTCGTCGGTAGTAATCTCACCTTTGGCAAGTTGCTCATTGGCATCTCCGGTGCGCCACCACCACAATGCAGAACGACGATTGACCGCATATTCCACTTTTGCTCCCTGAACGGGAATTCCTGAATAAGTCTTAGCCCTTCCTTTCACTTTAATTGTGTCGCCGATGGCATATTTCTTCTCATATTTATCAAACTCAACTTCGAATGTCGGGCGTTTGTATTCTTCTACATTAAAGGTCGTGGAGCCGTTGTTTCCATAACGAGCAATGATAGAAAAGCGACCCGTCAGTCCGCTCTTGGGCAGTTCAAAGTCGGCTGTAGCCGTACCATATTCATCGGTAGTTACGTCTTTTGTAGCAATTTCCTTGTAATTTGCATCGCGCAATTGCAGAGTAAGCTTACAATCTGCTTTGGCTTTGGTTTCCAATTGTTTCTCGTCCTTTGTATATACGATGACCGATGTGTGAACCGTTTGTCCCGGACGATATACGCTTCTGTCAGTAAAGACATCGCATATATTCTGTGTATTCTCGTCTTTACGATATTGAAAAGAAGTCCAAAGGTTTGAGTTCGGACACGCTTGGTCGTTTTGAGTAAAAGCGAACACCTCATCGGGCGTCACCTTATTATAGGTATAGAATGCTTCCCCCTTCTTATCGGTTGTCAGCATCTTTGTGGTTGATCTTCCACCATATCGGGAATCGAAAGTTAGTTTCAAGCTCGCATTCGCGATGGGTTGTCCCGTTGTGGCATTCACCACAACATACCGTATCCTTTTGTTCGGTTGCTCTTCGCTCATCAGAAAGACATTAGTAACGTAGTACAAATTATATTGCGTCTTCATGCCTGTCGCTGAGGAAGAAAACTCCAGCAGATAAACACCTGTTGATAGTTTAGGCAATTCAAGAGAGTCCTCAACTATTTCATAGGGTTGGCGATTGTCATATCGATGGGTTATTTTCTGTGCGGTGGAAGCTATGCAAGCCGATTTTATTCGTTGAATGTCTTTCGGGTTATAGGAGTTTAATTCTGCATTCCCATCCAATGTAGTGCGAGTGATCGTCAGTGTTAAATCATTGATGTTTCTTACTTTCAATCCTTCGATTGTTTTTTTCTTATTGGGTATTCCCATTTCCGAATCCAATGTTGCGCTGAACATCGGACAGATGAGTTCGGTGCGTTCATTCCGAAGTCGGTTCATTCCTTCCCATGCTCCCCAACGTCCCAAAGCTTTGTCAATGAAGTCTAATTTCTCTTTAGCTGAAATATTCTTATCATTCTTCAGCAACATGAACTTCCTTACAGCCACTTCTCCACAAATTGGAAGGTCGCCATAAAGCCGGATAATGGAATCCAACTTCACTGCATCAACGTTGTTCTCAGCTGCTTTCAACGCTGTGTAACAAGCCGCTTCGCGATTTCCAACCGAGGTGTAATACTTGTTTAACACTTCGTAGCGTCCACTTTCCAAGCCGATGACGTGTAACAAGTCATTATGAAAGATAGCGTCGTCTTTTCCCTTTGCTATCAATGGAACATATTCCGCAGCCTGATGTCTTGCCAACAATTCCGGATGCGCCATGGCTTTATCGAAATATAAGGTTTGACCGTTAGGGTTGGAATCGTCATCTCGCTGCATTTTGCCTAAGGCACAATAGTAAACCGCCGCGAGCACCTTGTCTTTTTCTTCAGCGTTGGCAGCTCGGCGTTCCAGTTTTGACTTCTGTACATCAAGCGAGTCTGAAGAAATTTCTGTCCACAGCCTTGTTGTCATCAGTTCCGCTGCCAACAAATTTCCATACGACTTTTCTTTTTCAGCCCTTGAGACAATCTTTTCCAAAAGCTCTATTTGAGTTTTTGGCAAGTCTTTCCTGCCGGCTTCATTCACTTGTTTCCAAAGAGTGCTATAGCTTTGGGCCCATATCCCGAGAGGTGCCATAAGCAAAATTGTTAGTATGTTGAATAATTTTCTCATATCTTAAAATGAATAAGTTATATGCAAAGATACAGCTTTAAACCAAAATTTCATCATAAATCTTAGGATTGATAATAAAAAACATTATTTTTTAAGAGTGATTTAGTATCTTTGCAGAGAACGATGGAAACATTTGCCATCCCCTCTGTCTTGAAAATGCTTTGAATATGAACATCTTAAATCTCATATTGATAGTTATCACCATTGTGATTGTGATTTACTTATCAAAACGTTCCGCAGTAAAAAAGAATAAACCGGAGCGCAATATTGCTCCGAAAAACTTTGAGAGTCTATCCTTAAAAGACGTGGAGGATGCCTTCATTGAAAACGAACTCATTACTCGGTTGGGCTTTCTGCATTACGACCTGAGCACTGCACTACCGGTGGAAGAAGAACAAGTGGGCTTGTTTGTTGGTTTTGCAAAGACTGATGAGACCCACGATGGACGAATTTGTGTTTATGACTCCGAGCATACCATTCGTGGTTACGTGGATGCCCAACCCAAATTATATGAAAGATTGATGACACAAGGTAAAACACCTGTTTACGGCTTTATAAGTCGGGAAGAGAATAAGGCGTTCCGTGGCGAGGTGTGTATCAGGGTGAGATGAGCTGTTAGCGTTTCCTTTCACTCCTAAGCCCAAATCTTCATTAGAAACCTCTTTGGTTCTTTTTTCTAATGACTGCATTGGAAATATTCAATTGTAGATGTTTGCCATTCAGCAATTTACTGACTAAAAAACATGCGCTATGAACCCGTATCACCACCTGCCTGTCGGGGGAAGACAAAAGACAAGCATATTCTTTATTTTTTAAGGGCATTGAAAATGCGAAAATCCTTACCCCTGATATGAGAAAAGTTCAATAATGTCCTAATTATTCTTCATTCATCTATCCAAAGCTTAGCTTTTGCTTCGTAAAAGCTAAGCTTTTGCAATGCAAAAGATCATGAATTGGAGTGCAAAAGCTAAGCTTTTAAATCGCAGTTAATATCATCCTGATTATCAACAGATTACAAAGCGTTTATCGAGCGTGTCTTTTGTAATATAATTTCACAATGATGGTCGGGTGGAATATTTACTACCGAGCGGCTGTTTACCATCGCCTGAACACGAAAAGCTAAGGTTTTGCATTGCGGCAGGCAAGTTATTGGATTGCAAACTATAAGATTTGGAAAGAAAACACAAATGAATCTCTGCAAAGCTGTCTATCATAGATACCTAAAAAGACAAATTATCACGAAGTATTTAAAAAGAGTCTAAATACCACCATTGAAGTTCCACACTTTAAGAGAAAGTTGTAACACAATTGAAAATCAATCTTTTTAAGTTTGTAACACAATGTTTCACCACTTTCTACCATTTCTCTGATAATTCTCTTAACAGGCTGAAAAATAGAATGTTGGAATTTAGCAATTTCAGAAATTGACAGAAAAGAGATATTCACATCTAAAAACCAAGTACATAGCACATTAGAAGAAACCAAGACAAAAAGATGCGATAGGATTTATTTAATGGTTTGCATTTTTTTTGCTAACTTTGCAACTACCTTTTGAAAAGGCAGTCGATAAAAATAACCATCGTCGAAAGACATAAAGATATTTAGTAAACATGAAAGTTCACCCCGATGCTCTCTGGGAAAAATGTCTCTCGCTTGTTAAAGAGAATGTAACCGAGCAGCAATTTGCCACATGGTTTCGACCAATCGTATTCGAGACGTTTGATACGGCTTCGAAAACGTTATTGGTTCAAGTTCCCAGTTTGTTTGTTTATGAATATCTCGAAGAGAACTACGTAGATTTAATGAGTAAGATACTCACACGCATATACGGTCAGGGGGTGAAACTGACCTATCGTGTGGTAACAGACAAAACCCACAACCTGACACAGGACATACAGGCCGACCCCATTGAGAAAATACCTACTCAACAATCTACTCAACGCGGCAACCAAAGTCCGACAGCATTGGACATTGCTCCACAGGACATTGACCCGCAACTTGACCCACACAAATCGTTCAACAACTATATAGAAGGAGACAGCAACAGACTGTCGCGTTCCATCGGTTTATCCATTGCCGAACATCCTAACACCACACAGTTTAATCCGATGTTTATTTACGGACCATCCGGATGTGGAAAGACGCATCTTATTAATGCGATTGGATTGCGAACGAAACAACTCTATCCACAAAAACGAGTACTGTACATCTCTGCCCGATTGTTCCAAGTGCAATATACCAATTCTGTATTGCACAATACAACAAATGATTTCATCAACTTCTACCAGACAATTGATATCTTGATTGTAGATGACATACAAGAATGGATGACGGCGACAAAGACGCAAGATACTTTCTTCCACATCTTCAACCATTTATTCAAGAATGGGAAGCGGATAATTTTGGCATCCGACCGCCCACCGGTAGAATTGAAAGGGATGAACGAACGTTTGCTCACACGTTTCGCCTGCGGACTGATTGCCGAATTGGAAAAGCCCAATACACAGCTTTGCATCGACATCCTGCACAACAAGATAAAACGAGATGGGTTGGAAATTCCTGAAGATGTCGTTAAGTTTATTGCTGAAACGGCAAATGGAAGTGTGCGTGACTTGCAAGGTGTTATCAACTCTCTGTTAGCCTATAGTGTGGTTTATAATAGCAAGGTGGATATGCGACTTGCTGAAAGAATAATTAAGCGTGCGGTGAAAATAGATGATGAGCCACTCACCATTGACGACATTCTTGACAAAGTTTGTGAACACTTCAATGTAACGACCACCGCTGTTAATTCGCGCTCAAGGAAACAGGACATTGTTTTGGCGCGCCAAGTAAGCATGTATTTGGCACAGAAGTTTACAAAGATGCCCGCAAGCCGAATAGGTAAATTGGTAGGAGGACGTGATCACAGCACGGTGATACACAGTTGTTCTCGAATCGAGAAACGATTACAGGTGGACAAAAGATTTACCGCCGAGCTGTCATCGATAGAAAATTCATTTAAGCTGAAAGGATAAAAAATAAAGGGTTTGAAATCATTGCATTCTCAAGCCCTTTCATTGTTGAACGATATTTCCTTACCCTATCAACTGATGCGCTTACTTCGATTGATGGGTTCTGTAAACAAGATATGTTCCATCGGCTTCGATGGCAAAACAATCACCTACAGCCTCATTCAATGTTCCTTGCCACAATTCCCTAAAAGGATATATTTCCCATTTCAGCCCCACACTGCTAAGCTGCTTGCAATCCACCTGAAAGATACTTACTTGCTGGTGTGGAAAGGAAGCAAAACTATCACTACCCTTTGCCGGAACGAACCATCCATAATCGCTTACCATCACGGGGACAATGTGTAAATGCGTGTAGTAATGAAGCAGGAGAGACAAATTTCCTAAAGTATGATCTTCACGTTTCCCCATAACTCCAAGATAGCAAAAAGCCGGTTTTTCTCCTAAATCAAAATGAGATAGAGCATATTGGGTTGCTTTTGTAAGGTCGTTGTATTCTTGTTCATCAACCTGATGATAGATGGATTTATATTTTTCCTTCAACCGTGGGGTAATAGAATCGCCATCACCGATAACCGCTTCGGGTTCTATACCTTGCAACAACAAACTTTCCAATGCCCCATCACAGGCCACGACATGGGCAGCATTCCTCAAGATACAGTTTGCTAATGAGGATTTCGGCATCTCCCCCGCAGCCACCACAACGACATCGTATTGAGTTCTTAATTCATTCATTTGCTTATTGTTGTTTGCTCGCTCATCATTCGCTTCCATTTTAAGTAGCCGGCAATGGCAATTAAGGAATAAGCAGCGTAGAGTCCGGCAGTGAATGGAATATCCTTATATACATATAACGCAGCCAATTCCACATCGACAACTATCCAAATCCACCATTGTTCCAAGTATTTCTTCGCCAAAGCCCACAACCCTATAAAACTAAGAGAGTTGCCAAAGCTATCAAGAATGGGGACCGTTGAGTTGGTAAACCTTATCAGTATAAAGTATAAAGTTCCCCACGCGAAAAGGAATATTAAGCAGGTGGGAAGAATTAGCTTTTGGGGGAAATGTGTTATGGGCAACTCTTCACTGTCATTATTTGCTTTCTTCCCGAACTTCCAATAAAGAAATCCGTAAACAGCAGCCAACGTATAATATATCTGCATACCGAAATCGGCATACAATCCCGCTTCATAATAGACGAATGTATAAATAATCGGCATTACGATTCCCGTCAGCCAAAGCCATATACTTGCCTTATATTCCTGATAGATGTAAATGAAACCGATGATGGTTCCCACTACATCCAGTATTCTATACGTATCTGTGTTCTGAAAGAAAGCGAAAATAGCGTCGAACATTCGTAATTTCCTTTGTTTACTACAATAGAATATATCCCCTTTCCGCTAAGAAAGGGGATATCATCATGTTAGAATCTCAATGTTATGTTACCCATCATGTTGAAACCGGCGGCAGGAATGAATCCCAACTGCGTATAGCGATTTTCATTTGGATGACCGTCAGCATCGAGAATGGTGTCGTATGCCCAACCACTAATGGCATAATGGCGATTGAAGACGTTATATAAGTCCACCCCAAAGACGATTTCTTTTACACCCAAACGCTTTCCTATCAGGTTCAAGTTATAGCTTAGGTTGATGTTACTTTGACTGAAACAGGGGAGCGACCGACTTGTATTCTCGGTGTTGTCCAAATATTGACTGCTCACGAAGTTTGTATGCCAAACAACTTGCGCACCTTTATAATGCAAGTTGAGAAAGCCATTGAGGATAGCTGATGGCGAAAATGCAAGCGTTGAATGGCTGTAATGGATTTTACGGAAACTGTCTTCCCAATTTTCGCTTGCCATCTCATCGAAATCCTTGACTACATTCTTGCTCAATGCCGCGTTCCCTTCGACAGTAAGCCAAGAAAGCGGACTCCATCCTGCCACAAACTCTGCGCCCATCCTGTAGCTCGACTTGATATTCGTGGTCAATGCCTCACCGATATCACTCAGCTCACCGGTTTGGACAAACTGATTGGTATAATCCATGTAATAGAAGTTCACGCCGGCATGCCAATTGCTCCCCATGTATTGATAGCCAAGCTCATAATCGGTTAGCCTTTCCGGACTTGGACCTCCGTATTTTCCGTTATCGGTGAAGTTGTTGCGTTCCGGTTCGCGATTGGCATAAGCGATGGAAGCGTAGGCTTTGTGTCCATCCTTGAAGAAACTGATTCCGGCTTTTGGATTAACAAAGTTATAACGCTCAACCACAGCGAGTTTTTGGTTGTAGTAACCCTTTTTATCACTATAGAACCTGTCGTTTATTCCACTTGTCTTGTATTCTACATAACGGTACTGCAAGTCGGCAAAAGCATTCCAATAGTTGTTGAAATGATAGTTTGCCTTCATGAAACCGCTGTAATCGAACTTCGTGGCATCGGAGTCATAGTATTTATAATCTTTCCCATTAGGACGGAACTTTGCATCGGCTTCCTCGTTTTTAATGTAAGTAACAAATCCGAAATGGTCGCCTCGGAATTGTTGCAGATTGAGACCGCCGATGACATCCCAATTCTCATCCTTATAATTTACGTTATACACAGCTCCATAAGTATGTTGAGACAATCCTTTCTTTCTTATGAAATCTGACTTTTTCACGAAATTACCATTCCCATCATAGAACGTAAGACCAAACTTAGAGAATTTAGAGTTTGGTTTCAGCTCACTGTAATACCCGAAGCCATAGGTGTAATGCAATGCGATATTATGACTCCAATGCGCAGAAGGTTGCCACACAGCCGACAGGATATTGTGGTTTTGGTAGAAGTTGTCGGTGGTTTTATTCCAATAAGAGCCATCGCGCATTTTGTATCTTTCTGTAATGTAATTTCCATTGGCATCTTTCGCAAACGAGCCATCGGCATTGGTTACAATATATTCATAGAGCGAATTGAATTTGCCGAGTCCTTTATCATACAAGTTTTTGTAATTTCTTATTCCGGTCTTAGTCCCATAGGTTCCATCAAAGAGGCTTAAATCACCACTACCCATGACTACACCGTTCCAGGCCTGTCCCGTCTTCTCGAAGTTGCCAATGTTTTTGTAGCGAATTTGAAAGCCGTTCCCAAGAAAGGTCAGTCCGCCATAGTAGGAGCCTGAGCGTCCTTTCGTTCCGTGAATGAACCCATCTGTAGATGTTTCATGATAAGCCCCATCAAAGATGAGATGATTTCCGAGCAATCCCGTTGAGAAACTAACGCCCGTATTATAAGTATTGTAGGAGCCGTACGCCCCACTGATTTTTGCAGATGGCATTAAGCTTGGCGCAATCGTAGCCAGCGAGATAGAGCCACCGAAAGCCCCATCGCCGTTAGTCGATGTACCAATACCGCGCTGTATCTGTACGCTTCCCAATAGTGCGGCATAGGAGTTCATGTTCGCCCAGAAAACCGTTTGGTCTTCAGGGGAATTCAGAGCCACGCCATCGAGCGTTACATTTATTCTGCTACCTGCCGCTCCTCGTATGCGCATGGCTGCAGTGCCTGTTCCCAAACCGTTTTCGCCCCATGCCAATACTCCGGGAGTTCTTGAAAAAAGGAAGGGCAATTCTCTGCCGCTCTTTGAAAAACTCTCCAATTCCGATTTCCCGATATTCGCAACGGCATAGGGTGCATTTTTCGGAGCGCGAACACCTGCCACAATCACTTCTTGCAATTCTTGACTTGCCAATGTATCTTCCGTTTGGGCTTTCATCCCTACCATACAGAAGCACGCAACAGCCAATAAAACTACTTTTTTCATTTTAAAATATTATAAATCAATGTGTAAAGGGGCGTTTCCCTACGACGGCATTATCCGCATCAGGTTCATGGGTATGTTCTCAGCCACGCCAAAGAAGGCGAGCACCCCTTAGCTTTCAGTTTGAAAGCCGTTGCAAAAGTAATCATTTCTTGTTAAATACCCAAGCGATTATGCTTTCTTCTTTCCTTTTGTGGCGTTCAAAAGATGCACCATGATTATACATACATTAGCTGTCAGTTTGTAAAAGCTAAGCTTTTGGAATTTAAAAGCTAAGCTTTTGGAGTGTAAAAGCTAAGCTTTTAGGAGGCAAAAGCTAAGCTTTTGAAAAGCAATTCGTAAGACGCTGATTATCAATAGACTACAAGAGGTGGTTTTTTGCATAATCAGAAGGTTGTTTTCGGTAATAAAAAAAACGTCTTATACGAATTTGGTTAAGGGTGGGAATTATGCCAAATTGGTATAAGACGATGGCAAACTTATCAAGTTCTGCCTAAAAGACAATCATGAAATGAAACGAAGTTGCAAACAGAACTTATTTCTTATATCTCTGTGCCTGACTCTGTATCAGTTCTTCATCATCAAAATAATTTATCTGCATGGCAGCTCGCACCTCCTCCATGGTTCGGGTAGCCGTTTCGCGGGCAGCCAAAGACCCCTTTTTCAGCAGATTATAGATTTCGGGGATATCCTGTTCAAACTCCTTGCGTCGCAAGCGAATGGGTTCCAACATTTTGTTTAGAACATTGTTGAGCAACTTCTTGCACTTCATGTCTCCGATACCACCTGCCGTGTAGGCTGCTTTCAACTCATCCAAAGTTTGAAACTCAGGCCAAAAATCTGCAAAATCGGCATCCGTGGCAAAGGCATCGAGATAAGTGAAGACGGCATTTCCCTCAACATGTCCCGGATCGGAAACGTTTAGATGAGTAGGGTCTGTGTACATTCCTTTCACTTTCGTCCATACTGTATCAGCGTCATCTGATAAATAGATGCAGTTACCGAGACTCTTACTCATCTTTTCTTTCCCATCGGTTCCGGGAAGTCGACGGCATACTGCATTTTCAGGCAACAATATATTTGGTTCCACCAACACCGGAGCATAAATCTGATTGAAACGTCGCACAATCTCGCGCGTCAGCTCAATCATTGGTTCTTGATCTTCGCCTGCCGGCACGGTTGTAGCCTTGAAAGCTGCAATATCTGCAGCCTGCGAAACAGGATAACTGAAGAAGCCCATAGGGATATTGGCCTCAAAGTTGCGCATTTTTATCTCTGTCTTTACGGTTGGGTTGCGCTGAACGCGGCTCACTGAAACAAGGTTCATCATATAGGTTGTCAATTCTGCCGACTCCGGAATTTGACTTTGTATGTAAAGTGTACATTTCTGTGGGTCTAATCCTGCCGAGAGATAGTCTAAAGCCACCTCAATGATATTTTGACGTATCTTCTCAGGATTGTCTGCGTTGTCTGTAAGTGCTTGTACATCTGCCATGAAAACAAACATTTTTTCATAGTCGCCGGCATTTTGCAACTCTACACGACGATGGAGTGAACCAATGTAATGTCCCAAATGCAGCTTTCCGGTAGGACGATCGCCTGTCAATATCACTTTTCCCATATATCCTTTTTTCTAATTTTGCGGTTTTATATCATTTTGTTTTGTTTCATCCTGCTTTTTCTCTTTCGGAGTTTCTTCATCCACAGGTGCAATTTCTTCTGTTGGTTGGTTTGCAATTACCGTATCAGCTTTATGTTTTTCCTCCTTCACATCGACAGTTGCGTCCGGAATTTCCGGCACCACAGTTGTGTCTATCTGTGGAACGTAGGGAGTTTCCTCCTCCGTTTGGTATGGGATGGTATCTACGACTGTTGCAGGCTCAGGTTCTGCTGCCGTTTTGCTTCTGCCAAACATAAAATAAGCCCCCAATCCAAGACCTGCCACAAGCAATCCGGCAACAATCCCAATCAGCACGGTTCGGTCTATTCCACCAGAATTTGCCTCATTGGAAAGAGTGGGTTTATAAGGGCTTCCTGAAGCTATATTCTCTGCGCCTTGTTCTCCATCTCGTGCATTAACGGATGTGATGGGAAGCGTTATTTCCATCAGGCCATGACAATGTGGACATTTACATTCTACTGTCTGACCCGGCTTTGCCTCAATGACAAATTGAGTACCGCAGTTATCACAAGTTATCTGATATCTCATAATTTTATGTTTGCTATTACTCTTTCGGTGGCACCGGACTTGTCGCGAACAAAAGCAGAAGCCTTGTCGCCACATTCTTTCAAATAGTCGGAATCGGCGGATAATCTGTTCATAATCGCACAAAACGAATCGTAACCGGTGATTTCAAATCCTCCACCCGATTTCATCAATCCTTGCGCTTCCGCGAAATGCTTGTTGTTCGGACCGAAAATAACGGGGCGTTGCCATACCGCAGCTTCGAGCACATTATGGATTCCAACACCAAATCCTCCACCAACATAAGCCACGTCGCAATAAAAATAGATAGAGGAAAGCAAACCAAAACAATCGATAATCAGCACATCGGCATCCTTAGCCTCCTCTTCGTTCGTCGTTGTGTATCGCACCATTCGCTTGTTAGTTATCAACTTTCTTATTTCTGCGAGATGTCCTTCATCAATGACGTGGGGTGCGATTATCAGTTTCCAGTCATCATGTTCATCAAAGTATTTCAGAAATATTTGTTCGTCCGGCAACCATGAAGAACCTGCCACGAAAACTCTGCGACGCGACTGTTTGGAATTTATACTCTTGAAATCAAAACCTGTAAAACTCTCTACAATAGGAAGGTGTTTTCCGGCTTCCTTTATTTGCAGAACACGATCGAAACGAGTATCACCAACCACCAACACATCCTTTATTCCTATACTTGCAAGCAAGGTCTTACTTTCCTCGTTCTGAACGAAAAAACGACTAAAGCATTTCAGTACGTGCCCATACTCCCGGCCATACCATTTAAAGAATACCTGATCGGGACGAAAAATACTTGACACACTGTACACGGGAACACCTCGATGTCGCAAGATGTGAAGGTAGTTGTACCAAAATTCATACTTTATGAAGAAAGCCATCACCGGTCGCACTGCACGCAGAAACTTTTGAGCATTCGTCACGGTATCTATGGGGAGATAAGTTATGATATCCGCACCTTTGTAATCCTTTCGCACTTCGTAACCGGAAGGAGAAAAGAACGTTAGCAATATCTTATACTCCGGATATCGCTTTCTTATCATCTCTATCAGCGGACGTCCTTGCTCAAATTCTCCAAGCGAAGCCGCGTGAAACCAAATATACTGTCCGTCGGGGTCAACATTCTTACGAAGTACATCAATGGCAATTCTTTCTCCCTGCCACATCTTCCTCACTTTTTCATTAAAGTTACTGTAGATGGCGACTCCCAATTGGATGGCATACATGATTATGTTGTAAATCATCGCGACTCTGTTAAAAAATGATATATTGGCATTATAACGATTTTATCCCAACGCTTCAATTGCGGCATGGAGTCGTTTTAGCGTTTCTTCCTTTCCGAGAAAGGATGAAATATCAAACATTCCCGGGCCTTTACCTATTCCGACAAGAGCGAGGCGAAAAGCATTCATCACATCACCGAGCTTATAATCGTTCGCTTCCACCCATTTCATAACAACCGATTCCTGTCCCTCAATGGAAAAGTCGTCAATATCTCTCAACACCTTAGATAACTCCGCCATTTGCCGAGCTGAATAGTCTTTCCATCGTTTCTTCACGGTTTTCTGATCATACTCCGTCGGAGCTATAAAGAAGAAAGAGCAGAGCGACCATAACTCGTGAACAAAATTCACTCGATCTTTCATCATGTGAACGACTTGCGTAACTCGTTCCATGCTTGTGTCAACTCCATTGTTGGCAACGATTGGCGCAAAGAGTTTGGCTATTTCCGTATCGCTTTTCTTCAAGATATATTCGTGATTGAACCAAATGCCCTTTTGATAATCAAACTTGGCACCACTCTTGGAACATTTCGTAATATCAAAAGCCTTTACCAATTCGTCAAGGGTGAAGATTTCTTGTTCTGTGCCCGGATTCCATCCCAACAATGCCAAAAAGTTCAACACTGCTTCCGGGAAATATCCGGTTTCTCGATAGCCTGCGCTTACTTCCCCGGTCTTAGCATCGTGCCATTCCAAAGGAAAGACCGGAAATCCAAGACGGTCGCCGTCCCGTTTGCTCAATTTTCCCTTTCCTTCCGGCTTCAGCAACAAAGGAAGATGCGCGAAGCGAGGCATCGTTTCCTCCCATCCGAAAGCCCGATAAAGCAGAACATGTAAGGGAGCGCTGGGCAACCACTCCTCACCTCGAATTACATGGCTAATTTCCATGAGATGATCGTCCACGATATTTGCCAAGTGGTAAGTCGGCAACTCGTCGGCACTCTTGTAAAGCACCTTATCATCTATAATGTCGCTCTTAACGCAAACATCACCCCGAATCATATCATCCACATGTATCTCTTCTCCCGGCTCCACTTTGAAGCGAACCACATATTGCTGTCCCTCCTCTATCAGTCGGGTTGTAGTTTCTTTGGAGAGTGTTAGCGAATTGCGCATCTGCATTCGCGTATGTGCATCGTACTGGAAGTTTGCAATTTCCTTACGCTTTTCGTCCAGTTCTTCCGGCGTATCAAACGCAATGTAAGCCTTTCCGCCATTTAAGAGAACATCAACATACTTTTTATAAATATCGCGTCGCTCACTTTGGCGATAGGGCCCGTGCTCGCCACCATAGCTTACTCCTTCATCAAACTTAATGCCGAGCCACTTGAAAGATTCTATTATATACTCCTCCGCTCCCGGAACGAAACGACGAGAATCCGTATCCTCAATTCTAAAAACCATCTTGCCTCCATTTCGGCGCGCAAAGAGGTAATTATAGAGTGCCGTACGCACTCCACCGATATGCAAAGGTCCTGTCGGACTCGGTGCAAAACGCACCCTGACTTGTCTTTCTGTCATGGCTATAATACAATTTTTTTGCAAAATTACTCTTTTTTTTCGATTATACGCCATTTTTTTTGTATTTTCGCATACTGAAGAACGTACACATAAGATATTTCAAACATGATAAAATTTAATAATGTAGGCGGTTATTGGCGTAATTTCACAACCAGACTCTTGTTAATGCTGGTAACAATCATCCTGATAGTTTTATTTTTGCCTCGCGCAAAAGGGAAGATGTTTCATTATGACGAAGGCAAACCTTGGATGTATGGGCAACTCATCGCCAAATTTGATTTTCCAATATTTAAGACAGAGGAAGCGTTGCAGAGTGAGCGCGATTCCATAATGAAAAATTTTGTTCCCTACTTCAATGTAAGCACGAATGTGGAGACGAAGAATATCAATCGTTTCAAAACCGCTTACAAAGGAGGAATACCCAATTTGCCACCCCAGTATGTAGAGGCTGTGGCGAATAGGCTTCACGAGCTATACGAAATGGGTATCATAAATGCCAATCAGTTCGGTTCTTTGTTCAAGGATACAACCAGCATGATTCATGTGGTATCAGGCAAACAGGCAACGAGTGTTCCTATTAATAAGGTATATACAACGTTGGGAGCTTATGAAAACCTTTTCTCAGACCCGGTATTGAGCGCAAAACGCAACGAACTACAACGTTGCAACCTAAACGAATACATCGAAGCCAACCTTGTTTATGACAAAGATCGTAGCGAGACGGAAATGAATGATATGCTTAGTCTTATTCCACAAGCCTCGGGAATGGTGCTTGAGGGACAACGCATCATCGACAGAGGCGATATTGTTGATAGCAAAACTTATCGGGTGCTCAACTCTTTTGAACAAGCGATGGAAAAGCGCAATGAGACAAAAGACGAGGCAAAGTCCACCATTCTCGGTCAAAGCATTTACGTGCTGATGCTCATTGTGCTCTTCACACTCTATTTGGTGGTGTTCCGCAGAGAATATTTCGAGAAGCCAAGATCAGTTTCTCTCCTTTATGCCATGATGACAATCTTCCCGATACTCACCTCTGTGATGATTGAACACAACATACTAAGTGTTTACATCATTCCCTACGCCATGGCACCCATCTTCGTCCATGTATTCATGGACTCTCGCACGTCATTCATTTTTCACGTTACGATGATTCTCATTTGCTCGGTGGCAGTGAAATACCAATACGAATTCATCATCGTGCAGCTTGTGGCAGGCTTGATTGCTATTTTTTCTCTCAGCGAACTCTCAAAGCGCAGTCAGATTTTCCTAACAGCTCTATTGGTAACAGCAGGCACGGCAGTCATTTACTTGGCAATTCAGCTCATACAGTCGGATGATTTTTCAAAACTCGACCACACCATGTACTACCACTTCCTCATCAATGGTTTCTTCCTGCTCTTCACCTATCCACTGATGTTGGTGATCGAGAAGACATTTGGATTTGTTTCGGCGGTAACACTCTTTGAATTATCCAACACGAACAATCCGCTGCTGCTCAGACTCAGCGAAGTGGCACCCGGAACATTTCAACACTCCATCACCGTGGGCAACCTTGCCACGGAAATCGCCCGGAAGATACACGCCAAAAGTCAATTGGTGAGAACCGGAGCACTCTATCATGACATCGGGAAAATGGAAAATCCGGCTTTCTTCACAGAGAACCAAGCAGGTGTAAATCCACATGACAAGATTTCGGATTTGGAGAGTGCCAAGATAATCATCGGACATGTTACGGCAGGATTGCGACTGGCGGAAAAATATGGTTTGCCCAATGTCATCAAGGGCTTTATTGCCACGCATCACGGTAGTGGATTGGTGAAATACTTCTACATCAATTACAAGAACGAGCATCCTGAAGAGGAGGTGGATGAGGCAGCATTCAGATACCCCGGACCCAACCCCACAACTCGCGAACAGGCAATCTTAATGATGAGCGATATGACGGAAGCTGCATCGCGTTCACTGACGGAATATACCGAGGAGAGCATCAGCAGCCTTGTAAACAAGCTGATTGATGGCAGGGTTGCGGAAGGAGCATTCACCGATTGCCCCATCACGTTCCACGATATCAACACGGCAAAAATGGTGATAATCGATAGATTGAAATCAATGTATCATACTCGCATTCAATATCCGGAACTGAAGGTTTGAGAACAACGCTTCGGTAAAAACAAGCGTGGCAAAGCCGACCTTTCAGCAAAACCCTCAACAGGAGAGAGGAAAAGCTATGGAAAGAATCTGCCCGGAGCATACTCGCGGGGAACGACTTGTCGCTCTCTTTTCAGCCTACGTTTGCGAGCTGCCGATACAAAAACAGCACGCCAATTCATTGCGTGAAAATAAGAGTTTGCAACTAATTGTATTTCAGCATATTATATACCCCATTTTAAAAGCTTAGCTTTTGGGTTGTAAAAGCTTAGCCTTTGCATTCCAAAAGCTTAGCTTTTAAAATCTCAAAGCTAAGCTTTTGGAAAGAAACATCTGACGGAAGCTTATTTCATGGCTTCAAAATTACCACAGAAATCATATCTGCATGGTTTCGCGGCGTGCATTTTTTTATTGTTCAACCATAGGGGAAATTCCACTGCATCACTCGAAACTCGAAAGAAGCATCTTTCCTAAACCGACCAAATAGTTTCCCGGAGATAAAAGAACAAAAGAATAAAATCGCACAAAGATTTTCCGATAAACGAAAAGTTAATTTAGTCTTAGGAGACTTTTTTTAAAAAAATTGCTATCTTTGCACTATCAATTTGCGATTTCACCTATAACTACAGACCTATCCTATTTGGCAAAGAGAAATAAAATTATATAACTGATGAAAAATAAAATCCTATTTGTGCTTGCATTACTGATTAACTTAGCGGTATCGGCACAAAACCCCGCACACTTTAGTGTCATGCAAAAAAAGGTTTCACCAACGGAAGTTGATGTAATCTTTACCGGCAAAATCAACGCAGGTTGGCACGTCTATTCAACCGGACTGCCCGCCGATGGTCCCATCTCGGCCACGCTGACTACCGAGAAAGCCGAAGGAGCACAGCCTCTTGGAAAACTTACCGCTCACGGCAAGGAACTCAATGTCTATGATAAGGTGTTTGGCATGAAGCTACGCTACTTTGAAAATAGTGTAACATTCATACAAAAATATAAAATAACCAGTAAGACTTATAAGATTAAAGGATATTTGGAATATGGCTCATGCAATGATGAAATGTGTATGCCTCCAACGGATGTCGATTTCAACTTCTCTGGAAAAGGACCGGCTGACGCACCAAATCCGACAAAACAACCGGAAGGAAAGGAAGCCGAAACTACCGATATATCTTCCATGGCCACTCTTTCAGCCTCAACTACCGACACAGCGACCACTCAATCAACAGATTCGGTAACGCTGAATGACAGCGTGGCAACGGCATCTGCCGGTGAAGCTTCACCATCCACCGGCGAATTGTGGCAGCCGGTCATCAAAGAATTGCAAACCTTCAACGCAGAAGAAAACACAACCAACAACTCACTATGGTACATCTTCTTAATGGGAATCGTGGGAGGACTTGTCGCTCTCGTTACTCCTTGCGTCTGGCCAATCATTCCCATGACCGTGAGTTTCTTCCTGAAACGGGCAAAGGACGATAAGAAGAAAGGAATCCGCGACGCTATCACTTACGGCATCTCCATCATCGTAATCTATATGGGGTTGGCTGCCATCATTACAGCCGCGTTCGGTCCCCAAAAACTCAATGAGCTTGCCACCAATGCACCATTCAACATATTCTTCTTCCTCTTGTTGCTCGTCTTCGCGCTGAGTTTTTTCGGATGGTTCGAATTAACCTTACCCTCATCTTGGGGAAACGCCGTCGATAACAAAGCCGCATCTACCACCGGACTTCTATCCATCTTCCTGATGGCATTCACTCTTTCGTTGGTGAGTTTTTCATGCACAGCCCCCGTTGTGGGTCTTTTGCTTGTACAGGCAGCCACCAGTGGAGATTGGGTGGCGCCTACAGTCGGAATGTTTGGCTTTGCCTTGGCTTTAGCATTGCCGTTCACCCTCTTCGCACTCTTCCCCACATGGCTCAAACAAGCCCCGAAATCCGGTTCTTGGATGAATATGGTGAAAGTGGTACTGGGTTTCATTGAATTGGCATTCGCGCTGAAGTTCTTCTCCGTAGCTGACCTCGCCTACGGGTGGAGACTGCTCGATAGGGAAACATTCTTGGCATTATGGATCGTAATCTTCGGACTTTTGGGACTCTATCTCATTGGAAAACTTAAATTCCCACACGACGACCCGGAACAAAAGACCATGCCGGTACCGGCAATCATGCTGGGTATGATTTCGTTGGCATTCACCGTATATATGATACCCGGACTATGGGGCGCGCCATTGAAGGCAATCAGTGCTTTCGCGCCACCGATGAACACCCAAGACTTTAACCTGCAACCACAGAAAGTACACGCTAAATACACGGATTACGAAGAAGGGATGCGAGCTGCGGCACAAACAGGCAAACCGGTTCTTATCGACTTCACCGGATTTGGCTGCGTGAACTGCCGAAAGATGGAAGGTTCTGTTTGGACAGACCCGGAAGTTGCCAAGAAGTTGAATGAAGACTATGTATTAATCTCTCTCTACGTAGATGACAAAACCCCTTTGAAAGAATCGATGGAAGTGAAAAGGGCAGACGGAACAACACGCACATTGCGCACCATCGGCGACAAATGGAGCTATTTGCAGGAAACAAAATTCGGCTATCTCGCCCAACCGTTCTATGTAACGATCGACAATCAGGGCAAGCCACTTAGCGGAAGTTTCGTCTTCAAGGAGGATGTTCCTGCCTACCTTGATTTCCTGAACAAAGGTTTGGAGAATTACAGAAACAGATAATCGGGAACAAACAATTGAACCATATACGGCAAACTTTTTCCCACGCATAGGAAAAAGTTTGCTTTTTAAAAATGGCTTCGTGCGGAATAAACAACAAAAAAAAGACGATAAGTAAGAACTATTACCTATCGCCTATGTCGGGATGACTGGACTCGAACCAGCGACCACCGGTCCCCCAGACCGGCATTCTAAACCTACTGAACTACATCCCGTAAAATTTATCGTGGTGCAAAATTAAGTACTTTTTGAGAGATTAGCAAACTTTTTGAGTTCTTTTTCACATTTCACGAGTTAATTTCGTATTTTTGTATGTGAATAAGCCGAAATAATGCGGACAAATGGTCATTCACACACATAAAAGTTTATAAGAACATGCAATATACCATCAAGCCACCCCAACATATCTCTTCCACCATTCTATTACCACCCTCCAAAAGCATCAGCAACCGGGCTCTGATTATTCATGCATTGGCGGGAGGAAACATTCTTCCACAAAATCTATCGCGCTGCGATGATACCGAAGTAATTGTCAGAGCACTGAAAAACAACCCCGAAACCATAGATATCATGGCAGCCGGAACAGCCATGCGCTTTATGACGGCTTACTTGAGCGTAAAAGAGGGTGAGCACATACTAACAGGCACAGACCGAATGAAACAACGTCCAATAGGTGTTTTAGTCGATGCACTCCGGTTTCTTGGTGCCGACATTGAATACATGGAACAAGAGGGCTACCCCCCTCTGCGCATCCGCGGAAGAAATTTGAAAGGCGGACAATTGGAAGTAGTGGGCAATGTCAGTTCCCAATATATCTCGGCTTTACTGATGATTGGTCCGATATTAAAGAATGGTCTTGAACTCAAACTCATGGGAAACATCGTCTCGCGTCCTTACATCGACCTCACCATTCATCTGATGCATGAATACGGAGCAGAAGCAGAATGGACCGATGTCGATACCATTACAATCGGTGCCAAACCCTATACAGAACATGAATACGTAATAGAAAACGATTGGACGGCAGCGAGCTATTGGTACGAAGTACTCACGTTGATGGGGAACAAATCATCCCAAATCACTTTCCCCGGTCTGAAAAACAACTCAAGACAAGGAGATGCCGCAGTAAAATATATCTTTTCACTCTTTGGCACCAAGACAACATTTGCCGATAAATATCAAGACGTCTTGACCGACGTGAACATCAAGCCCCAACCACATTCACTACCAAGAATAGAATATAATCTCACCAACCAACCCGATCTTGCGCAGACACTAATAGCCCTCTGCCCAATTATGAACATACCGTTTCGCTTTACGGGCTTGCACAATTTGAAATTCAAAGAGACAGATCGTATGGAAGCAATGAGAGAAGAAATGGCAAAGCTGGGCTATGTCATCCATACCATCAACGATGAAGAGATGATTTGGGACGGAGAACGATGCGAAAGAGCAGACTCAATAGTAATTGATACGCATAAAGACCACCGCATGGCTATGGCTTTCGCGCCATTATGCATTCGTTTGGGAGAAATAAAAATCGACAATCCCGGAGTCGTGTCTAAGTCCTATCCGAATTATTGGGAAGAAATGGAAAAGGCAGGATTCAAAATTGAGAGGTAAAAAAATCTATCATCAAAACGCAATGGATTTTATACTAATAGGAATTTCAGCTGTTATCCTACTTACGCTACTTGTGGGATTGATGGCATTATTCTCCAAAAGAGGTGGCAAAGAAGAAGATGTAGTACTTCCGACATCCGGAGATTGCACCACTTGTAGCGGCTTTGACGAAGCCTGCGAACAGACATGTATGATGGAAGCAGCCACAAAAGAAATAGAATATTATGATGATGAAGAGCTCGACCGTTACAAAGGCAGGGATTCCGATAATTATACGGAGGAGGAGGCGGACGAATTTGCGGAAATTCTCTATACCATGCAACCCAAAGAAGCCAAAGGATGGAATCGTAGCTTGATATTGCGAGGAATAAACGTACCCAATCAGGTGAAAGATGAATTAATCGCGATGATTGAAGGGTAAGACAATAAAAAGTTCTTTTTACAAATGAGACAATAAAAGCAAAGAAATTTGAGTTAAATAAAAGTGAAGTCATCCTCAAAGAAATATTTACCACTGCTATGTTTGTCGGCATTAACAATCATCATTGTGGCGTGTTCCACAAAAAAGAACACGGCACAAACACGTTGGTGGCATTCTTTTAACGCCAAATATAACACGTATTTCAATGGTGCACAAGCATATATTGACGGTTCATTGGAAAAAGAAAACACCAACAAGGATAATTTCACGGAGTTCATTCCTCTTTACACAGTTGGGAATAAAAATAGTCGGGAGATAGGAAAAGTTAATTTCGATAGAGCGGTGGAAAAAGCACAGAAAGCCATCGCTCAACACAGCATTAAACATCGTCCGGAATGGAACAAGAACAGGAGAAAGACAGAGAAGGATATAGAATGGCTTTCTCGTAAAGAATACAATCCTTTCCTTTGGAAAGCATGGATGCTCATGGGACGATCGCAGTTTCATAAGGGGGCATTTGAAGAGGCGGCAACCACTTTTTCCTACATGAGCAGACTATACAAGGGGCAACCCGCAATTTACGGAAAGGCGCGAGCATGGCTTGCCAAGTCATATATTGAAGCGGGATGGCTCTATGATGCCGATGATGTCATTCGAAACATGAAACGCGACTCATTGGATTGGAGAGCCGTTAAAGAGTGGGATTATACCTACGCCGACTACTACATCCATACGGGGGAACTGGAAAAAGCCCTCCCCTACTTACGAAAAGTCATAAAACATGAGATGCGCAGAAAGCAAAAAGCGCGCGAATGGTATCTCATGGGACAGCTACAAGCTGCATTGGGAAACAGAGAGGAAGCCTACAAGGCTTTTAAGCGCGTCATTCGCTCCAACCCACCATACGAATTAGAATTTAACGCACGCATTGCAGCCTCAGAAGTAATGGCAAAAGGTCAGGCAAAACAAACAATAGCACGGCTGAAGCGTATGGCAGCTTCGGATAACAACAAGGAATACCTTGACCAAGTGTATTATGCCATTGGCAATATCTATCTTTCCGAAAAGGATACAATGAACGCCATCTATGCTTACGAAAACGGAAACAAAAAAGCGACACGCAACGGTGTGGAGAAAGGAGTATTGCTGCTGCACCTCGGCGACTTGTATTGGCAGAAAGAGCGATTTGGAGACGCACATCGATGCTACAATGAGGCATTGGGGCTGCTTGATAAAGACCGCAAAGACTATGAGCAATTGTCCGACCGTTCAAAGATTCTCGATGAATTGGTACTTTACACGGATGCCGTTCAACTGCAGGACTCTCTTCAATATCTGGCAAAATGTCCCGAAGAAGAACGATTGGCTGCTATTGACAGAGTTATTGATGCGCTGAAAAAGAAGGAGAAGGAGGAGCGCGACAAGCAAGCAGAACAACAATCCAGAGACCTACAGGCTGAGAACAGTGGTATTGGAGCCAACAACATAGGAGACAGAAGGTTGGAGCCGAAAAGCAATCAGAAACAAAATAGCACTTGGTATTTCTATAACCCAATGGCAATACAACAGGGGAAAGCCACTTTCCGACAACTTTGGGGAAAGCGCGAGAATGTGGACGATTGGCAACGTATAAATAAAACGGTGGTGGGAGGACAAGTCGGAACATCTGACTTGGAGAACTTAACCGATGCCCAGCGAGATTCCATAGAACAAGAAATGGCAAAATCAGATTCCAGTGCCAACACTACCGACTCCGTTAAAAACGATCCCCACAAGCGAGAGTACTATTTGGCGCAAATTCCTTTCACAGAGGAACAACTTCAGAACAGCAACAAGATATTATCTGATGGGCTACACCATTCCGGAGTCATATTCAAAGACAGGCTTGATAACCTGATACTTGCGGAAAAAACTTTGCGAAGAGTCAGCGATCATTTTCCGAATTACGAGCAAATGGACGATGTTTATTACCATTTGTATCTCTTATACATGCGAAAAAACCAGCCACAAACAGCCAATGGATTTATAGCAAGGCTTCAACGTCAATATCCCAAGAGCGAGTGGACAGCAATTCTCACCGACCCCTACTTCAAACAGAACGCGTTATTTGGTGAGCAGATAGAAGATTCGCTATATGCCGCAACTTACGAGGCTTTCAAAAACAATCGATTCAGTGAGGTGGAAGGAAACAGAAAGGTATCCGACTCACGTTTCCCGAAAGGAGCCAACCGAGATAAATTCCTGTTTATCGGAGGATTGAGCAAACTGAATAGTGGCAATGTGGAAGGTTGTATCAACGATATGCAAACCGTTGTGGAGAAATATCCTCAGAGCAGACTTAGCGAAATGGCAGGCATGATGATCAATGGAGTGAAAGCCGGAAAGAGAATACGGAGCGAAAAATTCAACTTGGATGATGTATGGAACTCCAGAACCAACATATTAAACGACAGCGACAGCATCAAACAAGTGAAATTTACTGCCGATCGTGACATTGACTTCAAGTTCTTGCTTGTATATAATCCGGATTCGCTGAATGAGAACAAACTGTTGTTCGAAATGGCACGATTTAATTTCACCAATTTCCTTGTCCGCAATTTTGAAATTGAGATTGAAGACATGGATGGACTGCACAGAATGCAACTATCCGGCTTCAGAAACTTTGATGAAGCCTACTTATATGCCCGACAACTTTTTAATTCTAAAAATGTCGTTTCCCAAATCAATAAAGACACTCGGGGAATTATCATCAGCGAAAAGAATCTACAACTGATTGGAACGGCGTTGAGTTTCAAGGATTACGATGAGTTCTACGAACAGAACTTCGCACCATTGAAAATAACAAAACGCTATCTGCTATCCGAACCGGCCGAGCTTGCGACTCCAAAGGCTAAAGAAAACAATGTTCAAAAACAAGCCGAACTTGACACGAACACTGAACAGGATTTCTACGAGAATGAGCCTAATGAAGAGAAGACAGAGAACGGCTTGATAATTCCGATTGAGATTGAGCAAGAGAAGAAAGATACTACGCAACAAAAGGGCTTTATAATTCCATTGGAAAAATCCGTCACAGCCAACGATTCCTCGAGCGTATCATCCGAGAACAATTTTCCAATAGAGGAGGGCGAGAAAGCTCCGGACTCCACAAAGACAATCATACCAACAAACGAGGGAAAGAAACCAGCAGAGAAAGCCGACAAAGCAAAACTCTACATCGACCCCAAACGGAATAATCCACCAAACAGCCCCTCCCCTTCCAACGACAAAAAGAACGTTACACCACAAAACAAACCGAAGAAGCAACCCGATGACGCACCACTCATTTACTTTAACGATGACACGGAGTCAAAGACCGAGAAAAAGAAAACCGACGACAAAGCTCAACCGGTGCTCGACTTTGACGTTGAAGATGAATATTACGATTTGGATGGCTTCTAAAACGAACCATCAATATTTACGCAAAACGATACAACACAGACCATATGAACGGATTATTACTTTGGATTGACGACGAAATAGAACTCCTCAAGGCTCATATTATCTTTCTGAAGAACAAAGGTTACGAAGTGATCACGGTAAGCAACGGTACTGACGCCATAGAATATTGCAAAACCCAGACTTTCGACCTTGTTCTCCTCGATGAACAAATGCCCGGACTTTCCGGATTGGAGACCTTGCAACAAATCAAAGAAACACAACCAGCCACGCCCATAGTCATGGTAACCAAGAGCGAGGAGGAAAATATCATGGAGCAGGCCATAGGCTCAAAGATTGCAGATTATCTGATAAAGCCTGTCAATCCCATGCAGATACTTCTTACTCTTAAAAAGAATATTCACCGAAAAGAAATCGTTACGGAGGTAACGCAAAGCAGTTATCAACAGGAATACAGGCAAATCGCAATGCAAATCAGCGATTGCAAAAATTTCAACGATTGGAAAAGTGTATATAAAAAGTTGGTGAAATGGGAATTGGAACTCAGCAGCACAGGCAGCGATATGTCTGAAATGCTAAAAATGCAAAAAGAGGACGCCAACAATGGTTTTGCCAAATTCGTAGCAAAGCATTATCATGATTGGGTAGAACAGAGAGGGATGACTTCAAACGGCAAGTTTCAAAAGATTAGCAGAGCAAGCAATGAAGGAGAGGACATACGTCCCCTGATGAGTCCGGAGATATTCAAGTCGAGAGTGTTCCCCATGATAGATGCCGGAAATAAAGTTTTCTTAATCGTAATGGATAACTTCAGGTTCGATCAGTGGAGAGTCCTTTCTGAAGAAATAGGTGATAGATTCGACATTGATGAAGATTTGTACATGTCCATCCTGCCCACTGCAACACAATACGCCCGCAATGCCATCTTCAGTGGTCTGATGCCGTTGCAAATTGCCCGAATGTTCCCCGACCTATGGGTGGATGAAGACGAGGAAGAGGGAAAAAATCTCAATGAAGGTCCGCTCATTCAGACACAGATTGATCGTTACCGCCGACACGACAAATTCTCCTACAACAAGATAAACGACTCGAATGGGGCGGAGAAATTCATGCAACAGTTCAACAACCTCAAGCACAACGACCTTAACGTACTTGTGGTTAATTTCATAGACATGCTTTCTCATGCTCGGACGGAGATGAAAATGATTCGCGAGTTGGCAAGTAACGAAAGTGCTTACCGCTCCATCACGCTGAGTTGGTTTCGACATAGCATCCTGTCGGACATCTTCAAGGAGTTGGCAAACTCTGATTATAAAATCATTCTAACCACTGACCACGGTTCAATCCGTACAACCAAACCGGTGAAAATCATAGGCGACAGGAACACGAACACCAACTTGCGCTACAAACTCGGCAAGAACCTCAGTTATGATGCCAAAGAGGTGCTCACCATCAAAGACCCGGAAAAGGTGCAATTGCCTTCTCCCAACATCAGCACAAGCTATGTATTCGCCACCGGAGATGACTTTTTCGCTTATCCGAACAATTACAACTACTACGTATCTTATTACAAAGATACTTTCCAACACGGAGGCATATCCATGGAGGAAATGATGATTCCACTCATCACACTCACGCCGAGAAAAAGATAAAACAACAGAAAAGAACATAAAAACAAACAAAATGGAAATTCAAATAAAAAGCCTCGATACCATCCAAGAGGCAGCAAAGACATTTATCGAAAATATTGGCAAAAACAAGGTGTTCGCTTTCTATGGAAAGATGGGTGCGGGAAAGACCACTTTCATCAAAGCCGTATGCGAGACATTGGGCGTAACCGATGTAATCACGTCGCCCACATTTGCCATTGTAAATGAATACACCGATGGAGAAGACAACCCCATCTATCACTTCGATTTCTATCGCATAAAAAAACTTGAGGAGGTTTATGACATGGGCTATGAAGACTATTTCTATAGCGGAAACTTATGTTTGTTGGAATGGCCCGAACTCATAGAAGAACTCTTGCCGGAAAATGCCATCAAGGTAAGAATCGAGGAACAAAAAGGGGGCAGCCGCGTAGTAAGTTTTTAGCAAAAAGCAACCGCAACCGAAAATAGGAATTCATGAATGCTGCCCGGTCCTCGCAATTTCTTCGCCCCATTATGGTCAATTTCCAAAGAAACGTAAAACTCGCCAAACCCCTTTTCTTCGCTTGAGAAAATAAGAGGAAAGAAATGAAATCAGCCTCCGATTTGCAATAGCTTAGGTTTCACCTTTTAAAAGCTAAGCTTTTGCAGTGCAAAACCTTAGCTTTTAAAAAGCAAGTCATAAACAACTAAATATCAGCGGATTATAGACACTCTAAAATCATCCTGCTTTTCGCATGAAAAAAAGGAAGAATTGCCGTATTCTGCCATAAAAATAACGAGTAAGAAGAGTGGTGGATTTATGGCGAATTTAAAATGATTACAAAAAATGGCATAGCTGAGAATGAGGCTACGCCATTTTTTTATATCTCTTTATTGTCAATCAGAGAAGAGCTTTGAACTTCTCATCGAGCACAGCCTTAGAAGCCGCTCCCACGAACTTATCTACCAACTTTCCGCCTTTGAAGAAAAGAATGGTAGGAATGTTGCGTACACCGAAATCTATGGCAAGATCATCGTTCTCTTCCACATCACATTTCCCCACAACTATCTTTCCATCATAATCGTTTGCCAACTCTGAAATGATGGGACCCACCATTTTGCAAGGTCCACACCAAGTTGCCCACAAATCAACCACCAAGGGTAGTTCACCATTCTTGTAACTCTCAAAATTTTGACTTGTAATTTCTACTTCCATTTTGTTTCTATGTTTTATTGGATAATGTATTTATTGTTTAGATTATCTTTCAAATAGTATGCCAAAAGTTCACTTTTAATTAATAAAATACTCCATATTTTCAGCGACATCCAAGAAATCCAAGAGTCTCTTATCCACGTTTATGCCTCTGTTTTTGCTGTGAAGCATCACGGTGGTTTGCTGTGGAGTGCGCAAGGTGATGTAAAGTTGCGTGCTTCCCGGATTATTATCAACCAAAGATGACAGTTCTGACACCGTGGACTCGTTTACTGACAATGCGTCCATGGCAATGGTAATACGTTGCAGACGATGTTCCTTCACATCATATAATTGCTCTACATTTTGAACTTTAAGCTCAAACAGATTGCTGTTGCGATAACGGGGCTGACATTTTGCAGTAACAAAAATGGTGTAGTTCTCCTTCATCAGTCCGTTCCACCGTGCCCAATCATCGCCAAAGAGTGCCAATTCTCCGGAACCTTCAAAATCTTCTATTGTAACAAACCCAAAGGGTTTCCCGGTTTTTTGAGAAAAGCGCTCATTAACAGCGGTGATAATACCACCAAACGTAATTTCATCGCGTTTTGAAAGCTCCTCGAAATCTGCGTTGCGAGATATTTCCACCGCATGAGTGTTGCACAAATGATTTAAAATTACGCTGTATTCATCCAAGGGATGAGCCGAAAGATAGATACCCACCAAATCTCTCTCTCGATTGAGTTTCTCTATCGTTGGCCATTTCTCACCTTTGGGAATTTGAGGATGAGTTACTGCCACGGCATTCAACCCTCCAAAGAGCGAATTTTGTTGTTGCGATTTCTCTTGCTGGTAAAGTTGCGCGTATCTGACAAGTGTATCAAGGAACAGCACACCTTTGGCATTCACGCCGAAAAACTGCTCACGCTGCAATCCAAAACTATCGAAGGCACCACTATAGGCCAAACTTTCATAAGCCTTTCTATTGACATTGCACAAATCCACACGTTCCGCGAAATTGAAAATGTCTTTGTAGGGACCGTTTGCCTCACGCTCTCTTACGATGGCTTGTGCCGCACCAGTTCCCATCCCCTTAATTGCGGAAAGTCCGAAACGTATCTCCCCTTTCCCATTCACGCCAAATTCCATCCTACTCTCGTTCACATCGGGTCCGAGTGTCGCTATTTTCAAAGCCTTACACTCTTCCATGAGCTTCGTTATTTCCGTAATCTGACTAAAACGGCGCGTCATCAGAGCCGCCATAAATTCAGCGGGATAATGCGCCTTCAGGTAGGCTGTTTGATAAGCCACCCATGAATAACAAGTGGCGTGCGACTTATTAAAAGCATAACTGGCAAATTTTTCCCAGTCGGTCCATATTTTCTCAAGTATTTGAGGGTCGTGTCCGTTCTTGGTACCTTGCTCTATGAACTTCGGTTTCATGGCATCAACAATGGCTTTTTTCTTCTTTCCCATTGCTTTACGCAAGGCATCGCTTTCTCCACGCGTAAAATTTGCCAACTGTCGGCTGAGGAGCATCACCTGTTCCTGATAGACCGTGATTCCGTAAGTATCCTTGAGATATTTCTCCATGCAGGGAATATCATATTTCACCAAAGAAGGATCATTTTTTCGCTTGATGAAATCGGGTATGTAATCCATCGGTCCGGGGCGATAAAGTGCGTTCATGGCAATTAAATCCTCGAAAACGGTGGGATGTAACTCGCGCAAATATTTCTGCATACCTGCCGATTCAAACTGAAAAGTGCCGATGGTTTGCCCCCGTTGATAGAGCTGATAGGTAAGATCATCATCAATGGGAATATTGTCAATATCAACAACATCTCCCGTTGTCTGCTTAATAACCTTGCAGGCTTCCTTGATTTCCGATAGTGTTTTTAAGCCCAGAAAGTCCATTTTGATAAGTCCGGTACTTTCAATAACGTGCCCATCGTATTGGGTTACAGGCACTTTCTGGTCAGGAAAGTCAGGGTCGGTAGCTGTGGACACAGGCACCCAATCGCTGATAGGATTGCGACAGATAATAAATCCGCAGGCATGAATTCCCGTTCCGCGAATGGTTCCCTCCAGCATCTTGGCATATTTTATGGTGTTACGTTCCCGCACATCCTCGCTTATCTCGGCTTCTTGCAACCGTGGCGTACACTTGATAGAATTTTTCAGGTTCATTTTCAAGTTATCCGGCAAACGGTCGGGAATAGCCTTGCAGAGATTGTTCGACACTTCCAAAGGTAAGCCTTCCACACGCGCCACATCCTTGATGGAATTCTTCGTTGCCATGGTGGAATAAGTAATGATGTGCGCACAGTTTTCCGCCCCATACTTATCCATTACCCATTGCAACACCTTGCCACGTCCGTCATCATCGAAGTCAGTATCTATATCAGGAAGGTTCACACGGTCGGGATTAAGGAAGCGTTCGAACAGCAAGTCGTATTTTAAAGGGTCTATCTTAGTGATACCCAAACAATAAGCGACTACCGATCCCGCAGCCGAGCCACGTCCCGGACCCACCATTACGCCGAGTTTGGTTCGAGCAGCGTTGATAAAGTCCTGAACGATGAGAAAATAACCGGGAAAGCCCATAGTCTTCATGACGTGCAATTCAAAACGGATATGCGTCTGCACATCTTCGGGTATGGGGTCTCCATAAACTCGTTTCGCGCCATCGTAAGCAAGTTTTGCCAGATAATCCGCCTCAAACTTTATACGGTAAATCTTCTCGTAGCCTCCCAACCGCTCGATAACGGCTTTCCCTTGCTCGGCGGAGAGAGGGTTTTCGCCATTTTCATCTGTGGTAAACTCGCGATAGAGGTCTGCTTTGGAAAATTTCTTCTCCCATTCCGCTTCCGTTCCGAAATCTTCGGGAATGGGAAAGAAAGGCATGATAGGTCCACTATCAATATTATAAATCTCTACCTTATTCAGAATTTCCATGGTATTTGCCAATGCCTGCGGAAGGTCGTCAAACACTTCATTCATTTCCGCTTGAGTCTTGAACCATTCCTGTTTGGAATAACGCATACGTTTGGGGTCGTTCAAGTCTTCCTGCGTTGACAAACAAAGCAAATGATCGTGAGCCTCTGCGGTTTCCTTATCCTCAAAATGGCAATCGTTGGTGCAAACATACTTTATACCATATTCCTCGGCAAACTGCAAAAGCACGCGATTTGCTTTTTGCTGAAGCGGGAATGCCTCACGATTGGCAATTAAATTCGGGTCTTTCACCTCGTGTCGCTGTAATTCGAGATAGAAATCATCCCCAAAAACTCGGTGATACCACTCACATGCCTCGCGAGCTCCCGCCATATCATCATGGATTATTTTGTTAGGCACTTCTCCCGCAATGCAAGCGGTACAGACAATCAGCCCCTCATGATATTTCTCAAGGTCGGAACGATCGGTTCTCGGTCGGTAATAATATCCGTCCACCCACGAGCGCGACACCAACTTGATAAGGTTTTTGTAGCCGGTGTAATTTTTTGCCAAAACAACGAGATGATAACCGGAGTTGTCGTGCATCTCCTTTACTTTATCCTCTTTCCGCCTTCTTGCGACATACATCTCGCAACCGAAAATGGGTTTGAAAGGCTCTTCTCCCTTTTTCTTTCGTTCCTTGTTAATCTGAATGCAATAATCGGAAAACTCCTTGATACCGAACATGGCACCATGATCGGTGATCGCCATTCCTTTCATCCCGTCTTTTACTGCTTTATCAACCAAATAGGGAACTTTCGACTGTCCATCAAGTATTGAATAGTGGGTATGAACGTGTAAGTGTATGTAATTTTCCATTTTTACGCATTGCGGATTTTGAGTTTCAAAGTTACGATGAAAAGCTGACATAACCAAAAGAATGAAGCTAAAAATTTGTAGGAGCAACAAAAAAGAATTAACTTTGCAAGCAGAAAAAATACGAATCTCAACCATGGGAAAAATAAAGAGGAAACTCAAAAAAGTAAGAATACACCACGAGGGAACAGATCAAATTTTATACGGAGGAATAGGTGTAGTGCTTGTTGCTCTACTTTTGTGGTTTGGTGTTGATTCGAAAATCCCATTTTGGATATTCAGCGTCGTATTTGTTACCATATATTGCGTTGTCTTAAATTTCTATCGATGCCCCATCAGGTATTTTCCAAATGAGGACACCGACAAAGTTGTCGTCGCGCCTGCAGATGGTCATATTGTGGTAATAGAAGAGGTGGAAGAAAACAAATACTTTCATGAGAAAAGATTGATGATTTCTATTTTTATGAGTCTGTGGAATGTACATGCCAATTGGTTTCCCGTAGATGGAGTAGTAAAATTCGTCAAGCATTTCAATGGAAACTTTCACAAAGCATGGCTTCCGAAAGCAAGTGAGGAAAACGAACACGCTGACATTATGCTGAAAACTCCCGATGGGCACGAAGTGCTTTGCCGACAAATAGCCGGTGCCGTTGCACGCAGAATCGTTACTTACGCAAAAGAAGGAGAAGATTGCTACATTGACGAGCATCTTGGTTTTATCAAATTGGGAAGTCGCGTCGATGTTTTTCTTCCCATTGGCTCAGAGGTTTGCGTAAAGATGGGGCAATCCATAACCGGCAACCTGACAGTTCTGGCAAAGCTACCATAGAAAAGACAAAACAAAATGGCATTGAAGAAACATATTCCAAATAGTATCACTTGTTGCAATCTCATCTCCGGATGTATTGCCACCGCTTTCGCATTCGGCGGAAACATACGGATGGCATTCGTATGGATAATCATGGGAGCTGTATTTGACTTCTTCGATGGCATGAGCGCACGATTATTGCACGTGAGTTCACCCATTGGAAAGGAGCTGGATTCATTGGCAGACATCGTTACGTTCGGAGTAGCACCTGCCACCATGGTTTTCTATGAACTCCAAATCATGGAGTATCCCGACATTTTGGAACGCTTTCGCTTTGTATTGCCTTTCGTGGCGTATATCATGACAGCATTTTCCGCCCTTCGACTTGCCAAATTCAATCTTGACGAACGCCAGGCCTTAGGCTTCATAGGTTTACCCACACCTGCCAACGCCTTATTTTGGGGTTCTCTGATCGTAGGCGTTGGAGAATGGATGGAAAGCTATTCATGGATGCCTTTCTTAGTGCTTATGGGAATAGCAATCTGTTCTCGGTTGATGACATGCGAAATTCCCATGTTCGCCTTGAAGTTTAAGCAATGGAACTGGAAAGGAAATGAAGTGAAATACATTTTCCTGCTCACCTGCATCCCGTTGGTTTTAATCTTTGGAATAGTATCGTTTGCCATTATCATCGCATGGTACGTGGCTCTTTCGATATTCATTCAGAAGTAGCGGAAACAAAATTTTGAGCCAATTGGTATTTTCTTGACTATGGTAGCACTTTTCAAATTCATATTATTCATATTCGGTGTATTTTTTATAGCCATCGTATGGATAGCCTATGCCTTTTACAAGCAAATTCGAAGAAAGGTGCAAAGATTCAAACCGGAAGATTGGACAGATAACCATCACACGACAAAAAACACGATTATAGACAGACGTTCGAGCGAACAGCGAAAGAAACAGGTTATTGGGGATGATGAAGGCGAATACGTTGATTTCACCATTTCGGACAAAAAAGGAACAGAAAAAGACAATTAGAATATTAATAAAACAAGAAAAGGTCGGTCATTGACTTTCAAGACATTGGTTTTTGAAATCAGCGACCGACTTTTTTCATTTCCCCCTATCATTATTGCATTGTGTATTGCCATAAGTCCAAATCGGTCATTAGGATTTCTCGGTGTTGTATGGCAGTGAGCAATTCTTTATCGTTTTCCGGTGGTGCGCTGAATGACTTTTTGAGCCTCTCGCGCAAGGTTACATCAAATCATGCGACTTGACGTATTTTGTTCCAATGCTGGATAACACATATCCGCTTATGCCTTCAATCCGTATTCAGCTGATGGCAGGCAGACGGCTTGACAGCGCACATTCGACCCAACCATCAACATGAAATTATATTACAAAAACAGCACCCGAGACGCACTTCGTAATCCATTGATAATCAGAATGATATTAATTGTGATTTAAAAGCTTAGCTTTTGCACTCCAATCCATAACCTTTTGCAGTGCAAAAGCTTATCTTTTGAAAAGCAAAAGATAAGCTTTCGATAGATGAATGAAGAAAATTTAGGACACTGTCGAACTTTTCTCGTATGGCCCGAAGGATTTTCGCGTTTTCAATGACTTGACAAAATAAAGAATATGCTTGCCTTTTGCCTTTCCCGGACAGGCAGGTATTGACATGAATTCACGGCGTATGGCTTTTAGTTGGTAAGTTGCTGAATGACAAACATCTACAATTGAATGTTTCCAATGACGGTCATTAGAAACAAGAACTAAAATAGTTTCTAATGACCGGTTTGGGATAAAACAATTACCATGATAGTTTCTGAACGTATCTTCCTGCTATTAATTGCATTGAATATCACCGTCGCAGCAATTAGTATAAAAAGAAAGAAAACAATTGATAAGGGCAATGGAATTAATTATGCACCAATGTCCCTATTTCAACGCCCTCTATCACTTTCTTCAGATTACCCAATACATCCATGTTAAAAACATAAATGGGCAAATGGTTCTCCTTACACATTGTGGTAGCAGTGAGATCCATCACTTTCAAACCTTTATTGTAGATTTCATCATAGGTTATCTCCGTAAACTTTTTTGCCGTAGAGTCTTTCTCCGGGTCAGCCGTATAAATGCCATCCACGCGCGTTCCCTTCAGCATCACATCCGCTTCAATTTCTATTCCGCGAAGACTGGAGCCGGTATCGGTAGTAAAATATGGATTTCCGGTTCCCCCCGAAAAGATACAAATGTAACCGGCTTCCATGGCTTCGATGGCTTTCCACTTATTATAAAATTCCCCGATGGGTTCCATTCGGATGGCTGTCATCACCTTAGACTTCACTCCTATGACTCCCAAAGCCGAACTTAATGCCAACGAGTTGATAACCGTTGCGCACATACCCATTTGGTCTCCTTTTACTCTATCAAAGCCTTTTTGACTACCGCTTAAACCTCTAAAAATATTACCGCCGCCGATAACAATGCCAATCTGCACACCCATCCCGTGCACTTCCTTAATTTGTTCGGCATATTCTGCCAAACGGTTGGCATCAATGCCATATCCTTGTTTTCCCATCAGACTCTCACCTGAAAGTTTTAGAAGGATTCTCTTAAATCTTGCCATACTTTATCTCTTTAAATTCATAACTTCTTATTCTCCCGGAAGAATCTCTTAAAATCAAATGACCATCATCCTCCACCTCGACTATGCTACCTTCGAATTCTCCCTCAGAGTCGATGTAAGGGAAAAAGCCTTTCGAACGGTAGAGTGATTCATGATATTGGGCTGTTAAACAGATGTAATTTCCACTGCGAATCAGCTCGTAATTACGTTCAAAAGCCCTGACTATTTTATCCAAAAGCGCATCCCGGTCTATCTCCCGGCCCACAATCTGCGCCATTGATACCGGATTAGGGGCGTCGCTCCTGAACTCCGTTTGGTTCACATTCAAGCCAATGCCAAAGATACAATCCTTGATTCTTCCCCCTCCTATCTTCGTTTCAATGAGCGTGCCACTTAGCTTCTTGTCATTCCAATAGATGTCGTTAGGCCATTTCAGAGAGATGCCTTCATCAATATAGCCGGATAATGCCTCTTTCAATGAAAGTGCTCCATATTCCGACAAGAGAAATTGTTTTGCTACCGGCACTTCCTTGGGATGAAGCAAGATGGAAAAGAGAAGGTTCTTTCCTTTCTCGCTTTCCCACGAATTACGTCCTTGTCCTTTTCCGTTGGTTTGGTAATCGGCCACCACTACCGTAATCTCCTCCCCCATTTCCGGAACATAATCACGAAGATAACGATTGGTGCTCTCCGTAGTGTCCAAACGGATAATTTTGGCAGAAGAACGTTCCGGCTTCGGCTTCTTAAACAAATCGAGCAACTTCTTGTATAAAGTCATTTTCTTTATTTCCTTACTTTATGTCGAAAGCCTTTGAATGTTATTGGTCTGAGTCAATTAGATAAAAGGCAGAAAAGCATCTCGCACATGCCGCAGCGTGTGCCGCGTATCGGGAGTTCCCACAATGGTGATAATATCAAATCGCACTTCATTATCCATGCAATGGTTCTTAATATAAGCATTGGCAGCAATCGACAACGATCTGATTTTCGTGGCGTTCACAGCCTCATCCGCGTCAGCGTATCGTTCATTTCTGCGAGTTTTCACTTCAATAATTACCAACACGTCGTTCTCAATTGCCACAATATCCAAATCACGATGACCATACTTCCAATCGCGATCAAGTATTCTAAATCCACCGTGGCGGAGATATTCACAGGCAATTTTCTCACCCCATGTCCCCAAATCGTTATGTAGTGCCATTTTGTCTTATCGTATCGGATTTCTCAAGGCTTTTTTATTTGCCATCCGACATTTAATTGCACATACAAAGTTAGGATTTTCTTTCTGAAATACAAAATAAATTACGTAATTTTGCAATATGAGCATAGAGGAGCAATTAAAGAAAGATGAGTTTTTCATGAGGTTGGCTTTAGCCGAAGCTCAGAAAGCTTATAGAGAAGGAGAGATTCCCGTAGGCGCGATTATCGTTTGCCGAGAACGCATTATAGCACGTGCACACAATCTTACGGAAACGTTGAACGACGTAACGGCACATGCGGAGATGCAAGCCATCACCATTGCCGCCAACGAATTGGGCGGAAAGTACCTTCAGGACTGCACGCTCTATGTAACATTGGAACCTTGTGTCATGTGTGCGGGTGCTCTTGGGTGGGCACAAGTGAAGCGAATCGTCTATGGTTGCAAAGATGAGAAGAGGGGATACCTCGACTATGCTCCTCATGCACTTCATCCGAAGGCAACCGTTACGTCAGGTGTCTTAGCCGAAGAGTGCAGGAATCTTTTACAGCAGTTCTTCAAAAGCAAACGATAAGTTCCGGTAACACGATGCGGTCAGTTGTCTGAATAAATAGTGATTTTTGATTTGTTCAACAAAAGTACAAAGTTTTCAACCAACAGCAGTAAAATAAGTCTGTTTTTTCTTGTCTGTCAATAATTTAATTTATCTTTGCAGCATTAGAAATAAAAGATGAAGCATCGTTGGGCATATATAGTTCTCTTCTTTTTGCTGATGGCATTTACTGCCATTCAGCAGGCGGATGCCTCGACAGCCAACGGTGAGGATCGTGATTTGACAGCCCGTTGGCTTTCGTTCAGTCAGAGCCACGACACACATCAAGCCACATTCACAGACTCTTCGCAGCTTCTCCGCATTTGTAATTCACGCCCGGAGCGGATCGTTTCCATCCACCCGTTGGCATTTGGCGAACAGACAAGTCGCCATTTTCAGTCATTCACCTTTAAAAATGCGTTCCATAACCATTATCCTGGCTTGCAGTCATCTCCTACAAGTGCGATAATGTTGATGCCTTCGGCGGAATATTTTGTATTCCGTTTAAGGCGTTTGCTTTGTTGAATTGTCGGCTTTCGTTGCGCTTCCGTCGTAACATAAAGTACAATTTATCAATATTTTATTCAACAGACACATTTTTATATTATGGCAAATATCAATAGTTTGCAGATGTGCGGTGCACTCTCAAGTGACCCACGTATATCAATTAGGAAATCATTCTTCAGCAAGAAGGCAGTCTATAACAACACGCAGAGCACCATCAAGTTCCTCAAGAAAGAGTACACTGCCGAGGTTGGCATGCGGATAGAGAAGGTTTTGGCTATCGCCGCCGATCGGTTGGAAAGCGATTTGAAAGAGTCAGAGCAATTTCAGGAGACGGGCCTTGGCAATTATCTGCTCGAAGGCGGAGTGTCCGACGACAAGCAGTTTGCAGTGTTCCGGCTATATCGCTACGACCGTCTGCGGTATGAGCCCGTTACCAAAATAAATTTCTACGAAGGCAGCTGTGCGGAAAAGATAGCGCAACTCTTCTGACCATCAGCCACTTTCACTCCAACAGCCATTCATTCCTATTGAATGGCTGTTTTGTCATCAATGGGTCATGTCTGCAATTTAAAAAACCAACGAAAAGAAACTTGAGAAATACAGGCATTGTTAATAGATTTTCAAATGATTGATAATCAAATAGATAACTTTCATGTTGCGAAAGTTCATCTATCGTTAAATGATGGTTGGCACTCGGTGAAACGGTACTTGGTCCAATGCTTTGAAAACGTCATCATGACCAATAGTGTCCTAAATATTTTTTCGAAAACTCACGAAACATCGCATAAATCATAAGACTTGGCGTGCTTTCTCTCTAATCATATATGGCGTATATTTCCAATCGCATTCAGGTGGTGTATGGCAGACGCTTGATAGCGAACATTCGACCTGCCCGACATCACGAAATTATATTACAAAAACCATATTGGAGGAACGCTTTGTAATCTGTTGATAATCAGAATGATATTAATTGAGATTTAAAAGCTTAGCTTTTGCATTCCAATTCATGACCTTTTGCAGTGCAAAAGATAAGCTTTTGGAAAGTGAAAGCTTAGCTTTCGACAGACGGATGAAGAAAATTTAGGACATTATTGCATCATGATGGGTCGCCAAACACAACAAATTCGCAATGAAGTTGAAACAATTGGCGTTTTGGCACTATCTTTGTTACTTTCAAGTGTATGGGTATGGCAAATTGAAAGCAGAAAAAATAAGAATTCATCTTGTTTATTTTAGGTATCTGTTCATTTTCAAACTGCCGGAATAAGAACATTAATATAATAAGAAACCTACTATATGGAAATCATAAAAGACAAGAAATTCGGAGGCGAGCGACCTCTGTTCGGAATAAAGAACGTGCGTTTAGAAAACATTGAAATCACCGACGGAGAATCAGGTATAAAGTGCTGCGAGAACATAGAATGCGACAACTCAAGATTTTATGGCAAATATCCTTGGTGGCACGTGGATAAAAGCGTCATCACCAATTGCTATTTCGCGCCCGGTTCGCGGTCGGCAATTTGGTATGCCACAGACATGATCATGAAAAACTGTGTGATTGACGGACCGAAATTCTTCCGAGAAATGAAGAATTTGGAACTTGAAGACGTTAAAATAACCGATGCGGATGAGACTTTTTGGAAAGTTGACGGATTAAAAATAAAGAATGTAGAGTTGCATGAGGGAACTTATCCTTTCATGTTCTCGAAAAACATTTATGTGGATGGACTGGTTTCAGACGCAAAGTACGTTTTTCAATATTGCAAGAACGTAGAAGTGCATAACGCCAAAATCAACACAAAAGATTCGTTTTGGGAGTGTGAGAACGTAACGGTTTATGACTCAGAACTTAACGGAGAATATTTAGCATGGCATAGTAAGAACATAAAACTTGTGCGTTGCCACATCAGCGGGGAGCAGCCGTTGTGCTATCTTGATGGAATTACGCTCGAGGACTGCACTTTCGATGCGGAATGTGATCGTGCGTTCGAGGATTCTCGCAAGATAAAAGCGAAGATAAAAGGCAATATCACTGAAATCAAAAACCCGGTGTCAGGTAAGATTGTCGCCGACAAGATAGGTAAGATTACATACGACGAATTTGCAAAAGCAAAAGATTGCGTGATCAGCGATTTGTCGAGATAAAACACAACCTCTGAAATATGGGAAGATATAACTTTGACATCATTATCAACCGCCGGGGTACCAACTCCGTAAAATGGGATTTCGAGAAAGAAGACGGTGTTATTCCAATGTGGGTGGCAGACATGGATTTCCAAACTGCCCCTGCCATAAGGAAAGCGGTGGAAGACAGGGCAAAACATGGAATTTTTGGCTATGCAAAGGTGCCCGATAGTTATTATAATGCCATTACAAGCTGGTTTAAACGTCGCCACAATTGGGCAATAGAAAAGGAATGGATTGTTTACACCACCGGAGTAATTCCGGCAATAAGCGCGGCTATCAAAGCCTTGGCAATGCCGGGAGAAAAAGTGTTGATACAAACACCGGTTTACAACTGCTTCTTCTCGAGCATAAGAAACCAAGGTTGCGAGGTGCAAGAAAGTCCATTGAAGCGCAAGGGGGACACTTACGTCACGGATTGGGACGATTTCGAGCGGAAATGTGCTGATGAGAAGACAACGGTTTTTCTACTTTGCAATCCTCATAATCCCGCGGGACGTGTATGGACGAAAGAAGAATTGACACGGATGTGGGAGATTTGCAAACAACACAATGTGGCAGTGATAAGCGATGAAATTCATTGTGAGTTGGTCATGTCGGGAAATGAATTCACACCTTTTGCCACAGTGAGCGAAGATTGTCGCGACAATTGTATTGTGCTCAACTCGCCGACCAAGAATTTCAACATTGCCGGATTGCAAATTGCCAATATTGTCTGTGCCAACCGCCAATGGCGCAGGCGTGTGGAGCGCGTTATCAACATTTTTGAAGTGTGCGACGTCAATCCTTTCGGGATCGATGCCTTAGAAGCTGCCTATAATGAGAGTGAGGACTGGATGGACGAACTGAATCGGTATTTGTTTGACAATTATCAATTCCTCAAATCCACCATTGAGAAAGAACTTCCCGGATACGAGGTTTTGAAATTGGAAGGCACTTATCTCGTTTGGATGAGTATCAAACCGTCTGGACTTACCTCAGAACAGTTCACCGAAAAATTAGTAAAAGAAGGAAAAGTGCTGATAAACAGTGGTACGATGTATGGCGAAAAGACAGGCGAAGGCTATGTAAGAATAAACATTGCCTGCCCGCGCAAAACATTGGAAGAGGGTTTGAAGAGAATAATTCGCGTTTTGAAATGACCGATTCATCGGGTTATATTCTCAAAAAAAAGCAACGATTCGCCACGAAGAACAGAGACGTTTCAGCCTAATTCGTAAAATACTGATTATCAGCCACTAACAAAGCGAATTTTAAAATCTTGGCTTTTTGAATGTAAAAGCTAAGCTTTTAAAAACCAAAAGCTCATAAATGGATAAAAGGATTGCGGTTTAGGAGAAAAAGGAACTTGCGCAAAGAAACAGGAACATCGGTAGTGGGTTAAGAGAAATGCCAACTTTCGCTCAACTCATAACCAACTTGTGATATAGGAATACACCTATTTCTTTATTTATCTTTCCGTCCGAAGATGGAGAAATGAACATATCGCTTGGGATGTGCCTTGAGATTTACGACAAGACTATCCACGTTGCGCAAAGTTTTGTTAAGGTTGTTATATAGTGTCGGGTCGTTGACAAGCATTCCCAACGAACCTTGATTGTTGTTTAGTTTTGCCGTTAGCTCGTTCACGTTATTCAAGGCTGTATTGAGACGGTTCACGGTGGTAGCCACGTCTAAGGCATTCACTTTGTCGTTAATATTTGACACCAATAGGTTCGCGTTTCTAATTGCCGTACGTGCCTCGCTAACTCCTCCATTGGCATTCACCATCATTTGGTTTGAGTTGTCGAGCAGTTTGTTCGCTTTCCCCGTTAGTGGGGGCAACGAACCATTCAGTTGCGCCAACAATCCATTGATTTGCTTTGTTGTGGTAGTTAAGTCTGCTGTAATTGTATTCACGTTACGCATCGAACCTTTGATTGCCGGGTCGGAAACGATGTTGTTCACGTTCGCCAGTATGCTGTCAATCTTAGGCAACATTCGCTGAATGGTCGGCATCAGCTTTTGCACATCTCCCAAAGCTCCCTCGTTGATGCTGCCGCCTATCAATCCATTCTTCTCAATGTAATTCGTGCCTTTTCCAAGGATAAGGTTTACTTGTATGTTTCCCATCAGGTCGCCAACAATTTCCGCTCTTGAGCCTTCCGGAATTTTCAATTCCTTGTCAATATCCACACTGACTTTAATTGCCTCCTCCGGGTTTTCATAGTCGTACTCTATGTCTTTCACTATCCCCACTTTATAACCATTTGCATAGATGGGTGTGGTTAGCGTAAGTCCATTGATATCATGGAAAACCATTTGATAGCGAACGTCGGAAGAAAAGAGATTGAGCCCTTTCAAGAACTGCATTCCAAAAAACAGCACCACAATTCCTACGACTGCCACAAGAGCTATCTTTATCTCAGAGGTGAGAAACTTTTTCATATCTTCTTATTTTTTATTCTTGTTCTTAGTAAATTCTGCGATGGCTGTATTCGTATCTATGCGCTTACTATTCTTGAAAGCAATGACAAAAGCCTGTGGAAAGTCGCTTCTCACTTGGTTACGCAAGCGAAAGATCTCGTTATAGTCGTTGCTTGAACCAATGGTATATTTGAATAAGCCTCCTTCTTCGAAGCAAGTGATGTCATCATGTCCTTTGAAATGTCCGCTGCCAGCTTGCAGCTTTTTATTAACCGCGAATATTTGAACCTTGAAAACCGGATGAATCGAGTCCGACACATCAATAGGAGCTTTGTTCACGATAGGCTTTGCGGATGTAACCGGTTTGGGCTTTTGAGAAGTCCTGTTTTGTTTGATTAGTTTTGGCTTTACGGAAGCCTTTGTAATCTGTTTCGGAATGGAAGGAACGACCCTATCAACGGCAATTGTTTTGTTATTGGCAGGACGGTAGGGTACTACGAGCTTATCGTTGTACATGTTCTTATATTCCACGAAAGCCTCATAAATGCCTCGTGCCATTAAATCAATACCGTCAGCCGAATTGAGAAATTTCTCTTCTTCCGCCGATGTGATAAATCCTAATTCTATAAGGCAACTGGGCATGGATGTCTCTCTCAAAACCAAAAATCCGGCCTGATGCACTCCCTTATCTACACGATTGGCAGTGGAACAGACCGAACGCTGAATAAGACTTGCCAACTTTACGCTCTTTTCCATGTTCGCGGTTTGCAAGAATTCGAACATGATATAGCTTTCCGATGAGCGTGGATCAAAACCCTGATAGGTTTGTTGATAGTTTTTCTCCATGGAGATAACTCCGTTCTCACGCATAGCCACATCCAGATTGTCTTTCGCTCGGTGCATACCTAACGTATAAACCTGTAAACCTGAGATAGACTGATTTGAGGGGATGGAGTTCGTGTGAACGGAGATGAACAAATCGGCTTTGGCTCTGTTGGCGATGTCGGCACGTCCTTTTAATGGCACGAAAACATCATTTTTGCGCGTATAGACAACTTTCACGTCGGGAAGATTTCTCTCAACGTATTTTCCAAAAGCCAATGCAACGTTCAAGTTGATATTCTTCTCTTGGGAGATTGCGCCGATGGCTCCGGAGTCATGTCCTCCGTGTCCGGCATCAATCACCAAAGTAAATATTCCTTTTGCCCCGACTTTGGTCAGCACGCAAAAGAAACTCAGCACCAAAAGAAACGATATTTTCTTATTCATACTGTCTTAATATCGGCAAAGGTAAGCATTTTCAGATTAAAACCTAAGGTCTATCCTCGGTTTTATCATTTATTAAATGTAATTCCACACCCGCTCCCTCGCAATCTGCTCCCATGGGAGGGTTAAGCTTGGTTAATTTCAAGTCTATGCTTTCTATTTTCGGAAAGGCTCTTCCCAGCTCTTGAACCATCATCCCTGCAGTATGTTCAAGCAGTTTTGCTTTCCTTGAAATTACTTTCCGAATCAAATCATACACCTCAGCGTAGTTAATCGTGTGGGAAACATCATCTGTCAGGATGGCATTGGATATGGGATAACGCAGCCGAAGGTCAGCCACGTATTCGTTCCCCACCACTTGCTCTTGTTCATCCACTCCGATATAGGCATGAAAGCGCGCACCTTTAATATATATATAACCTGAATTTAACTTTAGCATCATCAATTCTTTTTTAGATAGATGTCCTCGTAAAACAAGGAGAGGCTACTCACATGGCATACGAGGACATATTGTTTATTCATGGTTGCTTCTTGGTAGCGGTTCATCCGCATCGGGACGCGCCACAATTCGTACAAATCAGGCAACCCTCCTGATAAATCAACGTTTCATGACCACATACCGGGCATTTCTGTCCGGAAGCCTGTGTTCCATCCGTAACGTACTTCTTCAGTGCGCGTTCCACACCGTTTTTCCATGTGTTGATGCTCTCGTCTTTCAATTGTAAAGAGCTGACAAGGTTGATGACATGATCGATAGGCATTCGATACCGCAGCACTCCCGATATTAACTTTGCGTAGTTCCAATACTCCGGATTAAATTTTTCTGACAGTCCCTCCACCGTCGTTTTGTATCCGCGTTTGTTCTTGAACTGGAAATCATACCGATGCGAGCCATCCGGATTCGTCTGTTTGATGATTTTTCCTTTTGTTACACTCTTGGGCAACACGATTCCCTCGTCATCATCTTGCAGACCCGTGAAGATCTCATAGGGATAGCCATCGAGCAGTCCGACAAAAGCCACCCATTTCTCTTTATTGTTTTGGAAACGAACCACATCGCAGTCCAAAACCTCCGGTCGCACCTCCACCACGTGAGGCGGTTGGCAGATTTGTTCATGACGTTCTTCTGCAGAGCTCAGGTCTTTCACCTTTTCTCCATCAGTCCCTTTCTCTTTCTTATCCTTCTTTGAAACGGAAATCATTACCCCCGAACGCGACCCATCGCGATAGATGGTGCATCCCTTACATCCGCTTTTCCAAGCCTCCACGTACAATTTGTTCACCAACGACTCATCAACGTTGCTCGGCAGGTTCACCGTTACCGAGATGGAGTGGTCCACCCATTTCTGAATAGCACCTTGCATGCGTACTTTCATCAGCCAATCCACATCGTTGGCAGTGGCTTTATAGTAAGGAGAACGCTTCACCAAGTCATCTATTTCCTCTTGTGTGTATTTCTTTTCGCTATCAATTCCGTTCACCTTCATCCATATCAGGAACTTCTTATGGTAAACGATGTATTCCTCAAACGAATCCCCCACTTCATCAACATAGTCCACATGCACATCCATATCATTGGGATTTACCTTTCTTCTGCGCATATAAACCGGCATGAAGACGGGTTCTATCCCCGAGGTGGTCTGCGTCATCAGTGAGGTTGTTCCCGTTGGCGCAATGGTTAAGCAGGCAATGTTTCGGCGTCCGTATTTTTGTATATCCGCATAGAGCTGCGCATCCTCATCTTTCATGCGCAGGAGGAAGGGATTGTTGGCTTCTCTTTCGGCATTGAATATCTCGAAAGCTCCCCTTTCCTTCGCCATCGTTACGGAAGAGCGGTAGGCATTCAGTGCCAAAGTTTTATGTACCTCCACCGAGAACTCAGTCGCCTCTTTCGTTCCATAGGTTAATCCCATGGCGGCAATCATGTCTCCCTCCGCGGTTATTCCCACTCCCGTGCGTCGTCCGGCACCACTCTTGGCTTTTATCTTTTCCCAGAGATGGAGTTCTGCGTTCTTCACTTCATCGTTTTGTGGGTCGTTCTCTATCTTTGTCATTATCATGTCAATCTTCTCCATCTCCAAGTCAACGATATCGTCCATGATTCGTTGTGCCAACCGCACGTGTTTCTTGAACTTTTCGAAGTCGAATCGAGCTTTTTCCGTAAACGGATCGATCACATAGGAATAGAGGTTGATGGACAGCAGCCTACAACTGTCGTATGGGCACAAAGGAATTTCCCCACACGGATTGGTGGAAATGGTTTTGAACCCCAAGTCGGCATAACAGTCGGGCAGACTTTCGCGAATGATGGTATCCCAAAACAACACGCCCGGTTCTGCACTTTTCCATGCGTTGTGTACAATCTTTTCCCACAGTTTCTTGGCTGATATTTCTTTGCCGAACAACGGTTTCTCGCTGTCGATTGGAAACTGCTGCACGAAAGGTTTGTCATTGATGGCAGCATCCATGAACTCATCCGTAATCCTTACCGAGACGTTCGCACCCGTTACCTTCCCCTCTTCCATCTTGGCATCGATGAATGCCTCCGAGTCGGGATGTTTTATGCTGACGGAGAGCATCAACGCACCACGTCGTCCGTCCTGTGCCACTTCGCGCGTGCTGTTGGAGTAGCGTTCCATGAATGGTACCAACCCCGTGGACGTAAGCGCAGAATTGTTCACGGGCGAACCTTTCGGGCGAACATGGCTCAAATCGTGCCCCACGCCTCCGCGACGCTTCATGAGTTGCACCTGTTCCTCGTCTATTCTGAGGATGGCACCATAGGAATCGGCATCCCCATCCAGCCCAATGACGAAGCAATTTGAGAGCGATGCCACCTGATGGTTGTTGCCTATGCCTGTCATGGGGCTACCGGCAGGAATGATATAACGGAAATGGTCGAGCAAATCGAATATCTCCCGAGCACTTATTGGGTTGGCATATTTTTTCTCAATGCGGGCTATCTCGTTGGCAATGCGCCAATGCATGTCTTCCGGCGACTTCTCAAAGATATTGCCGAAGCTGTCCTTCATTGCATACTTGTTTACCCAAACTCTCGCGGCGAGTTCATCGCCTTCAAAATACTCCAACGAAGCCTTAAAGGCTTCTTCATACGAATAATTATTGTTTGATTTCATGCGGTGTTTCTGTAATAAATCGATTGCGAAGTTACGAATTGTTTTCCGAAATAGAAAACTTTTCAATAACTTTGTGGCATAAAATTATCAAAGATGAAAACTATTCAAGAAAGAAGAACCATTAGAAAGTACTCTGACAGAGAACTTTCCGAAACGTTTCTAAAAGATTTATTAAGTAAAGCCGAAAGAGCTCCCACCATGGGTAATCTCCAACTCTACTCGGTAGTGATGACAACAGATTCGGAAAACAAACGCAGATTGGCACCGGCGCATTTCCATCAGCCGATGGTGGAGAACGCACCTTGCTTACTTACTTTTTGTGCTGATTTCAGACGTACATCCCTATGGGCCGAAGAGCGAAACGCCACACCGGGATATGATAATTTCCTGTCGTTTATGAATGCTGCCACCGATGCCCTACTCTATTGTCAAACTTTCACTTATCTTGCTGAAAGTGAGGGATTGGGAACTTGTTTCTTAGGGACGACGATTTATAATTCAGAATCCATTGTCAATGCGCTTCATCTGCCTCGATTGGTAATGCCGGTAGCCACTCTGACAGTGGGATGGCCGGCAGAAGAGGGCGTACCTACCGACCGATTGCCCATCGAGGGCATTCTGCACGCAGAGAAGTATGAGGATTATACGTCGGAGCGCATCGACCGATTCTATTTTGAAAAGGAGAATCGGGAGGAGAACAAGCATTTTGTGGAGATTAACAACAAGGAGACTTTGGCACAAGTATTCACCGACCTCCGCTACAAAAAGGAAGACAACGAGTCGATGTCGGTGAGTTTTCTCGCCACATTGAAGCGACAAGGTTTCCTCTGATGTTTTCTGTTTTATCAACCGTGAGGCTAAGTCTCGTTGCTCATATTCATAAAATCAGAAGCCACTCCCATTTGTCGAATTAACGAAAGACCTATTACCGGGCACAGCTCATCCCAGCTTGTCCGGTAATTGTTTTTTGGGAGTTATTCCCAATTGTTTCATTCCCTCCAACCGGCGAACGATATTGCCTTTTCCCTCGCTGAGTTGTGCGTGAGCTTTGTCATAATCGGTTTGAAGTCGTTGGATGGAGGTTCCCAATTTCACGAAAGTCTCGCCAAAGGTAACAAACTTGTCATAAAGATCGTTCGATTGTCGCAGTATCTCTTCCACATTCTTGTTCAAGCGGTAGTTTTGCCATAGCGTGTGGGTGAGTTGTAATGCCATCAGCAGATTGCTCGGACTTAATATAATAATGTGTTTGCGATAAGCATATTGCAAAATGCCCACATCGGTTTTCACTGCCGCTGAGAATCCGCTTTCGTAGGGAACGAACATCAGCACATAGCCGATGCAACCCGGCACCAATTTCTCATAATTCTTCGCCGACAGCTCATCAACATGCTTTTTCATGGAAGCGACATGCGCTCGTAAAAGTTTTTCTCTTTCGGTTTTCTCCTCTGTTCTCAACGCTTCCTGATAGGCAGTCAGCGACACTTTTGCGTCAATCACGACCCTTTCCTCATTCGGAAATTTGATGACGGCATCCGGGCGCAGGTTGTTTCCCTCCTCGTCTTTATAGTTCTCTTGCAGAAAGTATTGCTCGTCCTTCACCAATCCACAGTCCTCCAGCGTCTTTTCCAAAATAAGCTCACCCCAATCGCCTTGCGTCTTCGTATTGCCTTTCAAGGCATTGGTCAGCGAAGCGGCATCCCTGCCAATCTTTTCCGTTTGTTCTTTCAAGTCTTTCACTGCTCGTTCATGATCATCTCGCATGAGTTTCACGGTGTTTTCCTGTTCCATGCGCATTCGTTTCAGTGTTTCTTCAAAAACGGTTCTCATCTCTCGCTTGTTGCCCGCGTTTTCCTTGCTGTTGTCTTCCACCGCCTTGCTGAACGTTTCCAGTCGTTCTTTCAATGGGTTGAGCAAGCTGTTCAGCCGTTCCTTATCCGATGTGGTAAGTTTTTCCCTGCTTTCCTCAAGCATTCTCGAAGCCATGTTTTGCATTTCCTCCTGCATGAGTTTGTTTCTCGCCTCCATTTGTTTCTGAAGTTCCTCGCGCAAGGTCTTGTTGTATTCGCGTTCCGTGGCAATTTTCTCCTCCGCGGCTTTTTCACGTGTGTCCAGTTGGTTTTTCAACATTGCCAATCGTTGGTTCATCTCGCCCAATCGCCTCTCGTACAGAACTCGCGACAGACAGTAAGCGATGGTCAATCCTATTGCCAAGCCCACCATAAGACTCATCATATCCATCATTTCTTTGTATTTTTTATTGTTATGTGCTACAAAGATAGCCATTATTATCCGAAACATCTCGTCATGCTTTCTTGTTTTTATATTCCCTGCCACAATTAATTTTGAACCCCTATTCGGAATTTGCCACCGAACGGTCTTAACCGGTCATGAATGCCTCGCTTGCCATCCGCAAACAACCACAACTCTGATTTTACGAATATTTATAATGGAAACAGAGAAATCCCTTAGCATTTTGGTATTAAATCCCACTTTTCTGTTAATGTTTTATAAAAAAGGTAATGAGTGTTTTCCTTTATGCAAGAATAGACCTACCTTTGAAACGAGGAAATGAATATTTTAACTTTAACACATATTATCATGAATAAGTTATTACGTTTTTTATCAATCTTTCTGCTAAGTGCAGTTTTTAGTTCGGTTTCAGCTGAAACCTATGAATTTCAATTTAATGCGCAGATGTTCACCGGGACCGGAGAGACCAAAGATCTCAAAGGGAAGAATTGGACATTGACCACCAATGCTACTTCCATGCGCTATTCTACCTATTCAGGTTTAAACCTAAGCTTTTATGGGCAAGGAGGGCTTAATGTTAAACTAAGCACATCAGATTTTGCAGGTACCATCACTAAAGTCAAAGTGAATGTCGGGGGTAGTTCTTCAGCAAAAGCGTCTGTCAAAGTGGGTGGTTCTGCGCTCGGAACGGAACAAACCCTGAACTACAGTTCAGCGGACTACACCTTTGAAGGAAGCGCGAGCGGTGAATTAGAGCTTAATTTTACGAATACCTATGGCTCGGTATTTATAAAAAGCATCACAGTAGAGTATGATGCTTCCGGCAAGAAACCTGCCGGCTTGAAGTTTGAATCTTCCGAAATAAAAGCCATCCTGAAGCAACCTTTTACGGAACCCAAACTCACCAACCCCAACAATTTGACGGTTACGTATAGCAGTACGAATCCCGCTGTCGCCGAAGTGGATGCCAATACGGGCAAGGTAACACTAAAGGCAGTGGGAACCACCATGATTCAAGCAAGCTCGGAGGAAACGGAAACTTTCGGACCGGGAAGTGCAAGTTATACACTCAACGTCCAAGATGGAAAAGAGAAAACGTCAATTTGGACAAGACCTTATACCAGTTACTCCAAACCCTTGGAGATGACAGTGGGAGAAAAGAAAACGGTTATAGGCATAGTGAATAATAGCAGTTACAAAGAAGTGCCGGGTCTTGAAGAATTTATCACCTACAGCTCTTCCAAACCGGAAGTAGCCAGCGTAGATGAGCACACCGGTAAGGTAACAGCCCTTCAAGAAGGTGAAGCCACGATTACCATCAACTTTGCAGGCAACGACTTCTATCAACCATCTTCACGCACTTATAATGTAGTGGTACATCCTTTGGAAACTCTTGAACTGACCGTTACCGAAGCGGGCTATGCCACCATATCTTCCGAGAAAGTATTAGACTTCACTTCTTTACCTGAATTGAAGCTCTACACCATCACCGAAACCAAGGACAACAAGGCAACCACAAGGGAATTCCGTTATACGACTCTTAAAGCCAATAACGGTTTGTTGGTTCAGGCAGCTCCCGGCACATATCAAATTCCTATTTCAATATCAGAAGTGGGCTATGAACCGGTGGGCAATTTATTAAAAGCCGTGGCAAACACCGATGTTACCGCCGATGGAACTCAATACGTATTGAGCAACGTGGACGGAGTGGTTGGCTTCCGTCAGGTTGTTACAGGCGACAAAATCAAGAAGAACACAGCCTACCTCCAAGTTGCCGGTGGAGCGGCAAAGACTTTCGTGCTTGATGGCGAAGCTACGGGCATCAACCTGCCGAATGTTGAAACTCCGAGTGCCGACGGCATCATGTACAACCTGTCCGGTCAGCGAGTAAGCAAGAACTACAAAGGCATTGTTATCATCAACGGAAAGAAAGTTATCAGAAAATAAATCATCATGCGTTGCTTCGGGAGAAAGTCATACCTTCCGAAGCAAGGCTCAAAAAAAGCACAACAGTCATGAATAAGAAACAATATATCAATCCGCAAACAACCATTCTCAATGTGGCAACAGAACAACATCTTGCTGCCGGAAGTCCCTTACCCATCATTCCCGGTGGAAGTCCGGTACCCGGTGGAAGTGCCTTATCGAAAGAGGACGGTTATTTAGACCATTACGATTGGGCTGAAGAAGACGAGAATGACGGAACCGATATGAAAGACGACTACCTTTGGTAAAAAACAAAGGAAGACAATAACAATACCGAAAGGAGGCAGACACCCGTAACGAGCGTTTGCCTCCTTTCGGTATTCTTGTTTTTATTCAAAGCAGCTTACTAAACTAAAAGCCCTAAGGCATGAACTCACGCCAGCACCTGCCTGCCCGGATAAGGACAAATGGCAAGCATATTCTTTTTGTTTGGGCGGGTCGCCGAAAACGCAAAAATCCTTTCCGGCGATATGAGAAGAGTTCAATAATGTCCTGATTTTTCTTCATCCGTCCATCGAAAGCTTACCTTTTGCTTTTCAAAAGCTAAGCTTTTGCACTGCAAAAGGTCATGAATCGCCGGGCAAAAGCTTAGCTTTTAAATCGCAATTAATATCGGCTTGGTTATCAACAGATTACGAAGCATATCCCGAACGTGGTTTTTGTAATGTAATTTCGTGTTGCCGGTCGGGGCGAATGTTCGCCATCAAGCGTCTGTTTATCATCGGCTGAATACGAATTGGAGACATGAGGAGATTGGGGTTGATGATATTTTGCTGCCATCGCGCCGGGTTTTCAAATATGTAATTTCCAATCATGTCGAACTGATGACCATCCCCAATGACAGGTTCATCATCCATTCCGTCGTAGAGACAAGCACAGAGGGTTGTTCCCATGGCGGGAAAGAATTGTTCCAACCGTGGGAAGAGTTTGTTCCAACCATGGGAAGAGTTTGTTCCAACCATGGGAAGAGTTTGTTCCCACCGTGGGAACAATTGTTCCCACGGTGGGAAAGGTTTGCATATCGGCGCAACAACTTTGGGTAAAGTCCGACGACGGATTCGGGCTGATTGTCCTATTCCCTGCCGGGGGCTGCAGCAGCCTTCCTGCGTTTCTGCCATTCGGTGATTCCGACGGCGAAGATGGTAAGAAGAAGGATGGCGATGGCGATGTATGCAATGGTTTCCGTTGCCGTGATACTTGCAGGATGGAAATCGAACACCACCGTGTGTTGTCCCGGTTTCACGTTCAACGCCCGGAGGATGTAATTGACACGTCCCGGCTCAACGGGCTGTCCGTCGATGGTGGCAGTCCATCCGGGATAATAAATCTCCGAGAAGACCACGATGCCTCCATTGGTTGAGTTCACCGTATATCGCAAGTTGTCAGGCTCATACTTCGTCAGTGTTACGCTTGCTGTGGAATCGTTTGTGCGCGCCTGTCCGAGAATATCCTCAAACCGTTTGTCTGCCACCGCTTCCTTGCGCACATCCACGCGTCCCACTTGGTCGTATTCCGCGTTGGCATTCTCCACGTAAGTAATCTTATCGACAAACCATCCGTTGCCCAGTGCGTAGGGATTGGTCACGGGTGTGGTGCTGCCTTCTCGCAATGGCAGTATGAAGTATTTGGCGTTCAGCATGTTCAGTGTGGGAAAAAGCTTGCCGCCATCAACCTTTTTCATGTCGCCTCCCTTCGATGCCATTTCCTTCATGGCAGATTGCATTTCCGGTGCGATGTATCTGTTTATCATTTCCTGATAGCGACGCAGTTTTGCGGGATGATAACCACCAATGCTCTTATGGAAGTACGACGTGTTGTTCTCGTTGAAGGCATCGGAAGCAAAGTTCAGCACACGATAGGATGACGATTTGTCCTGCAAAATCTGTCTGTCCGTCATGGAGGGAGTGAGCGGCGTGTCGCGTTGGCTCTTTGGAACAAACATTTCATCGTTCAAATAGCGTTTGTCAATCTGCCATAAATCCACGAGACAGAGCACTGTCAAGCCTGCTACGAGATATGCCGGCTTCAGTTTCCTTGTCTTGAAAAGCAGCAACATTGCCACACCGATGAGAATGATGACGACCGAGCGCCAGGCATCCGCGCTGACCATGGCGGCACGCATATCGGCGAGGTTGGCAAGCATCATGTTCAACACGTCGGGCGACATGCCCTGAATTCCACCGAGCATTTGCCGTTCCTCATCGCTGACAAAGGGAGCCATGATGCCGGGCATCAGTGCCATGAGGAGTGCCACACCTGCTGTCAGGGCAAGACTGACGTAAACAAAGGTGCTCTTCCCGGATAGCACTTCCGGTTGTTCGACAATGCGCTTCAAGGTGAGAGCTGCCAAGAGAGGAATGGTGAACTCGGCAATCACCAAGATGCTTGCCACGGTGCGGAACTTGGAATACATCGGTATGTAATCAAGGAAGAAATTGGTGAAGCCCATGAAATTATGTCCCCATGACAAGAGCACGGAGAGAATGGTGGCGCAGAGCAAAGCCCACTTCATTGGTCCTTTCACCACGAACAAACCGAGGATGAAGAGGAAGAGCACAAAGGCACCTACATATACCGGACCACTTGTTCCGGGCTGCGTTCCGAAGTATTGCGGCATGCCGTCATAAAGCTGTGGTATCATGGATTGCACTTCAGGGTTGGCTTTCTTCATGGCACTCTCGCTTTGGCTTAGCGGTATGCTGGCACCTCCTTTGGCGTTGGGAACAAGAAGAGTGAGGGTTTCGTCAATTCCATAGCTCCACTGTGTGATGTAGTCGCGCTCCAGTCCGGAATTGGTCTGATTGGCTTGGTTGGTCTTCACCAGTTCAGTCTTTCCGCGCATACTTTCTTTTTGATACTGCCATGTATGGTAGAGATTCGTGATGTTGATGGCAATGCCGATGCAAGCGGCTGCCGCCAATACACCCGAGGCTTTCAGGAAATGTGCCAATCGCTTCTCGCGGATGGCTTGCACAAGGTAAGCCCCCACCATGCAGAGAATGATGAAAAGGTAATAATAGGTCATCTGAACATGATTGGCTTTCACCTCGAAAGCTGTAAAGACGGCGGTTACGATGAACCCCGGAAGATATTTTCCCCGATAAGCCAACACCGGCCCGGCAATCATGGGAGGAAGATATGCCAACGCCATGACTTTCCAAAAGTGTCCGGCGGCGATGATAATGAGGAAATAAGAAGAGAAAGCCCAAATGATGCTGCCCAAAGCTGCCAGAGACTGCCTGAAGTCGAACGCTCTCAGCAGGATATAGAAGCCAAGCAGATAAGCAAAGAGAAACCAAACGTAGTCGGGAAGCCACAGATGGTAGGCGTTCATCACCTGAGCCAGACCGTTGGTGGAATTGTAAGAGGGAGAAATCTGATAGGTGGGCATGCCGCTAAACACGGCATTCGTCCAACGAGTGGTTTTTCCGGTTCGTTCGTTAAACTCCTTTTGTTCTTGCCCCAATCCCACGGCTGCTTCCGAGTCGTGTCGAAACAGTATCTTCCCCTGAGAAACGGGTACAAAAAAATAAGCAAACGAGATGGCGACGAAAAGCAAAACGACGATTGCGTCGGGCAGGCATTTCTTCAAAATGTTCATTGTTGGTTTTCTTTTATCTTGATTTGAATTTGGACGGATGGGATATTGAAAACCATCCCTTTCCGGTTAGTTGTTGCAAAGTTACAAAAAACTCCCAACTATACAACTTACTACCAAGTTTTTCGTACCTTTGCATCATGAAAATAGGAATAATAGTGGCAATGGACAAGGAGTTTGAACAGCTCAAGTCTATTCTCGACCATCCGAAAACGGAACGCCATCACTTCAAAGACTTCGTAACGGGAGAGGTGGGCGATAAGGAAATAATATTGCAAAAGTGCGGCATCGGCAAGGTAAACTCTGCCATCGGTGCCGTGGAGATGATAAATCGCTATCAGCCCAATCTCATTATATCCAGCGGTTGCGCAGGCGGTGCCGACACTTCGCTCAAGATGATGGACGTGGTGGTCGCCCGGGAATGCGTCTATCATGACGTGCACTGCGGAAGCAATGCAGAAAAAGGACAAATTATCGGTATGCCCACACGCTATAAAGCTCCGGATGAGCTTTTGGAGAAGGCTCTCTCGCTCAACAACGGCGATTCGGGCGAGATGCCGAAGGTAAGGGCGGGACTCACCGTAAGCGGTGATTACTTCGTGGACAACAAGGAGAAGATGCGCAGCATCTTAACAGATTTTCCCGAAGCACTGGCGGTGGACATGGAAAGCTGCTCCATCGCTCAAGTCTGCCATGTCTATCATACACCTTTCATCTCCTTCCGCGTTATCAGCGATGTGCCGTTGAACGACACCGATGCCAATATGTACTTCGACTTTTGGGCTCGCGTGGCAGAAGGCAGCTTCGAGGTAACAAAACATTTTCTGAATACTTTATAAAGATAAAAAACATGGATAAAATACCTTCGTTCACCATCGATCACACACGATTGCTTCGCGGTATATATGTCAGCCGTCAGGACAAAGTGGGCAATGAAACTCTTACAACGTTTGACATCCGAATGAAAGAACCCAACCGAGAACCAACCTTGCACATCGGCGCCTTGCATACCATAGAGCATCTGGCAGCCACCTATTTGCGAAACAATGAGGAATGGAAGAACAGGGTCGTGTATTGGGGACCCATGGGATGCCTTACGGGTAATTATCTAATTTTGCGAGGGGATTTGACTTCAGCCGACATTGTGGACTTGATGCGCAAGACTTTCCGCTTCATTGCTGATTTCAAAGGAGAGATACCGGGTGCTGCTCCCAAGGATTGTGGAAACCATTTGTTGCACGACCTGCCCATGGCAAGGTGGGAAGCAAGCAAGTTTCTTTCGGAAATATTGGAGCACATCACAGATGCCAATCTCCATTACCCAAGCAACGAATGACAGAATATCTGCAACCACAGATAATATTTCAAAAAGGTGTGTCTGATTTATTATAATCAATCCTCACACACATTATAATTTGGAAATAATCCCTTTCTGCGTGTTGCGGATAAACTCCACAATGTTTTGCTTTTCGGGTGAGTCGGGTACTTGTTCTTCAACTTGGATGCAAGCATCGAACGTGGACGTTCTGCCATGGAATATCAGTCGGTAGGCATTCGCTATGTGCTTCTTGACTTTATCATCTATTCCCAGCACATCACAAACAACTGAATTTACTCCACCATAAGCAATGGGTGTTCCTCCCGCTATGATATAAGGCGGAATGTCGCGATTGAATGTTGTCCCGGCTTGTATCGTTGCTGCCACACCTACTCTGGTTTTTGACTTTTGAATCACACCGGAGGAAAAGATGACACGATCGGCAATCTCGCAATCGCCTGAGATTTTAGTTCCATAGCCAAGTATGCAGTTATCGCCAACCTTGGTATCATGACTGATGTGCGCCCCTTCCATGAGGAAGTTGTTCGACCCGATAATTGTTTTTCCTCCGACATGAGTAGCTCGATTGATGACCACATTTTCGCGAATGATGTTATTGTCGCCCATGATAAGTTCACTCCTCTCGCCCACGAAACTGAAATCCTGTGGTATCGCTCCTATTACCGAACACTGATGTATCTTGTTGCCATCTCCCATTCGCGTTCCTTGCAAAATGCTGACGAATGGAAAGATAATACAGTTGTCGCCTATGACGACGTCATCCTCGATATAGGAAAACGGATATATCTTACAGCCCTCTCCAATCTTTGCCGATGCAGAAACTTCGGCTCTCGGACTTATTTCACTGCCCATAATTAATGTGCCCCGACCTCTGATAAAAGAGATGCCCAACTTGCCGAACGGAGCTTTACGTTGGTAGTTCTTGAATGTTATTTCCCGTCTTACTTGCTCCCGCCTCCCAATGCATAATAAAGATTTACGATTGCCTGAAGTTTGGCAAACTGATCTTGCACTTGAGATATTTCGGCATTGAGCAATCCTTGTTGTGCCGTAATTACTTCAAGGTAACTGCTGGAACTTTGTTTGTAGAGCATTTGTGTCTGCTCGACATTTTTCTTTAAGACTTCGACTTGCCGAGTGTGCATTTTGTTCTTCTCTTCCGAAGAATTATAGGCTACAAGTGCATTACTTACCTCTGCTCCTGCCTTCAGAATGCTGTTCTGCCAAATGTTGTAAGCGCGTTTGTATTGATCCTCCGCTACTCGCAGTCCGGCTTTTAGTTTGCCTTGCATAAAGATGGGCTGCGTCAATCCTGCCACAGCGTTCCATAAAAGTTTAGCCGGATTAACCAATCCGTTACCGTTGCTCCATCCACCTGTTCCGGTAATATTCAGCGAAGGATAAAACTTTCCACGTACAATTTGAATGTCATAGAAGCACTGTGCCAATGCCATTTCGTTCGCATGTACATCCGCACGATTGCTTAACATTTCCACTCCGACTCCACCTGAGAAGTTTAAGGGGAGACTTTGGTTCTCCAAAGTTCCGCGAGCAATACCGTGAACAGGCTCACCCATAAGCAAACTCAGTGAGTTTTCCACCTCACGAACTTGTCGTTTAATGTCAGCGGCTTGCGCTTGAACACTATAATAAGCCGCCTCAGCACTTTGCACACTGGTGGATCGAGCCCGACCAAAGTTCATCTGCAGCTGCATCATGTCCCATGTGCTCTTAGTAAGTTCTGTCATATCATTCACGATTTCACCTTGTCTGTCAAGCATCAGCAATGTATAGTACAAGTTGGCAATGTTGCAGATTAGCCCGGTTTGAACAGCCACTTTATAGTCTTGCATCTGTATCATGCGCATCTGCGTGGCTTTCTTTTCGTTTCGCAACTTCCCGAACAGATCCACATCCCAACTTGCTGCGATGGGCAAAACATATGCTTTGGTTGCTTCCGTGTGTGTTCCGAAATGCGTTATCGTTCCCTGAGGCGCAAACATCACAGAGGGCAAGAAAGCAAGTTTTGCCGCTTTCAACTGTTGCTCTGCAATATCGATGTTAAGCGCGGCATTCAGGAGATCCGGGTTGTTATTGAGTGCTTTTTCCATAATGTTTTGCAGATAAGAATCGGTAAACACGCTGCGCCACGGCAAGTTGCCAAAGTCGTTTGCGCCTTCAAGCACGGCATTGTCATTCACCGGATCGCGCACAATGCCATTGGTTTTCACCTCCGGTCGCTCGTAAGTACCGTACAGACTCTTACAGCCTGTCATGAACAGGACTGCAAGAGTGGCAATGATTATATTTATCTTTCTCATTTTCAATTATCTTTTGTTCACTAATCAGGATTGTTCCTGAGTGTATTTTCCTGAAGGTCCTTTAACATATTGTTGGAGTTCCCTCGCAACTTCGGGGTTTTCATCATCTTCAAATACCATCGGACGTGCTTTCTCCTGAATGTATTGAAACATGGTGAAGAGAGCGGGCACAACAAATATTTGGCAAAGTGTACCAATAAGCATACCTCCCACAGCGGCAGCACCTAATGTTTGATTACCATTTTTACCCACTCCGCCGGCAAACATTAATGGAAGCAATCCGATTACCATGGCAAGCGAAGTCATCAGAATAGGACGAAGACGAGCTCCCGCGCCTAAAATGGCTGCATACTTTATCGCCATACCCGTACGACGACGCTCCAAAGCAAATTCCACAATCAGAATCGCGTTCTTGGCAAGTAAGCCTATCAACATGATAAGCGAAATTTGCATATAGATATCGTTGTTATGTCCGAATAATTGCGTAAAGATAAATGCTCCGGCCAAACCAAATGGTATTGAGAGAATTACCGCCAGTGGCAATATGTAGCTCTCGTATTGAGCACTAAGGATCAAATAGACAAAGACCAAACACAACGAGAAGATGATTGCGGTGGAATTTGACGATTCTTGTTCAGAACGAGTCAGACCGGAGAATTCGTACCCATATCCCGATGGCAGTTTTTCAGTGGCAACCTCTTCCACAGCCTTAATAGCATCACCAGACGAATAGCCATCGGCTGTCATTGCATTCACGGTAATAGACGTAAAGAGGTTGAAGCGTGCGATGTTAGAAGGTCCGTAAACGCGACGAAGTGAGCAGAACTCACTTACCGGAGCCATACCACCCGGTGTGCGAACATATATGCTTTTCAGTCCGTTCTCATTGATACGGCTATCAACCGTTCCTTGAATCATTACCCGGAAGAGTTTTCCGTAGGCATTGAAGTTCGACGCATACATCCCCCCATAATAGCCTTGAAGCACTGAAAGGATGGCTGCGGGAGACGTTCCTGCCTGCTTTGCCTTGGCTACATCCACATCCACCATGTATTGTGGGTAATTTGGATTGTAAGAAGTCATTGCTGTGCTGATTTCAGGACGAGCATTTAATGCCTTCAAATAATCCTGTGTAATCTGGAAGAACTTGTTTAAGTCTCCACCTGTCTTATCCTGCATGGAGAATGTTACACCATTTGACACGGAGAAGCCCGGTACCATGGGTGGCGCAAAAGCAAGGATTTGCGCACCTTTGATACTTGCGGTCTGCTTATAAATCATCCCTAAAACCATCCTTGATGAAGTAGGATCGATGAAAAGTCCGGCAATTCCTGCACCATTGAATACTGATGAAATCCTGTCGAAGATTCCGTATTTTCTTTCCTCGAAAGGTTTTAGCTTGATGATGAATGTGGCTTGATTGGAGCCTTGACCGGCTATGAAGTTATAGCCCACCAGTTGCACTCGGGTTTCCACATAGGGGTTGCTGGCAAGCATTTTATCGATGCGGTCGGTTACTTCTTGTGTTTCACGTTGCGACAAGCCCGGATCCAATGAAACCGTAGCAAACAGTACGCCCACGTCTTCATCCGGCACCAGACCGGTTTTCGTACTACTCATCATCACCACAAGGATAACAGCACCCACGACAACGGATATTCCCGTGATGGTTCTGTGCCCGATTAGCCTTTCTACTCCTTTTTTATATTTGTTGTTTATCTTTTCAAACTGTGTGTTGAACGCTATGTGGAACTTATCAACCGTTGATAATTTCTTGTTCTTTTGAGTTTCTTCGTGGGGCTTCAAGAAGATGGCGCATAGCGCGGGCGACAGCGTTAATGCATTTATGGCGGAAATAATGATAGACACTGCCATGGTTACGCCAAACTCGCGATAAAAAGTACCGGAAGTTCCACTCATGAATGACACGGGAACGAACACCGCAGCCATTACCAACGTAATTGAAATAATGGCACCGGAAATCTCGTTCATCGCATCAATGGCGGCAGACACAGCATTCTTGTACCCTAAATCCAATTTTGCATGCACAGCTTCCACAACCACGATAGCATCATCGACCACTATGGCGATGGCCAGCAATAGTGCAGAAAGCGTTAAGAGGTTGATGGAGAAGCCGAACATCCAAAGGAAGAAGAACGAACCAATCAATGCCACCGGCACGGCTATCATTGGGATTAACGTGGAACGAAAATCCTGCAAGAACACATACACGACGAGGAACACCAATATGAAAGTGATTATCAGTGTAAAGATAACCTCTTCGATAGAAGCGAATAAGAATTCGGTTACATCTTGTTGAATAGTTATTTTCATTCCCGGTGGCATGCTTTTCTGCGTTTCAGCCAAAGCTGCCTTAACATCTTGCGCAATCTGGGTTGCATTTGAGCCTGCTGTCTGCTGAACCATACCCACGACACCCGGTTGGTTGTTGTTCTTCATCGCCACGGAATACTGCAATCCGCCCAATTCGATATCGGCAACATCTTTCAGGCAAAGCGTTTGTCCGTTTTGATTGCTGGATATGATGATATTCTCATATTCTTTTTCGGTTTTCAAGCGACCCTTATAGCGCATGATATATTCGTACTTCATGTCGCTCTGCTCACCAAACGCACCCGGAGCTGCCTCAATGTTCTGTTCTGCCAATGCGCCGGAGATATCGCTTGGTACCAATCCGTACTGTTTCATTTTATCTGGTTTCAGCCAGATGCGCATGGAATATTTTTTCATACCCGGTGTCTGGACATCGCCTACACCATTTATACGTTTCAAAAGCGGTACGATGTTGATGTCGTTATAGTTCGTTAGGAACTCGTCATCGTATCTTCCGTCGTCAGTGGTAACTGAATAGAGAATGACGTTTGAGGTCTGGCGCTTTGAAACCGTTACACCCACGCGCGTTACTTCCGCCGGCAGCAATGCCTGTGCTTGTGCCACGCGGTTTTGCACGTTCACCGATGCCATGTCCGGGTTGGAACCTTGTTTGAAATATACGGTGATTTGCGCCATACCGTTATTGGAAGCGGTAGATTGCATATAGGTCATGTTCTCCACACCATTGATGCTTTCTTCCAAAGGCGTGATGACCGAGTTCAATACCGTCTGCGCGTCCGCTCCCTGATAGGTGGTCCATACAGAGATGGTAGGTGGCGCAATGTCCGGATACTGCTCAATGGGAAGCGATATCAAGCCTATCAGTCCGAGAAGGACGAAAAAGGTAGATATCACGGTAGATAGAACCGGACGTTTTATAAACTTGGTAAATGTCATATTCTTTCCGTTTTTCTACTATTATTTATCATTGTCTCCTTTCATGGCTTTCAGAAATCCACCGGCGGAGCTTTGATTTTCACCGAGTTTCTCAGCTTTTTTCAACGCAGCCTCATACTGTGTGGGCGTAAGCGCTTTTATTTCAGCACCATCTTGCAATTTTGCCAATCCCTTCGATACGATTCTGTCGCCAATGCTTAATCCACTCGTTACGATGTAGGTCTTACCATCGTTTTGTGGATTAATTTTTATCTCAGAGTAATGAACCTTGTTGTTCTTGTCCACTTTATAAACGAATATCTTGTCTTGCACTTGCAGGGTGGCGTCCTGAGGAATGATAAGTGCCTTATTGTTATTCTTCGCGATAACTATCTGTCCACTGCCGCCACTCTTCAACAAATGTTCCGGATTGGCAAAGCGAGCGATGACGCTGATGGTGCCTGTGGCGGCATCGATTACGCCGCTGGTCTTTACTATTGTGCCCGAATGATTGTACATTGAGCCGTCGATCAGTTGTAAGCTGACGGTTGGGAAAGATTTAACAGCGTTGTTTATACCATTGTTGTTTCTGCTGAGTGCCAATATTTCCGATTCGGTCATTGAAAAGAACACTTCCATGGTGGAAATGTTGCTTACGGTGGTTACAGGCATGGGGGACGACGGGCTCACCAATGACCCTTCCTTATAAGGAAGACTGCCTACCAAACCACTCACCGGACTCTTTACATAACAATAGCTCAGGGTTTCTTTCGCGGTGGCAAGACCGGCCTCGGCTTGCTTCACACCGGCAACAGCCTGATTCACGGCGGCTTTGGCGGCGGCTACACCGCTACGTGCCTGATTTACTGCTGCTTGTGATGTAGCGTAAGTATTCTTCGCGGTCTGAAGCTCATAATCGCCAATCACCTTGTTCTCATACAAGTTCTTGCTATTCATGTAGGTTAATTGAGCCGTAGCTGCCTGAGCAATAGCGGAATTAAGTGTTGCGTTCGCTTGCACAACTCTTGCTTTTGCTTGTCCCACACCGCTTTGGGCTGCAACGACCGCTGACTTGGCCTGACGCACCGCTGCCTGATAGTTCGCGTTATCCACAACGAAAAGAACTTGTCCTGCTCGAACGGCTTGTCCCTCATGTACATAAAGTTTGGTAATAAAGCCACTCACCTTCGGTCGTACTTCCACATCCTGAATACCTTTTATCGTTGCCGGATAGGTGGTCTTCATTTGCGCGTTCGAAGCACCTATTGTAATAACAGGGTACTCATTGCTGGTGGGCAGTTCATGCTTGCCACTACCTCCGCCACAACTTGTCAGCAATGCAACTGCAATTGCGGCAATGGGTAAAAACATTTTTCTTTTCATACCTTATATAATTGTTTTATTTTTCTGTTGTTTGAAATCTATTGTTTTTAGCATCACAAAACGATATCCATAGCTCGCGCTTAAGGCTCGATTGAAAAACTCGAATACAGCATTACGTTTTCGATATGCAAATGTACATATAATTTAAAGGAGTACCTTCAAACCGTTAGAATATTTAACAAAAATTACAACCAAATTAATAAAAGTCTTGATTTACTTCAGTCCCATTTCTTGCGCTTTTTCTTTCAGTAGAGCCATCAAGGGTTCTCGTTCGTTGGGAACTCGATTGTCCAAAACAGCCTCTTTCAAGGTTCGTTTCAACAAGCCCACCTCCCTGCATGGGCGTAGTCCGAACAGTTGCATAATTTCATCGCCGTTGATGCATGGTTGCAACAACCGCTTATAATCTTTTTCCTTCAAGTCTTCTATCTTTTGGCGGACAATCCGGAAATTATCAAGAAATCTCTGCTTGCGGGCTGCATTCTTGCTTGTGATGTCTGCCTCGCATAGGGTCATGAGGTCGTCGATATCATCGCCGGCATCGTTGAGCAAACGACGAACGGCAGAGTCGGTTACCTCATCATCGGCAATGGCGATGGGACGCATATGCAAATCAACCATTTTCCTGACATATTTCATTTTCCCATCCAAGGGAAGTTTTAATCTTTTGAAGATGGAAGGTATCATCTTCGCCCCGATGATGTTGTGATTGTGGAAAGTCCATCCGGCAGACACGTCCCATCGCTTGCTTTTTGGTTTCCCTATGTCGTGAAACAGAGCCGACCAGCGCAGCCACAAGTTGTCGGTTTGTTTCGCGGTGTTGTCCAACACCTCAAGGGTGTGATAGAAATTGTTTTTATGAGCCCTTCCATTGCGAGTTTCCACAATGTCAAGAGCGGTCAGTTCCGGCAAAATCAGTTCGAGAAGCCCACAACGATACAAATCAACAAATCCTTTGCTTGGGGTGCGAGTAGCCATGATTTTGTTTAGTTCGTCTATTATTCGCTCAGCACTGATAATCTTTATTCTGTCCGCATTATGCTCCAATGCGCAGAAAGTGTCGTCATCGATAAAAAAGTTCAACTGCGTGGCAAACCTGACGCATCGCATCATGCGCAAGGGATCATCAGAAAAGGTAACATCGGGGTCTAATGGGGTGCGGATAATGCCATCCCACAAGTCATCGATTCCACCAAAGGGATCGATTAATTCTCCAAATCGCTCAGCGTTCAAGCAGACCGCCATCGCATTGATAGTGAAGTCCCTGCGATTTTGATCGTCCTCAAGGGTTCCATTTTCCACTACCGGCTTACGGCTATTGTGGCTATAGCTCTCTTTTCGTGCCCCCACAAATTCTATTTCAAGTCCACGATATTTAACCTGCGCGGTTCCGAAGTTATGGAAAACGGAGATATGAGCTTTAGATCCCAAGTTTTTTTTCAGTTCCGATGCCACGCTTATCCCACTCCCCACCACAACAACATCAATGTCGTTGGACGAGCGTTCAAGGAACAAGTCGCGAACATAACCTCCGACAACATAACAATCAAGGCTTAAATTGTCGGCGGCTTCGGAAATTTTATGAAAAATATCCTTATCAAGGAGTTTTGCCAACTCTTTGTCTGAGAGGTCTCGCATATTTTTTATATTTAAGGTGCAAAGTTAATCAATTTCACTTATATATAGAAATCCAAGGCGGTTTTAGTTTTTCCATGCTTTTATTTTCGTGGTTTCCGAACAGACATAAGAGAACTGTTAAATATATGAATAATATTTACAAATGAAGTTCTGTCTCTCGACTATTTGCAAGCAAATAAAAACCACCGGGGAAATACGGAAATCACAGCCTTTTATGTAAAACATTGATTATGTGAGCCTTATGTTTTATTTCTGAAAACATGAAGATTTTTTTGCTAATTGACCGGTAAATATTTCTGCAATCGCTTAGCTTTTACATTTCAAAAGCTCCTTAAACACGATGCGAAAGATATGCAAATGCATTGTAAAAGCTCACCTTTCGCAAACATTTCCACCAATTTTGATGATTTTTCCCTTGATTTCTCGTTTTTTTATTTATTTTTTTTTCGTGTGTGTTTCCAAAACCATCATTTCCGAAGTGTTAAAAAACGGTTATAAAATTTTACAATAACGTTCTTTATTCCGCTCCCAATTATTTTGCAACAAAAGTTCCACTCTTGCCGATTTCACAAGGATGAGCAAACGACATTATAGTTAGACCATTTCTACGCATTTTCAAAACCGAGAATCTCCATAGAGGTGTCGCAGCTCGGCAATCGCTGTTGAGACCGGTTGAAATCATCCCTGTTTAAATATATTAATAGCAATGATTTTGTCAGTTCGTAGTTTTTCCGTATTTTTGCATTCTAAACAAACTACATAATGTCAGCACCCTCCTCGCAAACAGCTCAAGAATTTAAGGACGCCCTTAGTGAGTGCAGAACACTCTTTGCCAACAAGCTTCACGACTATGGAGCATCTTGGCGCATTTTGCGTCCTTCCTCGCTTACCGATCAGCTATTTATCAAGGCTAAACGCATCCGTTCGATTGAAACGACCGGAGAGAATAAAGTCGGCGACAGCATCCGTTCAGAGTTCATAGCATTGATTAATTACGGAATTGTAGGCTTGATTCAGTTGGATTATCCATTTGTGGATAGCGTAGATTTAACGCCGGATGAGGCTTTGACCTTGTATGATAAATATGCGGAAAGTTCTTACGAACTGATGCTGAAAAAAAACCATGACTATGGTGAGGCGTGGCGCGATATGCGTGTGAGCAGTTATACGGATTTCATTCTTACAAAGATAGAAAGAATAAAGGAAATAGAAGATTTACATGGACAAACTCTCGTTAGCGAGGGGATTGGTGCCAATTACATGGACATCATCAATTACGCTGTTTTTGGGGTTATAAAATTAAATGAACAGGCTTAAGATATTTTTTGTTAATCTTTGTCGTGCGTTGCTCGCCATTACGTTCGTGTTTTCCGGATTTGTCAAAGCCATTGACCCACTGGGAACACAATACAAGATAGGCGACTACCTCGAAGCGTTGGGCTTGGCGGGGCAAGTTCCCGAATGGATACAACTGATGACATCCGTGGTGTTATCGGCTGTGGAATTTTTGCTGGGCATGCTCATTCTTCTTGCCATTCAGCGCAGATTGGTTAGCAAACTGACTACCCTCTTCATGATTTTCATGACCGGGATAACACTTTGGCTTACCATTGGTAATCCCATTCAGGACTGTGGCTGCTTTGGCGACGCACTCCGCCTGACAAATGCCCAGACTTTCGGGAAAAACGTCGTGTTGCTCTTTGCCGCACTGGTTTTGATGCGTTTCCCACTGTATCAGGTGCGGTTTATCTCAAAGACAAATCAATGGATTGCATCCTATTTTACGTTGATTTTCATATTGGTAGCCTCTTTGCTGAGTCTTTATCACTTGCCCATTTTCGACTTCCGACCCTATTACATCGGTCAGAACATACGAAAAGGAATGGAGATGCCACCCGGTGCGCAGCAAACAGTCTATAAGACTACATTCATCTGTACAAAAGATGGGGTACAAAAGGAATTTGATGAAAATAATTACCCTTACGATGATTCCACATGGGTATTCGTTGATACAAAGCAAGAAATACTGAAACAAGGCTATGAGCCTCCCATTCACGATTTTTCCATTACCAATGAGAAGACCGGAGAAGACCTCACTCAAGCAATCCTGAACAAGAAGGGATATACTTTTCTGCTTGTCTCGCCTCATTTAGAAATGGCAGATGATGGAAACTTTGGTAACATAGAGCGGATTTACGAATACGCTCGCGAGAATGGTTATGACTTCTATGGACTTACGGCCAGCACCGAGATGGGCATACGTCAATGGAGAGAGCTAACCGGGGCAAGATACCCATTCTACACCACGGATGGAACAACTCTGAAAACCATGATAAGAAGTAATCCCGGACTTCTGTTGCTGTATCAGGGAACCATCATCAACAAATGGAGTAGGAACGATTTGCCAACGGCAGAACAGTTGTCGGCGCCTCTGCCGTTGCTCGCCATAGGGCATGAGCCGGAAAACAACACGTGGACAAAGATAGTACTCATCATTCTTTGCTACATCTTGCCACTGATTTTCCTCATCGTGGCAGACCGGTTATGGGCATGGACAAAGTGGGTGAAGAAGAAAGAAGAATGGGTGAAGACCAAAGAGCAATGGATCATGGGAAAAGAACAATCGAATAAATTATATCAACTCTTAAAACATAAAAGACAAATGAGAAAGAAAATTGTAGCAGGCAACTGGAAAATGAATGAGACCCTGCAAGAAGGCATTGCCTTGGCAAAGGAAATCAATAGTGCCTTGATGGCTGACAAACCCAATTGTGATGTGATAATTTGCACACCGTTCATCCATTTGGCAAGTGTGGCTCAGGTGTTGGATAAAGAATTGGTAGGATTGGGAGCGGAAAACTGTGCCGATAAAGAGAAAGGTGCATACACCGGAGAAGTTTCTGCAGCCATGGTAAAGAGCACGGGCGCACAATACGTTATTCTCGGTCATTCGGAACGCCGCCAATATTATGGCGAAACTGCCGAAATCTTGAAAGATAAGGTACAGTTGGCACTTGCCAATGATTTGAAAGTTATTTTCTGCTGTGGAGAGACACTTGAAGAACGAGAAGCCAACAAACAGAACGAAGTGGTAAAAGCCGAACTTGAAGGTTCTGTCTTCCATCTCAATGCTGAAGATTGGAAGAATATTATTATCGCTTACGAACCCATTTGGGCAATAGGAACCGGCAAAACGGCAACTGCTGACCAAGCCGAGGAAATGCTTGCCTACATTCGCTCTGTCGTTGCAGAAAAATATGGTAAGGAAGCTGCTGAAGAGACAAGCATCCTTTACGGCGGAAGCTGCAAACCAAGCAATGCGAAGGAACTTTTCTCAAAACCAAACATTGACGGTGGATTGATAGGTGGAGCGTCGCTGAAAGCAGCTGACTTCAAAGGCATCATAGACGCTTGGAAAAAATAAGCTTTTTTCCCACAAAACAAATCCGGCAGCTGCCCGGAGGGCAGCACCGGGTTTCTCAAAACAAATAGATAGATGAAGAAATCTCTAATCGCATTAAGCTTTTTGTTCCTTTGCACACTTACCATTTGTGCACAAGGCACGGTAACCGTAACTCAAAGTGCGGATATAGATGCGTTAGTGAATGGGAAAAAGAAAGCAAAACCTGACCCAAAATCAGTGAAGGGACAGGGCAAGAAACGAAATGGCAACCAATCACAGGTAATTCCCTCTGCTCCTCGTCCAAAAGCGAGTCCAATTCCAGTCCCGAAATCTATAGATCCCAAAGTGGCTGCACCATCGCAAAGTTCCGAAAGCTCTTCATATTCAAGTGTTCAACGCACTAAACTTGTAAGAAGAAAGGTGAGAAAGAGTCCTGAAGAGATAATGGATGAATCCGGAGAGACACGAAAAGTAACAAAACGTGTGGAACGGGGAGCAAAGAAGATGAGAGGCTTCAGGGTTTTAGCTTACTCCGGAGGCAACACCCGAAAAGCACGTCAAGAGGCAGAAAGGCTGGGACAGAAAGCAAAAACCATCTTCCCCGACCAACCCATCTATGTGCATTTCTATTCTCCGAGATGGATGTGCCAGATAGGTAACTTCATCAAGTATGAACAGGCACGCAAGGTAATGCGCAAATTGCGCCGAGAAGGGTTCTCACAAGCGAACGTAATACGCACAATGATAACAGTGGAGACAAGTCGTTTCGTGGACGAGAGCCTACCGGACATTTACGAATAGACAGAATAAATTATATAAGAAAAAAAATAGCATACATCTAAAAATGAATCCAGAAACAGCTTTCCGCGAAGGTCTTGACGACTTAGCGGCTCATTACAAGGAAGTGCTGACACTGTTGGGTGAAGATCCAAACAGAGAAGGTTTGGAAAAAACACCTTTGCGAGTGGCAAAGGCAATGCAAATCCTTACACGCGGTTATACACAAGATCCTCACAAAGTGCTGACTGATGCTCTCTTTGAAGAGAAGTACAATCAGATGGTGATAGTAAAGGACATTGATTTCTTCTCCATGTGTGAACACCATATGCTTCCTTTCTATGGGAAGGTTCATGTGGGATATATCCCAAATGGGCACATCACAGGGCTTAGCAAAGTGGCACGCGTCATCGACATCTTCAGCCATAGACTCCAAGTGCAGGAAAGGCTAACGGAGCAGATAAAAGATTGTATCCAAGATACTTTACATCCTTTGGGTACGATGGTGATTATTGAGGCAAAGCATATGTGTATGCAGATGCGTGGAGTGGAAAAGCAAAACTCCATAACGACAACAAGTGCGTTTAGCGGAGCTTTCAATCAGGCGAAGACGCGCGAAGAGTTCATGAAGCTTCTTCGAAGCGAATCTCAAAGAATTTAATGCGTTTAATGCTATTTTTCAATATCTCATTTTTTTAGAAACATGAAGTTTATTTCTTGGAACGTCAACGGATTGAGAGCTTGTGTCGGAAAAGGTTTTAAAGACATTTTCAATAGTTTAGATGCCGACTTTTTCTGTTTGCAGGAGACAAAAATGCAAGAAGGGCAGCTTGATTTGAGTTTTCCTAATTATCGCTCTTACTGGAATTATGCCGAAAAGAAAGGCTATTCAGGTACGGCAATCTTTACCAAGCACGAGCCTTTGAACGTTGCTTATGGTTTGGGCGTTGACGAACATGATCATGAAGGAAGGGTAATTACGCTTGAAATGCAAGATTTTTACCTCGTAACGGTCTATACCCCCAATTCACAAGACGAACTACGCCGATTGGAATATAGAATGCGTTGGGAAGAAGCTTTCCAATCTTATCTCCACACATTAGATAAGAAGAAGCCCGTGATAGTTTGCGGAGACATGAATGTGGCTCATCAGGAAATTGATTTGAAGAACCCTAAAACCAATCGTAAGAACGCCGGCTTCACCGATGAAGAGAGAAGCAAGATGACCCAATTGCTTAACAATGGCTTTTTGGACAGTTTTCGCACGCTTTATCCCGAACAAATCACCTACTCGTGGTGGTCATACAGGTTTAGGGCGCGAGAAAAGAACGCCGGTTGGCGCATTGATTACTTCCTACTTTCCGACAGGTTGCGCGACCAACTTGCTGATGCCAAGATCCATACTGAAATTTATGGAAGCGACCACTGTCCCGTGGAGGTTGAAATGAAATTCTAAACACGATGTGGGAGCAAGTGAAGATATTGCTTCTAATGACTGTCGCGTTGGCAGTCATTGTGCTTTACGCCTTTCTCCCACAAAAAATTTTCTTGGGTGGTGTATCATTAAAAAAAATAAACCTTTCGGAAATAAAGAAAGCCGAGACTGCCGGTCCAAAGATAGAAAAGAGAAAAGCGAAGAAGAGGAAACATCACAAGATACTCTTTATCGGCGATTCCATGGTTGAAGGTCTCTCTCGGAGAATCGGAGACTACGCGAAAGAAAACGGACACACGGTTTATACCGTTATATGGTACAGCTCCACTACTGAGAAATGGGCGAATACGAAAACGTTAGAGCATTTTTTACAGAAATATCAACCCTCATACATCCTTTTATGTCTCGGAAGCAACGAACTGTTTGTTAAGGATTTGGAGGAAAGAAAGGAATATATACACACGATACTCAAGAAAATGGGCAATCGCCCCTATCTTTGGATTGGACCCGCGGATTGGAATGGGGATACAGGTATCGTTAATCTTATTGCTTCGCAAACCGGAAAGGGACGTTTCTTTGACAGCCGACATCTTGAACTTCGGAGAGGTGCCGACCATTATCATCCCACATGGGACGCCGCTGCAGATTGGATGGATCACGTTGCGGTCTATTTAGGCACCAACGCCACGGATATCATAAACATGAAACTCCCCAAACAGCACCATAAAGTAGAACGAACAGAGCTGTTGGCTCCTACTTTTGAGGGGTATTAGAAATATGGTTGGTACACAAGACTTTTTCATTTCGCTAACATCTTTCCTGACAACAGCCGACAAAGATTGGTCGATGTATTCTCTTCCTTTCATGGTTGCGTTCCTGTTGTTTTTTACCATTTATGTGGGGATGAGCAAATTACATCAGAAATGGAAAACAATCTATATACTTCTTTTCAGTCTTTTCTTCGCATACAAGGCAAATGGCATATTGATGTTTTTGCTACTTGCTGTTACATTGGGCTCTTGGTGTCTCACGAGGCTAATGATGAAACTCCATTGTGGCAGACCTCGCAGACTGGGACTCGCCTTTCTTATCCTGCTTGAGCTTTCCCCACTTTTCTATTACAAATACACCAACTTCGCCTCTGACATTCTCAATGCGCTGCTACAAACCAACTTCGCAGCCATTGAAATGATTTTACCGGTTGGAATTTCTTTTTATACCTTTCAGTCGATAAGTTACACCGTGGATGTATATAAGTTAAAATTTCCGGCCAACACTAACTTCACGGATTACTGTTTCTTTCTTACATTCTTTCCCCTACTCATGGCAGGCCCCATAACGCGGGCAGGGGTACTCATCCCACAAGTGCAAGAAGCACATAAGAGCACCCATAAACTCCTCCTTAATAAAGGACTTTGGCTAATCATCTGCGGACTGCTGAAGAAAGGCGTAGTTGCCGATTATCTGGCACAATATAACAATTGGATTTTTGCCGACCCGATGGCATATTCCGGTTTAGAGAATTTAATGGGGGCTTTGGGATTCTCACTGCAAATCTATTGCGATTTTTCCGGATACAGCGATATGGCTATCGGCATAGCGGCCTTGATGGGCTTTCACATTCCCAACAACTTCCGCTTTCCTTATCAAAGTTTAAATCTCACAGAATTTTGGCATAGATGGCATATTGCCTTGTCCACGTGGTTTCGCGACTATATATACATTCCGTTGGGCGGAAACCGAAAAGGAGAGTTACGAACATACGCCAATAGTTTCATAACAATGGTTCTCGCAGGTCTATGGCATGGAGCATCTGTCATGTTCGTTATTTGGGGCATGCTTCATGGCATCGGACTGATTATTCATAAGTTCTTTCACAAACATGGATCGGAAAAGCTACCTAACGTCTTACCGGTACGTGTCTGTTGTTGGGCACTCACTTTCCTCTATGTAACGTTCGCATGGATTTTCTTCCGGGCTTCGAGCCTTGATGTTGCCTTTAATCTTATCAATAATATATATAACAATTTCAATCCGGCAGATTTATATCCTTTCCTAATGGCACGTCCCGTGTGGTTATTGCTTCTGGTAGTCGGATTGGAGCTTCATTCCATACGTGAGAACGACTACCATTGGATAGAGAAAAGATTTATTCAATCTCCATGGCTTTTCAAACTTCTGATTTTTATATTTGTCCTCCAATTGGTCATCAACTTTGGGCAAGACAGCATACAACCATTTATCTATTTCCAATTCTGATATCTTTCAACTCTCTCATTTCATTTCCGTAAGCATATCCCATGAATCAAGAAAACCAATAAGCAATTTCATGAACGAACAAGCTCTTAGCTTTCGGTCTCCAAAAGCTTAGCTTTTAAAACACAAAAGCAAAGACACAAAAGAGAAAAAGTCAAACCACTTATTTTCCGCACTTTACAGACACAACAAAAAAGTGTAAAGAAATGATTGCACAGCAGTGTGAAATCACTTATCGACCACAAGGACAAATCATGTGTTTGCCCGCACGCCAAAGAAACAAGAAATGGCTTCTTGCCAACACATGGGAAGTTTCATCGGACAAGAAATCCCATTCTATCCAATAGTGTCCTAAATATTTTTTTCGAAAACTCACGAAACATCTCATAATTCATAAGACTTGACGTGTTTTCTCTCTCATCATATATGGCGTATGTCTCCAATTCGTATTCAGGTGGTGTATGGCAGACGCTTGATAGCGAACATTCGACCTGCCCGGAACCATGAAATTATATTACAAAAACCATATTGAGGACATACTTTGTAATCTACTGATAATCAGGATGATATTAATTATGAATTAAAAGCTTAGCTTTTGCATTCCAATTCATGACCTTTTGCACTGCAAAAGGTAAGCTTTTGGAAAGTGAAAGCTAAGCTTTGGGTGGATGAATGAAGAATATTTAGGACATTATTGCATTCCATCAGGGCTTAACCTGCGCCACACTCTCCCTATTCTATTCCTCTTTCGGTCAATGCTTTCGCATATTTCCGCGCATTATCGAGATGCTCTTGATAAGTTTTCGCGAAGTTATGCGTACCACTGAAATCTTCTTTTGCACACATGTAAAGATAGTCGTGATGCACAAAGTTCAATACGGCATCAATGGCAGCCACGGATGGAATGCGAATAGGACCTGGAGGAAGTCCGTGATATTTATAGGTATTGTACGGACTGTCATAACTCAACCATTTATGATAGATGCGATGGGCTTCAAATTTTTGAAGCGCGAACTTTACAGTCGGGTCAGCTTGCAACGGCATATCTGCTCGCAGACGGTTGATATACATTCCGGCTATCTTCGGCATTTCCCCTTCATTGTCCGTTTCTTCGTCAACAATGCTGGCAAGTGTCATTACCTCCTCTTTGCTGAAACCGATGACGTTGGCTTTCTGTGTTCGTTCAAACGACCAAAACTTCTTGTTCTCCTCCTGCATCTTCTCAAGAAACATTCCCACCGTTGTGTTCCAATAGAGTTCGTAGGTATTCGGAATGAACATGGCTACAACAGTATTCGGCGTATAACCATATTTCTTGCAAAAGTCGGATGAGTTTAGACTGTCAAGGAATTCACCTTTCGTAAACATGAGCTTCGCGCATACGTTTTTCGCCAAATCCTCCTTGGTTCTTACCGATTGTAAAGTCAGAGAAACAGGTGCCTGACTTCCATTCCTGAGATGCCGGAAGGTTTGCAATGCTCCGGAGGAACCGATGAGATAGCGTCCGGTACGCACATGATCACCATAGGATGTGAACTTTGCCAACTGCTTAAAAGTCCACAAACCATGTCGGGTGGAGAGTGGTTCAAGCTTTTTATAGACGGAGTCGATGTTGTCGTTTTCGTCAATGAGCAAATATTGCTTATCTCCCGTCTTCGACATAGAGGAGAAAAACAAGAAGTAGATAACCAATAAAAGAACGAATGTAACGCCACTCACAATCTTGAGCAACTTGCGATTTTTGGTTTTGCGTTTCGACTTTGCCATGTTGATAGATTTAATGAGTGCAAAGGTACGCAATTTGTATCGAACGCCTTTAGAACATTGACGAAAAAGATTTGCGTTTTTTGATTTTTAATATTGAGGGTGGCATTATTTATCATATACTTTGTAAATTTGCACTCGTAAGAAATGACAGTCTGCCTGCATTACAAGTAATATGCCGGCTTAACGATGATAAAAATACAATTAGAATGAGAGATTTTGAAACCTATGTTTTTGATTTGGACGGAACTTTGCTGGAAACTCTTAACGACTTGGCAGCAAGTACAAATTACGCATTAAGGACCTGTCAGATGCCGGAACATTCGGTAGAAGAGGTTAGAATGTTTGTGGGCAACGGTGTGAAAAAGCTCATGGAGAGAGCCGTTCCCGATGGAAAGGAGAACCCGATGTTTGAGAAAGTGCTCAGCTTGTTTCGAAGTCATTATCTTGAACATAATTTGGACACAACTCAACCTTACAACGGCATACCGGAACTGCTGAGCGAACTGAATAAAAGAGGAAAGAAACTTGCCATAGTCAGCAATAAGTTTGATGCCGCCACAAAAGATCTCGCGAAGCATTTCTTTGCAGACACAATAGAAGTGGCAATAGGCGAACGAGAAAACATAAGAAAGAAACCGGCTCCAGACACGGTACTTGAAGCATTGCGACAACTTGGCGCATCGAAATCCGGTGCTGTATATATAGGGGATAGTGATGTTGATATTATGACTGCCAAGAATAGTGGATTACCCTGTGCCAGTGTGCTTTGGGGGTTTCGTGATAAAGACTTCCTTATACGCCATGGGGCAACATTTTTCGCAGAGAAGCCTGAAGATTTACTGCCCGATTGACCATAAGAAAACGAGTTGTCAGGGAATTATTCCCAACAACTCGTTTTCAATTGTTTGTTTTATGTTACTTCGCAAGACTGTTGAGCCGTGCTATGTATTTCCCGAGAATATCAAATTCGATATTAACCATCGTTCCCAACTCAATATCCGCGAAATTGGTGTTTTCCAATGTATAAGGAATGATTGCTACTTTGAAGGTGTTCGCAGTAGGTTCACAAACCGTCAGCGAGACTCCGTTCACCGTAACCGACCCTTTATCAACCGTAAAATAGCCACGCCGCGCCATTTGCTTGTCAGCCTTGTATTCAAACGTGAAATAAGTACTGCCGTCAGCATTTTGCTTGTCGATACATTTTGCGGTTTCATCCACATGTCCTTGCACAATGTGTCCGTCGAGTCGCCCATTCATCAGCATCGACCGCTCCACATTAACCCTGTCACCTACTTTCAGAAGTCCGAGATTCGACCTCTCGAGTGTTTCTTTCATCGCGGTAACGGTGTAAGTATCATCCTTTAGCCGCACAACTGTAAGGCAAACGCCGTTGTGCGCGATGCTTTGATCGATTTTCAACTCATTTGTAAACGAGCACTTAAGGGTAAAATCAATATTTTCCTGATAACGGTCAATGGCAACTACCTGTGCCATTTCTTCCACAATACCTGAGAACATAATTAAAAATTATTTGTTTCGAGTCATAAAAGACCCATTCCTATTCAATAATGAAGGGTGGGGTTCGTTTTATGCCCCACCCTTTTGCCTCTCGAAAGAGAGAAGTTTGAAAAGTCGTATCGATGATGTGATGAAAAGTCCGAGTATCTATGATAAGAGAGTTCTCTGTCTTTGTAATCCACCGACCTTGCGGTTTAGCCGTAGAAATACGATTAATGTGGCCCGCCATCAACAAGAGAAGTCATCTCGGTTTTCTGATTTATTTGATGACTATCCCGATCAAATCGATACGACTCATACGTTGTCCTTTCAAATGCAAAGATAACACATTTTTTTTATGTGCCAAATTTTTCACTTAATTTATCGCATCTAAAAGTATCTCTCCAAGAGTTGGATGGATATGAATGATGTCGCGAAGATCATTCAGAGTGGCATCGTGATTCATCAACACTGCCACCTCTTGCGTCATGTCAGCAGAATGTGCACCAAAAACATGGCAACCGATAATCTTTCCATTCTCATCCGCGATAACTTTCAGCAGACCTTCCGTCTCTTCCATTGCCAACGCCTTTCCATTGGAGCGATAGAATCCTTTCTTTACGGTACACTTCATACCGGCTTTCTTGCAAGCATCTTCCGACATTCCCACCGATCCGGCTTCCGGATAGGTGAATACGGCTGCCGGCATGATGTCGAAACGGATTTTGTCGGTCTTGTTCAATATCTTATTGATGACACGCATACCTTGGAAACTTGCCGCATGAGCCAACATCTGCTTTCCATTTACATCACCGATGGCATAAACTCCGGGAACATTCGTCTCGTAGTTCTCATTGGTTTCGATACCTTGCTTGATGCAGTTGATGCCCGCAGTTTCCAATCCCAATCCTTCAACGTTGGCAGCTCGCCCGGTAGCGATGAGCACAACATCTGCAGTTACCTGCTTATCCTGACCTTTCTGATTGAAACTGATGACAACCTGTTTCTGATCGGCTGTAGGCTCAATGGCTGTTACACCGCTCTGAAGATTGAAAGAGATGCCTCTTTTCTCCATGTTTTTGCGAAGTCGTTTCGCGATGTCTGAGTCCATGGTTGGCAGACACTCTTTCAGGAATTCGATAACGGTAACAGAACTACCGAAAGTCTCAAACGCTGAAGCAAGTTCCAACCCGATAACGCCTGCCCCGATAATAGCCATCGAATTCGGAACATGACTTATGTCTAACAACTCGGTGGAAGTCATAATCTTGTCTTTCAGTGTGGCTCCTTCCGGAGAGTCGAGATTGGGAATAAACGGTAACATACGAGCGTGAGAGCCGGTAGCGATGATAATGTTATCGGCTGTCATTTGCGTATTATTCACCTCTATCACCTTCTTATCCACAAACTTTGCCTCACCTTCTATGTAAGTAATTCCCGGTTGGGAGAGTAACCCCTTTACACCTTCCCGAAGTTGATTAATCACCGCAGTCTTACGTTGCTGAATGCGATCGAAGTTCACGTGTCCGCCACCAACACATGAAAGCAGCGGATTACGATACAAATCGGCATCATGAGCAAAGCTCTTGGTGGGGATACACCCTTCATTGAGGCAAGTACCACCGGGATGTTTCTTTTCGATGATGGTTACTTTGAGTCCTTCTTTTGCCGCGTGAACGGCTGTATGATAACCACCGGGTCCCGCACCAATGATTATTAAATCGGTCTTTTCCATAATTGATTAGTCTTATAGGTACAAATTACTTCTTGAGAGCCTGACGATAGTTGAGGATTGGCTCTTTAGCCGCCAGCACATCGTCAACGCGTCCGATAGGAGTGTTGTGCGGTGCTTCCTTCACTTCATTCGGCATTTCCAACGCCTCTTTAGCGATGACACGCATCACGTTGATGAAACCGTCAATTGTCTTCTTGCTCTCGTTTTCCGTTGGCTCAATCATCATTGCTTCATGGAAAAGAAGTGGGAAGTAGATGGTCGGAGCGTGGAAGCCATAGTCAAGCAAACGCTTGGCAACATCCATGGTGGTTACACCCGTGCTCTTATCTTTCAATCCATCGAATACGAACTCGTGCATACAAGTTTGAGCGATTGGCAATTCATAGACATCCTTCAAGCTCTCTTTAATGTAGTTCGCGTTCAAGGTGGCATAAGGTCCTACCCACTTAATGTTTTCCTTACCCAAAGTCAAGATATAGGTATAAGCACGCAAGATAGTAAGGAAATTGCCCATATATGGACCCACATGAATATTTTCGGTTGTGAAGTCGCTTCCATGTTCCGGCAAAACGACATCAAACCCTTTGTCAGTCTTGATGACATGAGGCTTCGGCAAGAATGGAACCAAGTCTTTACGCACTCCGACAGGTCCATCGCCGGGTCCGCCACCTCCATGAGGAGTTGAGAAAGTCTTATGAAGATTGATGTGCATTACATCGAATCCCATATCACCCGGTCGAGCAACGCCGAGTAATGGGTTAAGATTGGCACCGTCATAATACATCAAGCCACCATTCTCATGTACCAACTTTGCGATTTCAGGTATTTCTTTTTCAAAGAGTCCCAATGTATTTGGATTGGTCATCATCATACCCGCGATATCATCGCCAAGCAAAGGCTTCAGATCCTCTACATCTACAAGCCCTTCAGATGTGCTCTTCACTTCCACAATTTCAAGTCCACACACCGCAGCAGATGCCGGATTGGTTCCGTGTGCGGAGTCCGGAATGATTACTTTGGTACGTTTGTTATCGCCACGGCTCTGATGATAAGAACTAATAATCATCAATCCCGTCAATTCGCCGTGCGCTCCCGCATAAGGGTTGAGTGTGAAATCGTACAAACCGGAGATGCTTGCCAAAGCCTGCTGAAGGTTGTATTCCACCTCCAAAGCTCCCTGCACCGTAGAGAGCGGTTGCAATGGGTGTATTTCCGTGAATGCCGGCATAGCGGCTATTTCTTCATTGATAACCGGGTTGTATTTCATCGTGCAAGAGCCCAAAGGATAGAATCCATTCGCCACGCCGAAGTTGTTGCCGCTGTGGTTTGTGTAATGTCTGACCACCGTTAGTTCGTCGCATTCGGGGAGTTCAGCGTCTTTCTCGCGCTTCAGGTTGTCCGGTACATCATAGTTTCCAAATTCGTTTTTAGGTAGGCTGTAAGCTTTTCGACCGGGTTGAGAAAGCTCAAATATCAAATTGCCGTATAATCTATTGTTCATTTCTTCAATAATTTAATGTTTTACTAAAACTTTGATTAAGGTTTGATGCTTAAAGTAAAGCCACGAGTGCTTCTATTTCATCCTTTGTACGCTTTTCGGTAACTGCGATGAGAAGTTGATCTTTCCCGACTTTTACGCCCGGTAACATTCCTTTCTCAATAGCCTTGTCATAGAATGCATCGCGATTATCAATCTTAACCAAGAATTCATTGAAGAATGGTTGTTTGTAAACCAGCTGTGCCTTTCCGGTAGCTTTCATCTTGTCACATAGATAGTGAGCACCGTCAAAGCTAATTTTTGCAGCTTCTTTCACTCCTTCTTTACCCATGAGCGACATATAGATGGTAACAAAGAGAGCCATCAAGCTCTGATTGGAGCATATATTCGATGTGGCTTTCTGGCGACGAATGTGTTGTTCGCGAGCTTGCAACGTAAGGGCGAAAACGCGTTGTCCCCGAGTATCCTTTGTCTGTCCCACGATGCGTCCCGGCATCTTACGCATCAACTTTTGAGTCGTACACATATAACCCGCGTAAGGACCGCCGAATGCCAATGGCAAGCCAAGGCTCTGAACATCGCCTACGGCAATGTCCGCGCCCCATTCTCCGGGAGTTTTCAACAAGGCAAGGTCGGCAGCTACGCTATTTACAATGAACAACGCCTTATCTTTATGGCAAATGTCGGCGAAGCCCGTGAAATCTTCTGTTATCCCATAATAGTTGGGTTGCTGAACAATGACTCCTGCAACTCCTCCTTCTGCCATCTTCTCCTGCAAATCTTTTGAGCAAGTTACTCCTTCGTTGCTTTTGATAGAAACAAGGTTTACGTTCTGGAAATGAGCGTAAGTCTTGAGAACATCAACTATCTTCGGATCGATTGTCTCAGAGTACAACACCGTATTTTTCTTGCTTGAAGCCGCATTTGCCAAGAGCATGGCTTCAGCCGTAGCCGTAGAGCCATCGTACATGGAAGCGTTCGCCACATCCATGTTTGTCAATTCTGCAATCATGCTTTGGAACTCGAAGATGTAGTGCAACGTACCTTGCGAGATTTCAGCCTGATAAGGAGTATAAGATGTCAGGAATTCAGAACGTCCGATGATACTTGGAATTACGCTTGGCGTGTAATGGTCGTATGCCCCCGCTCCCGCGAAGCAAGTCATCATCTTGTTTTTGTTACCCAATTCATTGAAGAATTTTCTTATTTCCAGTTCGCTCTTTGCTTCAGGCAGGTCATATTCACCCTTGAAGCGCAAAGCCTCAGGAATATTAGCAAAGAGGTCGTTGATGCTTTTCACACCAATCTTTTTTAGCATTTCCTGCGTTTCTTCTTCTGTATGTGGAAAGAATTTGAAATTCATGTCTCTCTGTCTTTAAAGTATGGTTAGATTTTCATAAAAGTAAATAGCTGCTTTCTTCCACAAAATTACTTTGAGAAGGGAAAACAGCTATAAACCCTGAATCGTGTTGTTTATTAACTATTTTGCGCAGAACTCTTCGTAAGCTTTTGCATTCATGAGATCATCCAATTCTGCTTTATCCGTAAGCTCCACTTTAACAATCCAATTGGTATATGGATCTTTATTGAGCAGTTCCGGCTCGTCTTCAAGTGCCTCGTTTACCTCAAGGATTTTGCAAGATACCGGTGCGTTGAGGTCGGATGCCGCCTTTACGCTCTCTACTGCGCCAAAGCCCTCTTCCTTTTCAAATTCATCGTCAGCATCAGGCATATCCACATATACTACATTACCCAGCGCATGCTGTGCATAGTCCGTGATACCGATATAAGCGCAATCGCCCTCAACTTTTACATACTCGTGAGACTCTGCGTAAAAGAGTCCGTCAATAACTTTTGCCATTTTATTCTATTATTTTTTATTGGTTTGTCGTTATTAAGAGGAGGGGAAGACAATGTTTCTCCTCCTTTCATATCAAAATATTATTTCTTATAATGTGGGTCGTAAAATTTTTTCTTTCCCACTGTTGCGGGGAAGAACTTCTTACGGATTTGTACTTCCACGCGATCATCCAACTTAACGTCAGCATCGCACAAGGCTACTGCGCAGCTCTTTTCCACGGAGATGAGTTTATAACCGGTAGTGATTTCTCCAACCTCTTTGCCATCTTTGAACACCTTGTAGCCGTTTCTTGGAATGGCATTGTCGTCGAGCCAGATACCGCGCAAGCGTTTTGCCGGTCCTTCGGTTTTTTGTTTCAAAAGAGCTTCCTTACCGATAAAGTTCTCTTTATCGAACTTCACGAACATTGACAGCCCTGCCATTACCGGAGTGATGGTTTCGGAAAGTTCATGTCCGTAAAGTGGCATACCGGCTTCAAAGCGAAGTGTATCGCGACAGCCGAGCCCACAAGGAGTTACGCCGGCATCCATAAGCTGATCCCAAACCTTGCAGATGAAGTTCGGTGAACCATAAAGTTCAAAGCCGTCCTCACCTGTATAGCCTGTACGCGAAATGATGATGTCCTCACCATCCTTAGTGAGCGTTTTCACCTCATAGAACTTCAAATCAGAGCATGGTATGCCCAACTTTCCCTCAATAATCTTCTCGGCTTCCGGTCCTTGGATGGCGAGAAGCGCGTAATCATCGCTGGCAAAAGTAATGTCCACATCGAAGCCTTCGGAATTATTCTTAATCCATTGGCTGTCTTTCTCGATATTGGCGGCATTGACGGTCATGATGAAACGGTTCTCACCGATTTTGCAGATACAAGTGTCATCCACCACTCCGCCATCAGGCATACAGAACATACCATAGAGCACTTTGCCCACAGCCAACCCTGACACATCGTTTGTGAAAATATAATTGATATACTTTTCTGCTTCGTTTCCCGAGATGATAATCTCACCCATGTGGGAAACATCGAAGACACCGCAATGCTGTCTTACAGCGTTGTGCTCATCGATAATACTTGAATACTGAATAGGCATATCAAAGCCACCAAAAGGTGAAATCAATGCCCCTAATGCTACATGCTTGTCATAAAGGCATGTTCTTTTGCTTTCCATATTTGTAGGTTTTTATATTTGTTTCTTCGTATTTAGGTTTATTTGCTTGCAAATATAATAAAGAATTTTGTAAAGCACAAAAAAATGAAGATTTTTTATCCGTCTATTTAGGTTAAGAATATAAAAGATGGAATAAATTTGGAGCTCTTGTCTGCAAAACACTGCTCTATCCCATGAGAATAAAGAGTCGGAGAGGATGCCGGTCAAAGACAGACAACGACCAATGTTTACAATCCAAGCAGGACGCGTTATTAACTTTTCTCTCCGCGAAAAAACAACGAAGAAGACGCAAGAAAATCATCTCCAAACAAGGGCGCATAACTCACTGTGGAAGAGCGTAATACAGAAACGGTTTTAAAAGCTCACCTTTTGCATTCCAAAAGCTTAGCTTTTGACCTGCGAAAGCTTAGCTTTTGGAATGCAAAAGGTAAGCTATTGGAAAACAGACCTGACTTTCTTCAACGAGAAATGCCGAAAGTGCCTGTAAAATTCTTGCCCGAAACCAATGGAACGGTCATTCTTTCTCCTCTCATCCCGATGCAAAGTAATCCCGGCGTTTTCGTATTACTCGCTGTCCTCAAGTTTTATTTCAACATAAACGGATATACCACTCTCGAACGAACCGCTTTCCCGTCACGAATGGCAGGTTTCCACTTGGGCATCACTCTCAAGGTTGCAATCAAACAATGATTTATCTTTGCGTAAACAGGAGAGAGAATTGTAAAATCAGAAAGATTTCCTTTCTCATCGACAATAAAACTCACTATGACACGATCGGGCAACACTTCCCCTTCTTCAGACGTATAAGCGAGATTGTCAGCCAAGAAGCCTGTCATTCGTTTGTTTCCTCCGGGAAAGGAAGCCAAAGAGTCGGGTTTCGGCTCTATTCCGTCATTTGGTCCAAGCAGGTGTTCATCATCTAAGGATGCGTCCGCATGGATTTCCGGTGCAGCGTTCAACCACTTCTTAAACTTCTTCGTCAATACGGGCTGAAGCATCTCCATCGTAAGTACGGAATAGCTGTATCGCTCGGTTGAACCTTGAATGGTGAGATAAAGTGCATCGTTTTTCAGATAAAACTCGTTAGGAACGGCATCGAGCCATAACTCTCCGGTTTCCATCGGGTCAATCACCATGTATTGCTTTAAGGCTTCTTCAAATACATATCGCCAATCCACATCATTCCAAGTGCGGTACTTATTGAAAACGTCTTCTTGCTCCAATATTTTTTTATTGATGAGGTCGAAAGTGAAATACCGCGATTTGGTGGAAGTAACGGCTGTGGCGTTTCTTTCTTGCGTCCATGCTTGGAAAGAAATATACTTGCCAATTCTGTAATCAAGTATTTTTAAGCGAATGTCTTTATAGTGAATTTTCAAGTCATCCTCAACCGGCATGTCATGGATTTCCTCTCCGCTTGCTTGAGCCAAGGTCTGCCAACCCGATGAAAATGATGTCGCTTCGTTCCCAAAAAGGAACGATGTGAGATAACGTTGTAGTTCCTCAACCTTTGAGTAATCCACCACTTTCGGCCATTCCGTGTCCAACGTGATTAAAGAAAGTTGATTGCCGTTCCGAAACAGATGTCTCTCTGATTGATAAGCTACGGCATTGCCGGAAACAACAGTTCCTGTCGCTTGTGGGAAAGCCAAGATGCTTACCAACAGAGACAGGAACAATAATTTTATTTTTCTCATCTTAAGGTACATTTACTCTGTCTTCATTCGAATCGCGTCATTCAACTGCATTTCGCCGAGATATCGAATGAGCTCTCTGTTGGAGGAATTTACTTGCAAATCGGTCTGACCATTTGCATAAACTTCCATGGTAATGGTGCAGTGTTCGATGCCGGAACCGGTCTGCATTTTAATTCTTACGCCTTTTTTTGTTATTTCTTCTTGATATGTTTCCAGCGGAGCGATGAAATGCAAACCCATTCTCCGATCGAAAGGAACTTGATAAATCCTGCCGAAATAAGGCAGAAACAGCCCGATGGAATCGCCACTTACCTCAATGCCCCATGTGTCCATCAACGCGAAAGACGGACCGCACATAGGATAGACTCTATCGACAAAGATGCGATAGCGACGGTCTCGCAAATGTTTGCTCACCGCCATCGACTTCATTTTTTGCAATTGTTCCTTTGACATGGGGTTTCCGGCAGAGTCGTAAACGGTAGTTACACAGCTAAGAAGCACAACCACACTCAACAATAACAAAGCTATTTTTTTCATATCAGCCTCCTTTCCTGTTTTTATCCCTAAATTTCGATATGCGTCCGACAATCCGCTATTCTATTCTTTCCACTCGTGGGGCTTCCAATTTCTCAACGGTAGGTCCTCCGGGATTTGGCGAATTTTGCTTAGCCGCTGACTTAGCCTGACCGGTCGTTATCACTTCCGTTGCTTGATCGGCAGCCGGTACCGGCACAGGTGGCAGTTTTATCTTCGGCATCTTAATGTCTTGCGATCTGTTCTCATCTTTGCCACCTGATGGTTTGCGAGAGGTTTCTGAAGAAGCTCTCATTCGTGCCTCGTCAGCCTTATCCGCATCGGACTGTAAGTCGGTTTTCCGCATATTCATTCCCGGCCACAGATAGTCTCCCACCACATCAAGTGTGTCCTGAGCGGCTTTTCTTTGTTCCTCCACCTCGTTATCCTCCTTGGATATATTTGGTTCTTCTTTGACAACAAAGTTATAGAGCACACCCAAGACGAAGAGGATTGCCAACCCGCACAACACCTTGAAACTCAAAGCATGCGTAAGACCGTGTTTCTTTCTCTTTTCTGCCATAGCTCTTTATTTATATGTCTGCGCTAACAATTTCTGTCTTTTGCAAAGATAAACATTAAAACACAAATCGTTAAGGATTATCCCCTAAATCTTATCAAAAAGTCTTTATTCTTTAATACGGATAAAGGCATTGGCGAGAATGGCGGTAAGTCCGCCGGTAGTGATTCCGCTTGAGAAAATATTTTTTATCACATCGGGCATCTGGGTCAAAATGTCGGGAACGAGTTCCACGCTCAGTCCCATGGCAAAGCTTATTGCCATGACAAGTACGGCTTTTCTGTTGATTTCAGTCGCGGCGATAATGCGAATGCCGGCAGCGGCTACGGTTCCAAACATCAATAGCGTCGCACCACCGAGCACGCAGTCGGGAATGAGCGAAAAGAGCTGTCCGACGATGGGAAACAAACCCAACAATACGAGCGCGCTCGCGATAAAATACCCGACATAGCGACTGGCTACTCCCGTAAGCTGTATCATTCCATTGTTTTGCGCGAAGATAGAGTTGGGAAAGCTGTTAAAAACAGCGGCAAGAAACGAGTTGAAACCATCCGCGAGAATACCTCCCTGAGCGCGTTTCATAAACACCGGTCCTTCAACGGGCTCCCCGGAAATCAACGAGTTGGCAGTGATGTCTCCGAAAGCCTCAACTGCTGTCACCAAATAAATCAAACCCAAGCCGATAATGGAACCGATATTGAAATTCAGTCCGTATTTGAAGGGGACAGGAATAATGAAATTTCCGGCTTCACTCAAACGAGAGAAATCCATCATCCCCAAGAAATAGGCGATAAAACAGCCGAGAAGTAACCCCAATACGATGGATGCCATACGCAAAAAACGATTGCCCGACCGATTAAAAAACACGATACTCAACAGAACAAGCAATGCCAAACCTAAATTTTGCATGGAACCAAACGACCCGGCATCCATCGCTGCCTGACCACCTCCACAAGAAGTAATCCCGGCTTTTATCAGACACATACCGATTAACGACACAACGATTCCCGAGACCAAGGGAGTTACAATCTTGCGCATATACGGCAATATTCTGCTGACCACCATTTCCACAACGGCAGCTACCATACAAGCTCCGAAAATATAGCTCAACCCCAATTCCATATTCATCTTTCCATTCACCATTCCTAACATACCGGCGCCAATGATGGGGCTGATAAAAGAAAACGAAGTGCCTTGAATGCACAATAGCCCTGCACCTACAGGACCAATGCGCCGGCATTGAATGAAAGTGGCTATACCGGAAACAAACAATGACATGGAAACAAGAAAACCCGTGGTTTCCAAATCAAACTCCAAAGCAGAGCTGATGATGAGCGGAGGAGTTATGATGGCAACAAAAATAGCCAACAAATGTTGAAACGCGGCAAAGAGCGTTTCTCGAATGGGTGGGCGATCGTTTAGTCCGTAGATGAGTTCTTTTGATTGTTCCATGGAGACCTACATTCTGATTTTTATACGACAATCGTTCAAAGAATCGATAATGGCAAGACTTTCACATCGAATACCGGCTTCTTCAATTGCATCGCGCCCATGCTGAAAAGCCTTTTCAATGATAAAGCCCATACCCACAAGTTCCGCTCCGGCTTGCTGACAAAGGTCGATAATGCCTTTGGCGGCATTGCCGTAAGCAAGAAAATCATCCACAAAAAGCACTTTGTCGTTAGGCGTGAGATAATCTTTGGAGATGCAAACTGTATATTCGCGCTGTTTGGTGAACGAGAAAATGGTAGTGGAAAGCATGCCCGACATGGTGGAAGGTTTCTTTTTCTTGGCAAAAACCACCGGCAAATCCAATAGAAAACCCATCATGATGGCAGGTGCAATCCCACTCGCTTCCACCGTTAGAATTTTATTTATATCGGTGGAGGCATAACGCCGAATAAGCTCCACGGCAACCTGTTTCATCAGATTGGGATCCATCTGGTGATTAATAAACTTGTCAACTTTGAGTATTCCCCCTTCATAGCATTTGCCGTCTTTGAGAATGCGATCAATCAATGCTTTCATTGTGTATATTGTTTTGTTTGTCTCGAGATTTTGAAAATGGCGAAAAAGCTCTCCGTCCGCCTTTTTTCGATTATCAGATTGCAAAAGTAAGAAATATTTTTTAATCAGTTTGCTTCCGCCTGATTTATTTTCCTTTTTGAATAAAACACTCTTTATTCCACAGTTTGTATGATATTTTATGTACTTTTGCACCCCGAAAACCTTTACTTCTCTTTGGATGAAGCGCAAAGGTTGTAGATTAATTTATATTTATTATGTACAAACCAATTTTTAACAAGCGCAACGTGCTGAAGTTTATTCACTTCAACAACCACAGCTATTCGCTCTTTTCCGTCATTGGCAAAGAAGTGATTATTGGTGTACTGAGTGTCGCAACACTCCAACATGCTACTGCCAACAGCATTAGCATCGACACGGATCGTATTGACAACGACACGATGGCAACCGATAGAAATGTGGTGCTGGAAGAGGTGAGCGTTACCGGCACGCGTGCGCCGCTGACCGTGAGCCAGCAAGCGAGAATGGTAACTGTACTGAGTCGTGAGAACATACAAACGGCGCCGGTACAAAGTGTAAACGACCTGTTAAAGTATGCCGTGGGCGTGGATGTGCGCCAGAAAGGACCATTGGGGGCTTTGACCGATGTAGGCATACGAGGCGGCAACTCCGAACAAATAACAGTTCTACTTAACGGTATCAATATCGGAGATGCACAGACAGGACACAATACCTTCGATTTCCCGGTAGATATCAGCGAAATAGAACGCGTTGAGATACTCGAAGGTCCGGCAGGAAGAGTTTATGGCACCTCATCGTTATTGGGTGCGATAAACATTGTTACGAGAACTCCACTAAAAACTTCTCTCTCTACACGTATAGAAGGTGGTTCCTATGGTTATCTTAACGTGGGAGCAAGAGCGAACCTTGCAAAAGACAAATGGAACAACCAAATTTCCGGATCTTATATCCGCAGCGATGGCTATCTACGAAACAAGAAAGGCAGCCTCAACGCTGATTATAACGTAGGAAAAGCTTTCTATCAAGGTAATTACAACGATGAACTGATTACCGTGGACTGGCATGCCGGGTTAAGCGTGAAGAACTTTGGGGCCAATACTTTTTACAGCGTAAAATACGATGACCAATTTGAACACACGTTGAAAACGTTTACTGCCGTGCAAGCTGAAAATAAAAAGGGGGTTTTTCATGTCAAACCATCTATTTATTGGAACAGAAGCATGGACAGATTTGAGCTGTTTCGCAACGCTCCCGATAAATATCCTTTCAATTATCATCGAACTGACGTGTATGGAATCAATCTGAACGCTTATTTTGATTGGAGCTTCGGACGCACGGCATTCGGTGCCGAGATGCGCCATGAGGACTTGATAAGCAGCAATCTCGGAGAAAAGCTCTATCGACCACATCGCATACATGGCACGGATAAGGATTATACAAATGGCTTCAACCGAACAAACATGCAATTTGTGTTGGAACATAACTTAATCTTAAACAGATTTACGCTATCCGCAGGCATTATCGCAGTAAAAAATAGTCAGGCAGACATGAGTATGCGGGTCTATCCGGGCATAGATATCTCTTATCGTTTTGGCGATGCTTGGAAACTATACGCATCATACAATACGTCCTTGCGCATGCCATCATTCACCGAACTCTTCTATTCCGTAGGCGGACATAAAGCAAATAAGCATTTGCGCCCGGAAGAACTTTCGGCATTGGAAACCGGAATAAAGTATAACACAGCTCATATAATAGGTAAGGCAAGCATTTTCTATAATCATCAAAAGAATCTCATTGACTGGATATCTGACGGAACATTGGATGAAAACGGAGCAGTACTTTGGAAAAGCGTAAACTTCGGAAAAATAAACACATTGGGTATAGAGGCTTCCATTGATGTAAATATGCTAAACCTGATACCTTCACAGCATATTATAAAAAAGGTTGGAATAGCTTATAGCTTCCTAAATCAAAACGAGAAAGAACACGAAGGACTTGTGAGCAAGTATGTCTTGGAATATCTGAAAAACAAGTTGTGCGCCAATATGCAGCTCAATCTATGGAAAAGGCTTGATTTGGGACTTAACTACAGATTACAACATCGCATGGGCAGCTACATCGACGTGGATAACAATCGACATTCCTATGCCACATACGGTGTATTGGATGCTCGCCTGAGTTGGAGCAATGAGAAATGGACCGCTTATATGGAAGGCAATAATCTGTTAGATTGTAATTACTTGGATTACGGCAATGTGCCACAACCCGGTATTTGGGCAATCGCCGGTTGTGCCATCACACTATAATCTAAAAAGGCAGGGTAACATGTCAATATAACGACACTACCCTGCCTAACTTTTTGATTCTTACGACAATCTATCTTATATATTTACTTTACTTGCACTACCAAATATTTGCTGGTACTCCAGAACGTCTGCGGATCGGAGATGCGAAGAATGTACTGTCCGGTGGCATCTTTCACAAGCGTATAGCTGCTACCCGGGTGAGCAGTAAGCAGTTTAACACTCTTGCTATACAATTTGATTTCGCTGGTCGAGCGAATGTCGATTTTCGTAAAGTAACTCTTGTTGAAGCTACCCTGTAACACTTTTCCATTGTCAAGGATGCGCTGTTCTTTCAACTCATGTTTTGTTCCGAATACATACCATCCAGTATTCAATTGTTTGTCCTGTGTATTGATAGTCTCGCTCTTCTGCCTTGTCTCGTTTTGCAGATTTTGTTTCTCGCTTTCCAAAGAGTGCTTCTCTGTAGTGAGTTTCTCTTTGTCGGTTTTTAAGTTGCTCACATCCGTATTCAAGCCTGTAATGGTCTCATCCAGTTCTTTAATGTGAATATTCTTCGACTCCAATTCCTTACGCAACTGCCGCAGTTCGCTATCTTTCTGTGCAAGCTGTGCCGTCAGTTGCTTGAGTGTCTTGCGCATTTCCTCACCCTTAAAGCCCGTCTCTTGAAGCTGTTGTTCCAACTTCTTAATGAGTTCGCGATTTTCCTTCATGCGTTTCGCAATGAATTGGATGTTTTCCTTAATCTGCGTAGTTTTATCTGCGCCCTCACCATCCTTTGCCAACGTAACGCGATTCTCTGCTGCGTTGATTTCAGCAAATCCTTGCTGAATCATGTTCAACGTAGCCATCATGTCGTTCACCTCGTTGTCGCGAGCATCAATGATGGCGCGCAGGGAGTCATTTTGGATTTCCGCCGGATTGATGGCAGGTTTCTTGTTTTGATTGCATGAAGCTAATGTCATCATGCCACATACCGCAAAAAATAATAGCTTTTTCATAATCCTTTCAATTTTATGTTTCTATTCTGAAGATTTATTCTTCTTCACGTTTATTCTATCGCTTTAATTTTTTGTTTATCTGTCTTCTTTTTCTTCTCCTTTCCAGCCAAAACGAGGACAAACTCGCCACGGGGTTCCGTCTGCCTGAAATGAGCCACAACTTCTTTCAGCGTCCCTCTCACGCTTTCCTCATGGAGTTTTGATATCTCTCTGCAACAACTCACCTGCCTGTCCTCTCCAAACACTTCGACAAATTGTTCTAACGTTTTAAGAACTCTGTAAGGCGATTCATAAAAAACCATTGTTCGAGCCTCATCCGCCAAACCATCAAGATGAGTTTGCCTGCCTTTTTTTTGTGGAAGAAAGCCCTCAAAGCAAAACCTATCGCAAGGCAATCCGCTGGAAACCAAAGCCGGTATCAACGCTGTGGCACCGGGCAGAGTTTGCACCGTTATCCCGGCGGCTATAGCCTGTCGGGCAAGCAGAAAGCCAGGATCGCTTATTCCCGGAGTGCCGGCATCTGAAATGAGGGCAACCGTTTCACCTGCTTTCATCCGTTCGACAATTCCTAAAGCCGTAGCATGCTCATTGAACTTATGGTGTGCCATCAGACGGTTTCTTATCTCAAAATGTTTCAACAGAATACCCGAAGTACGAGTATCCTCACAGAGCACGAGGTCTGCCTCTTTCAAGATACGGACAGCACGGAAAGTCATATCTTCCATATTTCCCACCGGCGTTGGCACAAGATATAATATACCCATATATGCTGCAAATGTAAAGTAAATCGATGAAAACTCAAAAAAAATTAGGATTTTTTACATGTACAATCGTTTCGGGCGGATTCCATAAGCAAGTGCAAAATTACACAATTCTTTGTTTAATCATATCTTTTGGCTTTTGAAATTGATTCTTTTTTCTTGGTCTGTTGTTTAAT
>QWCJ01000019.1_pt1 | contig 147242 bp, 144 predicted proteins | sample 1972501 | NCBI WGS metagenome assembly QWCJ01 (sample SAMN09866711, study PRJNA288562) | Human vaginal metagenome isolate term2_vaginal, whole genome shotgun... | isolation source: vagina | host: Homo sapiens | place: USA: California
CCCAGCGATGAAGCTCAAATAGTCCAACTTCTAATTCATCGCTAGGAGGAACACACCCATGGCCTATGACTTCGTCATTGGCGTGGACGTCGGCAAATACTTCCACCACGCCTGCGTCCTCGATCCCCAAGGCAGACGCGCGTCAAGGTCAGGCCGACGCGATGGGCGCGAGCCTCGACATCGTGATCAGCTCTGACATGGGCAAGGGCGGCGCCATGGTCAACGGCCAGCCAGCTCTCGACGACGGCATGGGGGCACAAGTGTGGGCAGTCATGGATGACGGCGCCATGGAATCGGCTGGAGTCATCGGCCAAGAACCCCACGACGACGTGTGGATGCCGCTGCCCGGTGGAACTGCTTCAGTCCTCGTCACCGAGGAAGTCGCCGTCGGCGCGGCGCAACCCACCGGTGCGGTGCTGGCCAACGTGACGCTCTAGTCCCGGTTCCCTCCCTTGGCGCGCTTCAGCGCCGAGCACCGGACGAGAGCGAAGTTCACAGCACAATCCAGCCGACCAGGGCCGCGCCGATGACGACCGCCCAGGGCGGGACCTTCCACGAGGTGGGCGCGGCGTAGCAGACCACGGTGATGGACAGAGTGATCACGCCGGAAACCCCGGCGGTGAACACCGGGGTGTACAGCGCTGCACCGAGAATGCCGACCACCGCGGCATTCGCTCCAGCCAGGGCCGCACCTGCGCGTGGTGTCTGGCACCGAGGAAGGACGCGAACGTGAACAGCGGGCCTGGCATCGCCTGCGTTGCGCCGTAGCCGGCGAGGACGGTGTCTGCCCTCGCTCTCCACGCTGCTGTTGGGCGCGTGACTGCCTAGCCCCTTTACGCTCGACTTCACCGCGTGCTACGGCCGCCTTGATGCGCGCGAACATCCGGCCTCCGTCAGTACTGAGGTCCGCATCACCATTCGCGGTAAAAAGCTTCAACCCGTGCTGTTCCGCTCTGTCGATCCACCCTTCGAGCTGCGCGGGCTGCCGCGTTAGACGATCCAAGTCCCAGCAGATAATCGCGTCTAGCTCGCCTCACTGAAGACTAGCCACCATCGCGTCGTAATCGGGACGTTCCACGTCTTTCTTAGAGGCCGAGATCGACTAATCCACATAGGTGTACACGACCATCCAGCCACGCTGCTTTGCAATGGCTTCACAGTCTTCGCGCTGACGCTCGATGGCAAGACCGTCCATTGCAGCATCGAGCGAGATGCGAAGGTAAATGGCAGCACGTGTTGTCATACGACTAACACTGGCGCGCCTTAAGTTACATTGAACTTGAACTCGACCACGTCTCCGTCTTCCATGACGTATTCCTTGCCTTCTTGACGCACCTTGCCGTTGGCGCGCGCTTCGGCCATGGACCCAAACTTGTCGAGGTCTTCGAAGCTGACGATTTCGGCCTTGATGAAGCCTTTCTCAAAGTCGGTGTGGATGACGCCGGCAGCCTTCGGTGCGGTATCGCCCTGGTGGATCGTCCATGCGCGGGCCTCCTTTGGCCCAGCAGTAAGGTAGGTCTGCAAGCCGAGGGTTGCGAAGCCTGCCTTTGCGAGCGTTTCCAGTCCAGGTTCGTCCTGTCCAACGGAGGCGAGGAGCTCCGACGCGTCCTCTTCGTCTAGTTCGAGCAGCTCGGTCTCTGTTTGCGCGTCCAGGAAGACTGCCTCTGCCGGTGCGACAAGTTCTCGCAGCTCTTGTTTCCGGCCTTCGTCGGTGAGCACGGCTTCGTCGGAGTTGAATACGTAGAGGAATGGTTTCGCCGTCATGAGGTGCAGGTGGTGGAGCAAATCGAGGTCGATGTCTCCTGCCTTTGCGGCGGCGAAAAGGGTGCGGTCGTCTTCAAGCACCGCCTGCGCCTTCTTGGCCTCCTCGGCCTCTGCTGCCACGTCCTTGCTCTTGCGGCCTTCCTTCTCCAGGCGCGGCAACGCTTTCTCGATCGTCTGCAGGTCAGCCAGGATCAGCTCGGTGTTAATGACTGCGATGTCAGATGCGGGGTCGACTTTCCCGTCGACGTGAATGACATTGTCGTCAGCGAAGGCGCGAACGACTTGGCAAATGGCGTCTGCTTCACGAATGTTGGCAAGGAAGGCGTTGCCCATACCTTCGCCCTCGGACGCCCCCTTGACGATGCCAGCGATGTCAACGAACGACACCGTCGCGGGCAGGATGCGTTCGGATTCAAAGATCTCAGCTAAGCGCTTCAGGCGCGGGTCTGGCAGTTCAACCAACCCCACGTTCGGCTCGATGGTTGCGAACGGGTAGTTCGCAGCGAGCACATCATTCCGCGTCAACGCATTAAAAAGGGTTGACTTTCCGACATTGGGCAAACCGACGATTCCAAGTGTAAGACTCACGCTGGCCAATCCTAGCCCACCCATCGCGTTGCCGTCGAAAAGTTTGCAGCTCGCGGTCGGGTTACGTTTCTTTCTCCCTCGGATGGGGCACAATAGGTCGCGTGAGCACTCAGAAACCTCTCGACTACGACGCCAATCCGATTGATCGCGGCATTGTCTACCGCGCGTGGATCAAGTCCGCCGCGACGTTGACGCTGCGAGTCCTCATTGTCGCAGTGTTTTTGGCCGCGCTTGGCAAAGTGATCGGGATGTTTTGGGCAGGCATTCTTCCGGTTGTTCTTGCGCTCATCATCTGCACTGTGCTCGCGCCCGTTGCGGGCTGGCTGCGCCAGCATGGCATACCAGCTGGATTTGCGGCGCTCTTGACGTTGCTTGGCTTCTTTGGATTTCTCGGCTTTCTCGTCTCGTTGATTGCCCCGGACATTGCGGCGCACTCGAGGTTGCTCTATCTGCAAGCGCTCGAAGGTGTGCAGCGGTTGCAGCTCTGGCTGCAGGGTCCACCGCTCAATGTCAACCCCGATGATCTTGATGAGGGCGTGAACGAGATTGCGCAGTGGCTCCAGAAGCAGGCCGGGGCAATCGCTGGCGGTGTATTCACGGGTATTGGCACTGCCGCAGGCCTGATTGTCACACTGTTCGTCGTACTCGTCTTAACTTTCTTTTTCCTCAAAGACGGACACAAGTTCCTGCCGTGGCTTCGCAGTGCTACCGGTGGCCGCGCAGGCCTTCATTTCACTGAGCTCTTCACCCGTGCATGGAACACACTTGGGGGTTTTATTCGCGCCCAAGCTGTTGTCTCGCTTGTCGACGCCATCTTCATCGGACTCGGCATTTACTTCGTGGGCGTCCCGATGGCGTTCACGCTCGCTGTGCTGACGTTCATCGCGGGGTTCATCCCGATTGTGGGTGCGGTTGTGGCAGGCGCGCTTGCCATTTTGGTCGCGTTGGTGTCGCTTGGCGTAACCCAAGCGTTGATTGTGTTTGCCATCGTCATTGTTGTCCAACAGCTGGAAGGCAATGTGCTCTCCCCGATGCTGCAGTCCCGTGCAATGAACTTGCATCCAGTGATCGTGCTGGTCTCCGTGACCGTAGGTGGTGGACTCTTCAACCTGATTGGTGCCTTCTTGGCAGTCCCCGTAGCTGCGATGATCGCGGTTTGCTACCGCTACGCGCTCGATATCGTGCGCATCCACTCAGGGGAAGTACACCCGGAAGATCTTTCTTTCATCACCGAGGAAGGTCGTGCGATTGCTGAGCTGGAAAGCATCGAAAGCCAACACAAGCGCGATGCGCTGCGCGAGGAAGATGAATGGGCAGCCACTGTCCCCTCGGAGGCTGCACAGGGAGAGTCCGCGGAGGAGGATCTTGATCAACCCGATCACCGTTTCCGTCCGCGATACAAGCCCGACAAGTTAAAACATATGTTCGATCGACTGCGTCCTAACGCCTAGTTTTGTCCCGCTCATGTGCTCTACTAATGCACATGGACGCATCGACCGCACTGCTATTGATCTTTACGGGCCTCCTCGTTGGGGCCATCCTGGGCTTTTTTGGCGGCGCGTTTTGGATGCAGCGTACCAACCCCCAACAGCACCCGCCTACTGATCTACGCCCGCTGGCACAGGCACTTCGTGACCTACAGGTTCGTCTCGAAGACATCGATAAAGAGCAAGCAGTAGCGCAGTCTGCCTTGGCAGGCCAAGTACAAGCAATTGCGCGCACCTCATCCAGGCTCGGGGACCGGACTGATCAGCTCATCACTGCACTGCGCTCACCGCAGGTCCGAGGCAGATGGGGCGAAGTGCAGCTGCAGCGCGTGGTAGAGCTGGGTGGGATGGTAGAGCACGTCGACTTTGACGCTCAGGCGTACATGCGTTTCGACGGCGCCTCGCTACGCCCGGACATGGTTATCCGGCTCACCCAGGATCGAAACATCATCGTCGACGCCAAGGTTCCGTTTTCTTCATACCTCGATGCGCTCAACACGGAAGACCCGGAAGAAAAGCAAGGCTACCTGCGTAGACACGCGCACCTGCTGCGAAGCCACGTCGATACGCTGTCCTCAAAGTCATACATAAAGGCATTTCAGCCCAGCCCGGAATTCGTCGTGATGTTTGTCCCAGCAGACCCATTCTTGGACGCCGGTCTCGCTATCGACCCGGAGCTGCTCGACTACGCTTTTGCCCGCAACGTCGTCATCGCGACCCCCACGACGCTGTTCGCACTGCTGCGCACGGTTGAACTTGGGTGGAGGCAAGATTCCATGAATCGGGAGGCGCAGACCATCCAGCGTCTTGGCGAAGAGCTGTACCGGCGTCTCGGCACGCTGACAGAGCACTACAACCGCGTCGGGAGCAGTCTTGAGAAGGCGGTCGAGTCGTACAACGCAACACTGGCGTCGCTCGACAGTCGGGTGATGGTCACCGCTCGTAAGCTCGAGGAACTAGGTGCAGCTGGGCACTCGTCGAGTGCGCCGGAGTTTCACCCTATCGATGCGCGACCGAGACTCCGCGACTCAGATTCGTCGAATTGTTAGCCCCTGGAGCGGGTCAAACTGGCAAGACTCGGGGGTAGGCCGGGTAGAATGCCCAGCGTGTCTCAAAACTCTCTCCGATCCCCGCGCCCTGGTACCGCCACCTTCCACGGTTTGCCTACCGTTTCCAGCATCGGCATTATCTTTGCTGCGCTGCTGACCGGCGTCGTCATCGCAACGTCGGCGGGATACATCGGATGGCCTCTGCTCGTACTGTTCAGCGTCGCGGTCATCGCCGTGACAACGCTGGTAGACCCGCGGGGTTTGTTCCTTACCGTCGCGGCTACCCCGCTTTTGTTCGTCATTGCGCTGCTTGGATTTGGACTGATTTCAGCACGCAATCAGCTTGGGGCAGCTGGTGCAGGCGGGAAAACCGCTATCCTTATGGTGCTCTACCCAGTAATCGAGCACTTCCCTATTCTCTTCACGGTGACTGCTGGTGCCCTGGTGATCGCCATCGTGCGCTACTGGCTGATCCAACGCCATAACGATGAAGTCCTGCGCCGGGAGCGAGCGCAGCGCCGCCGCATGAGCCAGTCGAACCGCAGGACCAATAGCGAGGGCCGTCGGGCCCGTGAGCGCAGCCAGGGTGGCATCACGGTCGATGAGCTGTTGAAGCGAACGAAGGCAGAACGCAGTCAGGCCCGCCCCCGTGGGGAGCGGGCCCGGCGAGTTGCCTCTCGCCTTGGCGAGGACCTGTACAAAAACGAAGATCGCTAGGCGAAGGCTAGACGAGCACTAGCTGCTACGGCGCGGCTGACGCAGATCCCGCGGCAGCGCGAACGTGATCGTCTCTACCGTAGTGGTGACTTCCTCTACATCGGTGTAACCGCGCGTCGCAAGCTCCGCGAGCAGCTCCTGAACCAGAATTTCCGGCACCGAAGCTCCCGATGTTACGCCAACGGTGTTGACGCCCTCGAACCATTCGTCTTGTACTTGGTGGGCGTAGTCGATGAGGTATGCGTTGTTGGCACCAGCGTCGAGCGCTACTTCCACCAGGCGCTTCGAATTGGAAGAATTTTGCGAGCCGACCACAATAACGAGTTCCGTCTGCGGTGCGATCTTCTTCACTGCTACCTGACGGTTTTGCGTTGCGTAGCAGATGTCGTCGCTAGGCGGGTTTTCTAGATCTGGGTAGCGCTCGCGCAGCTTTTCAACGATCAGCATCGTTTCATCAACAGACAGGGTGGTCTGGGATAGCCACACTAGCTTCGTCCCCTCTGGGAAGTCGGGAAGGGCGTCGACACCCTCGACCCCGTCAACGAGGTGGGTGACCTCCGGGGCCTCACCTGCGGTACCTTCGACTTCCTCGTGGCCCTCGTGGCCGACAAGCAAGATCTGGTATCCGTGCTTGGCAAACCGCTTCACCTCGTTGTGCACCTTGGTCACGAGCGGGCACGAGGCGTCGAGCGCCAGCAAGTTGCGCCCGTCCGCTGCTTCGCGGACCGCGGGGGAAACTCCGTGCGCGGAAAAAACAAGGTGCGAGCCTTCGGGGACCTCGTCGGTTTCGTCAACGAATATGACGCCGCGCTTCTCTAGTGTTTCCACTACGTACTTGTTGTGGACGATCTCTTTTCGCACATAAATTGGGGCTCCGTATTTTTCCAGCGCCTTTTCTACAGTGACAACTGCACGATCCACACCTGCGCAGTAACCGCGAGGTGCTGCCAGAAGAACTTTTTTACCCTGATTTGTCATGGAACCGACCCTACCGAATCAACGTCTAAAACAGTAGGTACACATTCTTGTGGTGATCTATCTATGAAACAATGACAGCGTATTCCATCGACACGCTGGGAAAGGAGCGGTGTTGACACAAGCACAAGGTGAGCGTTCAGCCTCACCAAGTAGCCCTGAACAGCCATGGCCAGTGGCAAAGTTGAATAAGTCGGTCAAGGGGTGGATTAACCGTCTGGGCCACTTGTGGGTTGAAGGCCAGCTCACGCAGGTGAATTTCAAGCCGAGCTGGAAATTCTCCTATCTCACCCTCCGCGACACGCAGCAGGAAACGAGCGTGCAGCTTACGGTTTCCTCGGACTACTTAAGGAGCTTGCCGACGCCACCAAAGGACGGTGACCGCGTCGTCATCTACGGCAAGCCGGCCTTCTACGAGGGCCGCGGCTCCTTTTCGATGTGGACGACGCAGATTCGCCACGTCGGTATCGGTGAATTGCTCGCGAAGATTGAGCAGCTTCGGAAACAGCTTGCAAGTGAGGGTCTCTTTGACCGCGCCCGCAAACGGCCGATTCCCCTGCTCCCGAACACGATTGGCCTCATTACTGGTCGCGGCTCAGCCGCCGAGCGCGACGTGCTTTCCGTGGCGCAGAGCCGTTGGCCCGCGGTCCAATTCCGCGTGATCAACACCGCGGTACAGGGACCGAACGCGGTGCCTGAGGTCATTCAGGCCCTGCAGACGCTTGACGCGGACCCCAATGTTGAAGTCATCATCATTGCCCGTGGCGGAGGCTCGGTCGAGGACCTCCTTCCGTTTTCTGAGGAGGCACTGCAGCGCGCTGTGGCTTCGGCGGGAACGCCGGTGGTATCCGCCATTGGGCACGAACCAGACAACCCGGTGCTTGATAACGTCGCAGACCTCCGTGCCGCGACGCCAACTGATGCGGCAAAGCGCGTCGTCATCGACGCGGCCCAGGAGCTTGCGTTTCTGTCTGAGGCGCGCGCACGCAGCGCGCAGGCGCTGCGTACCTGGGTTTCCACCAAAGCCGAAGAGATCCAGTACTGGCGCTCGCGTCCGGTGATGCAGAACCCGTTACTGGCAATTGAGCGTCGAAGCGAAGAGGTCTCACAGCAGGTTGCTTCGATGCGACGAGAGATCAGCCACCTGTTGGCACGAGAAACGCAGCAGGTCGCTGCGCTCCGCTCACAAGTTTCGGCGTTAGGGCCAGCAGCAACTCTGGCGCGCGGATATTCCGTAGTACAAGTCCTCCCCCGCGACCATTCCGATCCTGAGGTTGTCACCAGCATCGAACAATCACCACCCGGATCGCAGCTGCGCATCCGCGTCGCGGACGGTTCCATCACCGCAGCAGCAATGGGGACCACCCCCGCCGATTAAATCCACACAGCAATTTCACTAGCATCTAGCATCAAGGAGACAATCCATGTCCGAAAACACGTATGGCAATGGCCAACCCACCGACGCCGCATTCCCCGACCCCGCAACGCTTTCGTTCGAACAAGCTAGGCAGCAACTCGTAGAAACAGTGAGGGTCCTCGAGCTCGGGCAAATGAGCCTTGACGAATCACTGAAGTATTGGGAGTACGGCGAGGGGCTCGCGAAGCGCTGCGAGCAGCTACTCGAGGGAGCATCAAAACGTGTCGAGGCCGCTATTCAGCAGCGCGACGCGACTGAGCAAACACCACAGTCGGAATAGCCTGCTGCCACGGCGTCTACTGCGCTGACAGCGGCTCGGTCGCGAGCGCAGTACGTATCAGTTCCTCAAACTCGGCGTCTGTTCCGGCACCTGTGACGGCGAATCGTGCGTCGCCAGCATCGATAACCCACAGTGGGCGAGTTTTCGCCTCGGTACCCTTGAATATCTCAATGCTGTGGCCATCGATCGTGTCCTGGCGGTCAAGCGTGCGCTGCTTTCCGTCGACCTCGGACTGGACCGTTTTGCTGTCCGCACCCGTTTGCGTCAGCTGGATGAAGCCACCATCGGGCGTGACCCACCCTACGACTGGAGCTGGCTGCTGAGCGATCATGCTTCGCCGCGCGGAGTTCGTCACCCAACCTGTTGGCATTTGAGGGTAGCGCACCGGAAAATCGACTCCGCGAGCCTCAAGGCCAAGGAACGTCTTCGCATCGACTTCTTGCACAGGCCCATTTTCGGGCTTACCGGGATTGAACGTGCACAGCCCGGTCGCACCAACGGCAATGATCATGACGACCACGATCAAGATGACGTTGATGAGCATGTCTCTGCCGTCTTGGAAAATGCGAGGTTTGTTTTCTTGAGCCACGCGCTCCAGTATGACATGGATTCCTGATACCCCCGAATTTGTCTTTTACCCCCGCGCGTTGGCTTTTTACGCAGGAAGTCCCCAGTTCAAACACCACTATTCGCAGCATTGCCCTATTTTAGGTGTAGAAACGACGGTTCATGTCTGGCAAAAGTGCCATGATAGAGGTGTGCCAGACCGCAGTGGTATGGCTTTGCAACGCGGCATGATGTCGATGTTGTCACAACTAAAACTAGTTTGCCGCAGGAGGGCACTGTTTCATGTCTGAACAAACTTCTGAAAACTTCCCTGACCGTAACCTTGCAATGGAGCTCGTGCGCGTTACCGAGGCTGCTGCGCTTGCCTCTGGCCGCTGGGTAGGTCGCGGGATGAAAAATGAAGGTGACGGCGCCGCAGTCGACGCCATGCGCAAGATGATCAACTCCGTCACGATGGACGGCGTCATCGTCATTGGCGAGGGCGAGAAGGACGAGGCGCCGATGTTGTTTAACGGCGAAAGTGTCGGCAACGGTTTTGGCGCACAGGTTGATCTGGCGGTTGACCCAGTCGACGGCACGCGCCTGATGGCGGAAGGTCGCCCGAATGCTATTTCGGTTATCGCGGCTGCCGACCGTGGTTCCATGTTCAACCCGCAGGACGCGTTCTACATGAACAAGATTGCAGTCGGCCCTGAGGCTGTCGGGGTCATCGATATTACGAAGTCCGTCGAGTTCAACATTAAGGCAGTGGCAGAAGCCAAGGGAGTCGGCGTTGGTAACGTGACTGTGGTGGTACTCGACCGCCCACGTCACAACAAGCTGGTTGAGGAGATTCGCAAGGCTGGTGCCAAGGTACGTTTCATTATGGACGGAGACGTTGCTGGTGCCATCGCTGCTGCCCAGAACACCAACTCCATTGACATGGCGATGGGCATCGGTGGCACACCGGAGGGGGTTATCACGGCGTGTGCATTGAAGTGCCTTGGTGGTGAGATCCAGGGCCAGCTCGCACCGCAGTCCGATGAAGAGCGCGAACGCGTGCTGGCAGCGGGCCACGATCTCGACCGTGTGCTTGGCCTCGACGACTTGGTGGCCTCCGATAACTGCTACTTCGCGGCTACCGGTGTCACCAACGGCGACATGCTGCGCGGCGTCTCCTACCGTAAGAATGGCGCTACCACCCGTTCGTTGGTAATGCGCTCGAAGTCTGGCACCGTCCGCTACGTGGAGTCCCTCCACCAGCTGCCGAAGCTTCAGGAGTACTCGGTGATCGATTACTCCGGCCCGATCAAGTAATTCAAAGCGTCGATTTTCTGTAAGTATCAAGTAAAGGAAAGATTGAATGGCCGATAAGCAGTACCGTATCGAGCACGACACCATGGGTGAGGTCAAGGTACCTGTTGATGCACTGTGGCGTGCTCAAACTCAACGTGCTGTAGAGAACTTCCCGATCTCTGGCCGGGGCCTCGAGAACCAGCAGATCCGCGCCCTTGGGCTCCTCAAGGCCGCGTGTGCGCAGGTCAACAAGGATTCGGGCAAGCTCGATGCGGAAAAGGCTGACGCGATCATCGCTGCGGCGAAGGAAATCGCAGACGGCAAGCACAACGACCAGTTCCCAATTGACGTCTTCCAGACGGGTTCTGGCACTTCCTCGAACATGAACACTAATGAGGTCATTGCTTCGATCGCGCACGCAAACGGCGTGGAAGTCCACCCGAACGACCACGTCAACATGGGACAGTCCTCGAACGACACCTTCCCAACTGCAACGCACATTGCTGCCACCGAAGCTGCCGTCGAAGTGCTGGTCCCGGCCCTGCAGGTGCTGCAGAAGTCACTGGCTGCGAAGGCTGAGCAATGGCACGAGGTAGTGAAGTCGGGCCGCACTCACCTGATGGACGCGACCCCGCTGACGCTTGGTCAGGAGTTCTCCGGCTACGCTCGTCAGATCGAGCTCGGCATCGAGCGCGTTGAGGCAACTGTTGGCCGCCTCGGCGAGCTCGCCATTGGCGGCACCGCGGTTGGCACCGGCATCAACACCCCAGCAGACTTTGGCGCAAAGGTGACCGCAGAGCTGGTGAAGCTCACCGGACTGACACAGCTGTCGGAGGCAAAGAACCACTTCGAGGCCCAGGCCGCACGCGACGCTCTGGTGGAATTCTCCGGTGCGATGCGCACTGTTGCAGTCTCGTTGTACAAGATTGCAAATGACATCCGTCTGATGGGTTCAGGCCCACTCGCAGGGTTCGCGGAGATTCACCTCCCAGATCTGCAGCCAGGCTCGTCGATCATGCCTGGCAAGGTGAACCCTGTCCTGTGCGAGGCGGCAACCCAGGTCTCAGCCCAGGTGATCGGCAACGATGCCGCAGTGGCATTCGGCGGCTCGCAAGGCCAGTTCGAGCTCAACGTGTTCATCCCGATGATGGCGCGCAACGTGCTGGAGTCCGCTCGCCTGCTGGCGAACGTCTCTCGACAGTTCGCTACCCGCTTGGTTGACGGTATCGAGGCGAACGAGGCCCGCATGAAGCAGCTCGCGGAGTCTTCACCATCAATCGTCACCCCTCTGAACAGTGCAATCGGCTACGAGAACGCTGCGAAAGTGGCAAAGCATGCGGTGAAGGAGGGCATCACGATCCGCCAGGCTGTGATTGACCTCGGCTTCGTGGACGGCGAAACGTTGACTGAGGAGGAGCTCGACAAGCGTTTGAACGTCCTGTCGATGGCTCATACCGAACGCAACTAGTCTTCGCTACAATCATCCCTGCTACTGCCCATGTTCATGAGCACGACCAGGGATGATTTTTATGTCTGATTCTTTTTCGCAGCTTCGTACAGCTGGGGGCTCAAATAAGCCATGGGTTATTGGCGGTGTCTTAGCTCTGGTGGTCTCGCTTATCGGGATAGCGCTCGCCGCAGCGTACTGGTCCGCTCAGCCAAAGCCGGAGCCTAACGGGGTGCCTACAGTTGTGACGGTGACTGCGTTTCCTGAAGCTCCGCAAGTGCGTGACGACGCCCCCTCTGGAACATTCCAAGGCACCCTCCAATCGCACAGCCCTGATGCTGCCGTAGCGGCGTGGCCGGCGGTGTTCTCCCTCCATGAAGGACAAGGGATGGTCAGCTATCCTCTGAGCGGTTGCGTGGCGCTTATCGCGCATGATGGCAGTGCTTCCGCTCTGACGAAACAGTGCCCTCCAACTACTGATGATGGTTTCTGGAGCTTCTCCAGCCCGGAGCCGGGAATCGTTGAGGCACAGTTTTTCGAGCGCCGCGGTGATAGCTCTCCAAACGTGGAAGGCTCACTATCGCTCCTGGTTGAATAGGTTTCTTTGATATTTTTGCACGGAGTGTAAGATTGCACTCCGTGAATTTTCCCGATCAGTCAGAAGGTCTCCGGCAGCGAAAGCGCCGCGAAACACGGCAGCGAATCTTCGATACAGCTGCATCGCTTGTGGCACGCGACGGCTATGACAATGTCACAGTCGAGGAGATCTGCCAAGGTGCAGGCATTTCACGGCGGACGTTCTTCAACTACATGGACTCAAAAGATGACGCTGTGCTTGGTCCCTTCCCTCTCGAGTTCACCAGCGAGAGCTTTGCACGCATTGCTGATGAGTCGTCCACGAACATGTTGTCCCTGGTAATCGATGCAATGGAAGAATCAGGTGCCGAAGATCGAGCCGAGGATGCCTGCCGAATCCAGCGGCTCATGCAGGACAACCCATCGTTGGCAAACGCGATGCTGGCCCGCAAACGCGATACGCTACGACACCTCGAGCAGGCTGTGCGTGAGCATTTTGCGAGCCACCCCGAAGACCGCCGTCTAGATGTCACCATAGAGGCAGAAGCCCGAATCGTTGTGGAACTTTTTCGGACAACGCTTGTGCTTTATGCGCGAAGCCTTCATTTCCAAGAGGAGGGTTCGCCGAAGGAGCAGGCTCGTAGCGTAGCTGCCGTCGTCACGAAGTATGCAAAGGAGTTGCAGTGGTAAACAACACTAAGCCACACGTTGGCCTGATCTTTGGAGCGCTACTCATCACGATGCTGATGAGCTCATTGGGCCAGATGATTTTCTCCACTGCCCTGCCGACGATTGTCGGTGAGCTTGGTGGCGTAGATCACATGAGCTGGGTGATTTCGTCGTTCCTGGTCACGATGACAATCGCGATGCCAATTAATGGCAAGCTTGGTGACAGGGTCGGACGCAAGTGGCCTTATATTGGCTCGATTGGCCTGTTCGTCATTGGTTCCACCTTGGGTGGGCTTGCACAGTCAATGCAGCTGCTCATTATCGGGCGCGCCGTCCAAGGCTTTGGCGCTGGCGGCATGATGGTCAACTCCCAGGCAATCATCGCGGAGGTGGTTCCAGCTCGTAGCCGTGGCAAGTACATGGGTGTGATGGGGGCAGTATTCGGCGTTTCTTCCGTGCTTGGCCCCGTGTTGGGCGGCTGGTTTACGGATGGCCCCGGCTGGCGTTGGGGCCTTTGGATGAACATCCCGCTGGGGCTTCTCGCGATGACGGTCTGCACAATCGTGCTCCACCTACGCAAGGGGTCGCGGTCAGCACAGAGCATCGACTGGCTGGGCACCGTGCTCATGGCGGTTGCCACGACTTCTCTTATTTTGACCACAACGTGGGGTGGCACTCAGTATGAGTGGTCCTCGCCTATCATTTTGGGTATTTCCTCGCTTGCGGTTGTCGCTGCAGCGCTGTTCGTCTTCGTTGAGCTGCGCGTACCGAACCCGCTCATCCCCATGCACTTGTTCCGCAATCGCAACATGGTCTTGACGACGGCCTCCGGAACCGTGCTGGGACTGGCTATGACCGGTGCGCTTGCTTACCTGCCTACCTACCTGCAGATGGTGCACGAACTCACGCCAACGAACGCGGGGCTGATGATGCTGCCAATGGTCATCGGCATCTTGGGCACTGGCACTACCGTGGGGTTCATTATCGCGAAAACGGGCCGCTACAAGGTCTACCCGATCATCGGTATGGCCATCGTTTCGGTCGGACTCTTCCTCTTCTCGCAGCTCGAAGTGTCCACACCGCTGACCACGCTGGGTATCTACATGTTCATTTTTGGGTTCGGACTCGGCTTAGTCATGCAGGTACTGGTACTTATTGTCCAGAACTCGTTCCCACTAGCAATGGTCGGTACTGCAACAGCGACGAACAACTTCTTCCGACAGATCGGCTCCGCGATCGGTGCGTCGCTTATTGGTTCGCTGTTCATTCACAATATGACGGAGGAGCTCGCGGAACGCCTGCCAAAAGCATTGGCCTCGATGGCCCCTAGCGAGGCAGCCCCTTACGCCGAGCAATTCTCGAGCGCCGGTGGGCACAACTCCCTCACCCCGCACGCGGTTGCACAACTGCCTGACGTACTGCGCGACGCCGTCCTTAATAGTTACAACGACGGCCTGACCCCAGTGTTCTTACTGATGGTCCCATTGGCCGCCGTTGCGTTGGTGCTGCTCTTCCCGGTCCGGGAGGACCCGCTGAAAGAGACGCTGGACTAGGAACGATGAGGCGTGACTAGACCTGGCTTTTGCCTGGTTTCTTTTCTCCCGGCTTCGGCAACAGCAGCTCGTAGATGTCCGAGTCACGCCACTGGCCTTCCCGCTCACCGTAGGACATTTTCGCCATGTGATGGAAGGTGCCAACTTTCTCAAACCCGCGCGACTTGTGCAGCCCTGCCGATCCTTCGTTTTCCGGGAAGATCCACGAGTGAATCGACCACTTATCAAGTTCGATGCACGTCGCGATGAGCTTGTCTAGCAGCGCACCGGATACCCCCATGCCGCGCGCATCCGGATGCACGTAGATGGAGTCTTCAACTACTCCATGGAACACGCTTCTCGACGACGCCTTCGCCGCAGCTACCCATCCGAGCACACGCGAGTCATCGTGTTCATCAACGGCAACAAACACCGTTTCCATGATCTTCGCCCTGGAAAACTGCTCCCATGTCAAGCCGCGCGTCTCGTAAGTTGCGTTTCCGGTACTCAGACCCATCTCGTAGATGCTACGCACCTGCGGGTAGTCTTCTGGCCGGATTGGTCGAATGGTAAACCCTTTTTTGGTCATAAAAAACATTGTCCTCATTGGTCACACATCGTGCAACCAACGGGGACAAAAGCCGTTGTAGAGCTACAAATTACTTCTCGATGATGTTTGCAGCGAACGCGCCGGTGTCGTTGTTTTCACGAGTCCACTCGATGGTGCCGTGCTCGAACTCCTGGAACCAGCCAGATTCATTTGGAAGTGGGGTCTCGGCTGCGGTTGGGAAGCCAACCTTGTCCATAACGCCTTCATTCGTCAGCCACACGTTAGCAATTTGGCCCCAGATCGGAGCGCCACCGGTGTTTTCATTCCAGGCGACGTGGTGGTCATTGTCAAAGTCAACGATCCAGCTGCCATCGTGCTCCGTAACCTTCATCGGCTCGCCCCACTCCGAGTCAGCGTACTGGCCGATTGCCTGGACCAGACCGGTTGGAACCTTGACCTCTTCACCGTCTGCGGTAGTCAAGGAGACAGACTCCGTAGAGCCCTCTGCACCATTAGCGTCGGTGGCGGTCTCAGCAGCAGTCTCCGTCTCGGCTGCCTCTGTAGCTGTCTCGATGTTGGTCACCGTTGCGGTGCCGGAAGCACCATCCGCAGCGGTGGTAGCAGTGCTATCGGCGCCCTCTCCGTCAGAGCAAGCAACCAAGCCTGCGGCCAGAGCGGTAGCAGCAACGGCGGAAGTAAAAACCTTCTTGTAATTCATCAAAATTTCCTTTCGTTGTTGAATTTGTCTGGTTTCCATTATGCAAATTTCACTTTCGCCGCCTCCGTTTCACCCCCGTTCGGGGTGTTTTCCCGGCCGCACCCTTGCGCTTTTTCCCACGTTTCGTATATAAGCGTTTGCCCTGCGCAGCACGGGAGTCTGACACCTGTTTGCGCCGCCTCGTCCCAGCAGTCGGCTCACTCCCCCTCGACGAGCGAGCGGTGCGCCCTTTTGCGACGCCCACAAAGTCCTGGATCTCGTCACCGTCGTCGGCTTTCCGCCACACCAATGCAATCTCAGTTTCAACCAGCGGAGCGTGCCAAACTTCCAAACACGCGATCTGTTTCTTCGAGAGCACCTTCAACAACGGCAACGGGGCCAATGCCACGCCAACGTTTGCCGCAACGACCTGCAATGCACCACGAAGCTCTTCAAGTGACGCCTCCGGCTGGTAGACCCAGTTGATGATTTCGCCTTCGAGGTCCGCGTAATCGACGCGCTCCCCAAGCTCTGCAAACAAAGAGTCCTTGGGCACGGCAACGCCGGGAGCCTCGGTATAGAGACGGACCACGTGAAATTCATCGGTAATACGGTCATCGGGCAGGCGCATCAGCGCCAGCGATGTAGAAGTCGTCTCGTCCAGGAGATCAGCGAAGGGGTCGTCGACACCTTGCGTATCGAGCGAGTGCGGTGTGGACTGTGCGAAGCGTTTAAACCACTTCCCTGGCTCTGTGCCGGTGACGAAAGCAAGCGATAGCATGGCACAATGCTACCGTTTGGTGTATGACTACACAGAAGCCATCCGGAACCGCGATGAAGGCCGCGACCGCCGCGAAGAAACTCGGGATCTACCTGCCAGCGACGCCGCAGGAGTTCCAAGACAATGCCGTGACGCACGCGCAACTGCGCGAATTACAGAACAATCCCCCAGAGTGGCTGCAGGAACTGCGCCGCAATGGGCCACACCCCCGCCCCGAGGTGGCGCGCAAACTCGGGATCTCAATCACCGCACTCAAAGCAAACGACATGGACAAGCCGCTCACCACTGAGGAGATCAACGAGCTGTTGAAAAACCAGCCGGAATGGTTGAGCTCGGCCCGCACCACTCATTCAGAGCAGCGCCAGGCCGAGCAGCAGCAGTAGCTCTTAGAGCATCTTCCAATCTTCGAGGCCCGGGTAGAGCGGGAACCGCTCCGCCAGCGCGTCTACGCGGGCGTGCAGGGCGTCGACGTCGGCGTTCTCACCCTGGATAAGCGCCTCGGCGATAATTTCCGCAACTTCCTCGAACTCTTCCTTGCCGAAGCCGCGGGTCGCCAGCGCCGGGGTGCCAATACGCAGCCCCGACGTCACGGCTGGCGGACGCGGATCGAAAGGAACGGCGTTGCGGTTCACCGTAATGCCAGCCTTATGCAGCAAATCCTCTGCCTGCTGGCCATCCATCGCGGAGTTACGCAGGTCCACTAGCACAAGGTGGACATCGGTGCCGCCGGAGACGACGTCGATGCCGGCTTCCTTGGCGTCTGGCTGGGTCAAGCGCTCGGCGAGAATCTTTGCGCCCTCGAGCGTGCGCTCCTGGCGGTTACGGAAAGCCTCCGTCGCGGCGAGCTTGAAGGCGGTAGCCTTCGCAGCGATCACGTGCACCAGCGGGCCACCCTGCTGGCCTGGGAACACTGCGGAGTTGAGTTTCTTGTGCAGCTCGAGATCGTTGGTCAGGATGAAGCCGGAGCGTGGTCCACCAATGGTCTTGTGCACCGTGGAGGACACAACGTGTGCATGAGGCACCGGCGACGGGTGCAGACCAGCAGCAACCAAGCCAGCGAAGTGCGCCATATCGACCCACAAGTACGCACCAACCTCGTCTGCGATCGAGCGGAACTCAGCAAAGTCCTCGTGGCGAGGGTACGCGGACCAACCCGCGATGATCACCTTCGGCTTGACCTCGCGCGCCTGTTCACGCAGCTTCTCCATGTCGATGGTGCACGTGTCTTTTTCAACCTCGTACGCAGCGACGTTGTACAGCTTGCCGGAGAAGTTGATCTTCATACCGTGCGTCAGGTGGCCACCGTGAGCGAGGCTGAGGCCCAAGATGGTGTCGCCCGGCTCGCACAGCGCCATCAACACAGCCGCATTCGCCTGCGCACCGGAGTGTGGTTGCACGTTCGCGTATTTCGCGCCGAAGAGCTCCTTCGCGCGGTCGCGCGCCAGGTCTTCAACGACGTCGGCGTGCTCGCAGCCACCGTAGTAGCGACGACCTGGGTAGCCTTCGGCATATTTGTTTGTAAACACCGAACCCTGTGCTTGCAGCACTGCTCGCGGAACGAAGTTCTCGGAGGCAATCATCTCCAGCGTGTTTCGCTGGCGCGACAGCTCCTGAACGATCGCTTCGTGAACTTCGGGGTCAAAAGTAGCGAGATCCTGGTAGCGGAGGTCTTCAGACACGTGCACCGGGTCCTTTCAAGATCAGACAGTCAATCATGTTATAGCTCATGCCCAGGCACACCTACGCCTGGCACTGCTATGCAGTATAAGCATCAGCGCTACGAAAGAAGTCCACTTTATTCAGGAACTTCAGAAGTATCTGTACCTGAGTTCCCCGGCACGAAACAACAAATGTAACAATGTTACGCATGGCGAAATCTCCCCGCACTTCGGATTCGAGCCCTTATTTGGACTTTCACCGCGACGATTGGCGGCACCGACGTGCGCAAATGCCACAAGTCTTGACGGAGGACGAAGTAGCCAAGCTCAGTGGTATCGGCGAGAACCTCGATATGCAGGAAGTTGAAGACATTTACCTTCCGATCTCTCGCCTGATTCACCTCCAGGTACGGGCCAGACAAAAACTTACGAAGGCTACAGAGACGTTTATCGGTGATGACCCAGGCCACGTGCCATTCATTATCGGGATTGCGGGGTCGGTGGCCGTCGGCAAGTCAACGACTGCCCGTGTACTGCAGGTGTTGCTACAGCGTTGGGACTCTCATCCTCGAGTGGACCTCATCACCACCGACGGGTTCCTCTATCCCAGCAAAGTGCTCAAAGAGCGCAACCTGATGGACCGCAAAGGATTCCCGGAATCCTACAACCGGCGCGACCTCATGCGCTTTGTCACCGAGGTCAAGTCGGGTCAACCACTGGTCAAAGCGCCGATATATTCTCACTTCGCCTACGACATCATCCCAGGCGAGTTCATTGAGGTCCGCCAGCCGGACATCATCATTCTCGAAGGGCTCAACGTCCTCCAAACCGGCCCGACCCTCATGGTGTCCGACCTCTTCGACTTCTCAATTTATGTCGACGCCCTCACCACCGATATTGAACGCTGGTACATCGACCGCTTCATGAAGCTTCGCAACACCGCGTTTCGAGAGCCCGGCGCGCACTTTGCGCACTATGCCGACATCGATGAGGCGCAGGCCCGTCACAAGGCACGCGATATTTGGCAGTCCATCAACCTGCCGAACCTAGTGGAAAACATTGCTCCCACCCGTATCCGTGCCTCGCTCGTGCTACGCAAAGGCGCCGACCATTCAGTGCAGTGGGTCCGCATGCGCAAAATGTAGCGCCAGGTAGCTGCCTACTTGCCGAAGCGACGGGAGCGCTGCGAGTACTCGCGCAACGCGCGAAGGAAGTCAATCTTGCGGAACGCGGGCCAGTACGTGTCCGTAAACCAGATCTCGGAGTACGCCGCCTGCCACAGTAGGAAGCCGGAGAGGCGCTGCTCCCCCGACGTCCGGATCACTAAGTCTGGATCGGGCTGACCTGAGGTGTACAGGTGCTGCGACACGGACTCGACGGTCACTGCGTTGACCAGTTCGTCCACGCTGCAGCCGCTGGCAGCGGCGTCGCTAATGAGGCTGCGAACGGCGTCGACAATTTCTTGCCTGCCGCCGTACCCCACCGCAATGTTGACGGTCAGGCCAGCTTTGCATGTGGTGGTGTCGGCAGATCGGCGCATCCTTTCTGCAACCTCATCCGGCAAGAGCTCCAGGTGCCCTACGAGCCGAACCTTGCAGGAGTAAGACTGCGTCGCAAGGTCCTCGATCACCTCGGAAATAATGTCGAACAGCAGCTCAACTTCTTCCGAAGTCCGTTGCAAATTCTCCGTTGATAACAGGTAGATCGTAACGACGTCCACGTCCATTTCCGCCGACCACCGCACAAGTTCGCCGATCTTCGCCCCACCCACCCGGTGGCCATGAGAAACATCGGTGAACCCAGCCTCACGGGCCCACCGTCGGTTGCCGTCCGCCATGACCGCGATGTGCTTCGGGCGTTTCTTGCCCTTCAGCTCACGCTTCAGGCGCGCTTCATACAGCGGATACAGAATTTTTTGGAGGCTACTCACGGACCCAACCTTACTCACCAATCAACGGTATGTATGTTAGATGCCTTAGATCCAACGCTTCTTCCGGCGATCAAGCACACCCGCCTCCGCCATGGCCTTATCCAGCGCCTCCTGGTCAAACGGGTCGATTCCGTGCTTCTCAGCGAAGAGGCTGCGACGGCGGAACCGCGAGTACCGGCGATGGAACGCAAACCCCAGAGACAAAATGACCACAGCCAGCATCACCAACAGCAACAGGCCGAATGGCGAAGCCTTGCCAAAGTCAGGCCCCACCGGGTTTTCCTTCGGCGCCTGCGCCACCAAGTAAGCAGAGGTGTTGATAATCGCTGCGTGTGCTGTCGTCATCATGTGTATTTCGTCTTCCTTGTGCTGAAAATGTTAGCGCTCTTGCCCGAAACCTTCAGCGAGCGCGTCCGCGGTCTTCGGGTCAATACCGGCGAAGAGATCATCTTCCGGCAACGTTGATGCTACGCGAGTTCTGGCCAACTCAAACTCTTCTGTCGGCCATACCTCCTGCTGGTCCTCAACTGGGCTCGCCAAAAACGCGCCCGCCGGATCAATCTGTGTCGCATGTGCCGTCAGCGCTGCTGCACGCTGGGGGAAGTACTCCGCGCACTCCACCCTTGTGGTCACGCGACTCATCACATCCGCTTTGTTTTCTTCCCACCGCTGAATCATCAGCTCGTACGGGCTCTTCTTTCCCTGCGCGTACAAGCGGTCCTGCAGAAGACGCATCCGCTGCAGGATAAATCCATGGCTGTAGTACAGCTTCAATGGCGTCCACGCCTGCCCTGCTTCAGGAGCAAAGGATGGATCTCCCGCCTTGTCCCAGGCCAGCATCGAGATTTCGTGGACCATCAAGTGGTCGGGGTGCGGGTAGCCACCGTTTTCGTCGTAGGTAATGATGACATGCGGCCTGAACTCTCGAATCGACTCGACGAGATGCGCCGTCACTGCCTCCGGGTCTTGGGTCGCGAACGAGCCTTCCGGCAGCGGGGGCAGCGGGTCGCCTTGTGGCAGACCCGAGTCTTCGTACCCCATCCACTGATGTTCCACGCCGAGGGCCGCCGCGGCCTCCGCCATCTCCTGCTCCCGGACCTCGAGGATGTTCTCCAGCACGCCCGGCCGATCCATCGCAGGGTTCAAGATGTCGCCTCGTCGCCCGTCAGTACATGTGACGACGAGCACCCGGTTCCCCTCCGATGCGTATTTTGCCATCGTTGCTGCACCTTTAGAGGACTCGTCGTCTGGGTGTGCGTGGATCGCCATCAAGCGCAAGCCGGCCACTATTCCTCCTAGAACTTCTTCGGGGCCTGATTCCGTAACTTCGCGCCATCTTAGTACCATTGGAACGGATTGCAGCTACAGCGTCATCCAGCGTCATTCAGCGAGGTAGGTAACCGTGACTTCTCCCAGTCGCCCAACATCCCGATACGGCTCCAGCACCACCCCGACAGCCACGAAACGCAGCAACGCCGCTGGCCGGATCGTCGCGCTGATCGCCATCGGCCTCGTCGTCGTGCTGCTTTACAGTGTCTTTGACTACTTCAAGAAGCAGGAGTCCCGCACCGTCACTGCGGATTTCATCTCGCTCGAAGCTGTTGACGACAACACCACACGCATGTGGATCGATGTATCACGCAAAGACGTCGAGGCCCCTTCGTACTGCATCGTCACTGCGGTCAACTACGCGCATGCCGAAGTTGGGCGTCGAGAAGTAGTACTCCCCGCAGGCGGGCAGGAGCTCGAGCGGGTCGCCGTCGAACTACCGGTGCGCGAGCCGGCAGTCTCAGGACGTGTCTACGGCTGCTCGGACAATCTGCCGTTCTACATGGACCCCACCAGCACCTTTTACGACGCCCGCTAAGCCTCACCAGTGCACCACCTGCGCGGCAGCTGTGCTATTATCCGCCTGGTAAAGTTGCCCGCCAACCGGCGGGCTCGTTTGACATATATAGGGAAGGTTTTTACCTGATGGCGCAAACTCAGCAGCAGTACATCACCCCGGAGATGAAGGCCAAGCTTGAAGCTGAGCTTCAGCAGCTCATCGACAATCGCCCTGTCATCGCAGCCGAAATTAACGAACGCCGTGAAGAAGGCGACCTCAAGGAAAACGCTGGCTACGACGCCGCGCGTGAGCAGCAGGACCAGGAAGAAGCTCGCATTAAGCAGATTTCCGAACTGCTGGCTAACTCCACCACGGAGCGCTCCGGCATCGTCGAGGGTGTAGCCCACGTAGGTTCCGTCGTGCACGTCTACTACAACAATGACGAAAATGATAAGGAAACGTTCCTGATCGGTACCCGCGCGGCTTCGACGGACAACGAGGACCTGGAGACCTACTCGGAGAACTCTCCGCTCGGCGCAGCCGTAGTCGGTGCTTCCGAGGGTGAAACCCGCACCTACAACGCCCCAAATGGCCGAGAGATTTCGGTAACAATCGTCTCCGCAGAACCGTATGATTCTGTTAAGGCTTCCACGCCACGGGCGAAGTAGCCTGTCTACGCCATCGGCGTTATCCGTGATCGCTGACATTGAAGGAATTCCTGTGAATAAGTTCTTTTCCCGCAAGCTAGTACTCACCAGCGTGGTCGCACTCGGTGCTGTGGGCTTGACTGCCTGCCACCCACCACACCAAAACCCGTCGGACCTGAAGGTTGATACGGCACAAAGCCAGGACCCAACTTCGCTTCCTGGTGAGCGCGCGAAGGCAACCCCGACGAACGTAACCGATGCAGCAGGCGCTACCTCTGAGGCTGCAGTCACCGAGACTGTCACCGCTATGGGTGCTTCGGACAAGACCCCACTGGTCAATAACTGCGGCAGCGTCGGCCTTGAGCGTCCAGCTTCGCTGACTCTCAACTGCAGCGACCAGAACGATTTCCTCCAGGACATCGTGTGGGATACCTGGTCTGAGCAGCTCGCGCAGGGCACCGCTACCCGCACCACGGTCAATCCGAACCGCGAAATCGAAGATGTGCAGGTTGTCCTGGGCAACCCAGACATCGTAGATGGTGTGCTCGTGTTTAAAACCATCACCGTTGACGGCACGTCTATCAACCCTGAGGGTGCACGCTAAGTACGCTGAATACAGCAATTAGCTCCCTGCCCCGGCCCAGCGATGTTGTTGGCCGGGGCGCTTTTGAGCGCAACTAGACAAAAATACCCGGCCTCACAGTCGTGGGGCCGGGTATTTATTGCAGTGAGCGCGTGCGCTATCGCTGTTGGAAGTAAGACAGCAGGCGCAGGATCTCGGTGTAGAGCCACACCAGAGTCACTGCCAGGCCAAGTGCAACGCCCCAGGCCGCCTGCGATGGGGCGCCCATGCGCACCAACTTATCGGCGACGTCAAAGTCCTGCAGGAACGCAAGTGCGCCCAGCACGATGCAGACCAGGCTAAACACGATGGCGATGGTGCCACCACCGCGAAGCGGATTCATGCCTGTAAAGATGCTCAACAAGAGGTTGCCGACAACCAGGATGAGCACGCCGAAAATGGCTGCGGTGAGGATCCGATTAAACCGCGGGGTAACGCGAATGGCACCGGTGCGATAGATCACAAGCATGCCCGCGAAGACACCGAAGGTGCCCAAGATCGCCTGGAAGATTAACGCGCCTGCGTCCGCGCCGGCGACACTGAACTGCCCGGTGATGGCGAATGAGAACCCACCAAGGAACAGGCCCTCAGCAGCCGCGTACGCCAGGGTAATAACTGGGGAACCGTACTTTTTGCCAAATGCGTGAATCATCACGAGGACGAAACCGGCGACGGCACCGACCAGCGTCAGAATGCTGGCAATGGAGCCGTACCCACCGAGGTACAGTCCGAAGTTAATTACTGCAAAGGCGACAATTACGGCAAGGGTAATGCCGGTTTTAGTGACAACGTCGTCAACCGTCATTGGACGGTCCTCAGACACGGTGCCCGCCGATGCACCCATGGGTGCTTGCTCGTACGGGTTCGCGGCACCGTACCCCTGGTACCCAGTGCCACGTTGGGAATCTACTCCCTGCAGAGTTTTCAATACAGGGTTGTTGCTACTCACGGACCCCTGATCCTTTCTTTTGAGAACAATCGTTCACCTACTCCAACGCACTGGGTGTTGTTTTAGTTCCATGCGCCCAAAGAATTTGTCCGGATCACGCCACTGAGCGTGGCCTCTGCAGCAATCTGCACCACAATTCATGTCCATCTTTCTGGCAGCGCTATACTTCTGTACGTTTGTCGCACTCCAGGAAGGTCGCCATCCCATGCCGCCCCCAATATCAGGTTCTCACCGCTATGTCCCCGCCCTCGACGGGATCCGAACGCTAGCGGTCATGCTGGTTATCGCGTACCACCTCAACCTCCCTGGGTTCAGCGGTGGCCTGCTAGGCGTGGGCGTGTTCTTCACCCTCTCGGGGTACTTGATCACGCTTAACCTCATGCGTGGGCACTACCGGGATAACTCGCTGCACCTGAAGACGTTTTGGGTCAGGCGTTTCCGCCGTCTCATACCTGCGATGCTGACCACAGTGTTGGCAGTCGTGATTCTTTCCGTCGCGTTCGATGCGGGCAACCTTCGTGACCGCTCGTTTGAAGCGTTGAGCTCCATTTTCTACGTGAACAACTGGCATAACATCGCCGTCGGTTCATCGTACTTCGATCAGTTCAATGGCCCCGGTCCGCTGGACCATATGTGGTCACTGGCGATCGAGGAACAATTTTATCTCTTGTGGCCGCTGTTGCTGTGGGTGCTGCTGAGGGTGTTCCGTCGTGGGTGGATTGTCGCCGTCGTGACCACGGTGCTCGCCGGAGCTTCCTTTATCTGGATGTGGGTGCTCGCTGATCCTTCTATCGACGCGACTCGCGTCTACGAGGGCACCGATACCCGCGCGGGCGGGCTGCTCCTCGGCGCGGTCTTAGCAATCGTGGTTTCCTCACGGAAGCACGCCGGTAAGAACATTGGTTCCTCCCCTGTTCTGAGCACCGTTGTTGGCACCCTCGGCTTCGGCGGCATCTTCGCGCTGAGCATGCTCGTCGCGCAGGAAAACATGTTCTTGTACAAGGGTGGGATCCTGCTTCTGAACCTTGCGTCAGTTGCTGCTATCTACTCAGTCATTGGGGCGCGCGGCCCCTGGACGACCATTTTCAGCTGGGAGCCGCTTCGCTGGATCGGCGAACGCTCCTACGGTATTTACCTGTGGCACATGCCGGTGATTTACTTCATGCCGGATGCGTGGTTGCAGGATCACCGCGTGTGGTCCTCCATCCTCGTGTTTGTGCTTTCGACTGCACTTGCTGCGCTGAGCTGGACCATGTTTGAGAACCCAATCCGTCGCAATGGCGTGTTCGGGCCCCTGAAGCAATTCCGCGCACACCCGTTGGAGGCACTCCGCCCGATCACGCTTGGTTCGACGATTACGCTCGCCGCAATCATTGCAATAGGCATCCCGGCTGTGTTCGCCATGGATACCTCGAAGCCGAACACCACCATGTCCCTGCCTCAGGATGCGCAACGCGGAGGCACGCGCGACCATCGCGAGGGAAAGGACAAAGCCAAGGAAACTGAGGAAAGCTTGACGACGTCCGCCTCTGAGAAAGCTTCATGGGAGGACCAGCCTTCGGACGTGAAGATGAGCTGCGAGAAGGTCATCCACGTCGGCGATTCCACCTCGATTGGCATGTTCGATATCAACCAGCTTCCTGAAGGCGCGGTCACTGCGATTGACCGATACTTGGACGCTGGCGCAAGCGAGGTAGATACGAGCGTGTTTGGCGCTCGCGCGACGAATCAGGGATTCAACGGCAACGGAGAGAACTACCCGTCTGCGATTGAGTCCGTGCAGCAACTGCTCGCCCAGGGTGCAGCTGACGATGGCACCTGCTGGGTCATCGCCACCGGCGTGAACGACGCCGCCAACGCAGACGCTGCCCGCTCCTACGGCTACGACCCCACGGGTGAGTTGGAGGCAAACATCCGCAAGATGCTTGACCTGTTGGAGGGCTACCGCGTGATGTGGCCGACAGCCGCAACGGGTAACCCGTCGAATGGCTACTACGCCAACGAGAACATGGACGAGTTCAATGTTGCATTGCGCAAGGTTGCGAAGGAGCGTCGAGACGTAGTCGTCTACGACTGGGCGAGCGAGGCGCGCTCCAACTTGGATTGGTTCCTCGCAGACGACGAGGTGCACTACAACGCCACCGGCAATGACATCCGTGGCAAGCACTTTGCTGCCGCACTTGCTCACGCGTTCCCGAAGGATATCCCGGTAGACGCCATCCCAACGGACGCGGAGGTGACTTCCAAGGGGCCGAAGCTATAGTTTTGGGCATGGCCACTTGGAAAGAAATTGTCGCTGCAAACCCTGACCACTCCGAGAATTACGCCCAGCGGTGGCGCAACTTCGTGCAACAGGGCAAAGATATCGACGGGGAGGCCCGGCTTATCGACGCCCTCTCCGCCCGCCACTCCCGCATCCTCGATGCAGGGTGCGGGACTGGTCGCCTTGGCGGCTATCTGGCAAAGCGTGGACATATCGTCTTCGGTGTGGACATCGACCCGGTGCTGATCGGGTACGCGAAGCAAGACTTCCCCGAAGCAACTTGGGTAGTTGGCGACCTTTCCGCCGATCCGATCGAGGTCCGCGATATCGATATTGCGGTCTCGGCAGGCAACGTGATGGGGTTCCTCGCCGTCGACGGTCGCAGGCCCGCGCTTGAGAACATCTTCCGAACGCTACGTCCGGGCGGACGGTTCGTCGTCGGCTTCGGGCGTGGGCGCGGATGGGAGTTCGACGACTTCCTCACCATGTGCCACGAAGTCGGGTTCCAGCCACAGCACCAGTTTGCGAGCTGGGACTTGGAGCCGTTCACGGAGCAGTCCGGGTTCTTGGTTGCTGTGTTGCAAAAGCCAAAGGTTGATGAGCAGGCCGTTCGCTCGTTAACGAACCTACTCTAATAGTTCGCTGGCCCGACCTTACTGAACAAGGTTGACGCGATTCGCCATCCGTTGGCTACCGCCAGACGTGTAGAAGTGCACCGAGTTGTTCTCGTCTTCGGGGTGATCGCACCACATGTCACGGCCATCGCTGCCCATCTTGCACACCATCGGGTAGGTTTCGCCGGTGACGGGACTCGTCACCGAGATATCAGCCCGCGGCACCGCGTTCACGTTGGGGTTCGCCGCTACGTAGCGCCAGGTTGCGGCGTAGGCGACGTCGAAGATCTCAGCTGCAAATTCGCACGATGTTGCGGGTCCCGCCTTGATTCGGTCGCCGAACTCAGTGGTGCCACACTCCCCTCCTACTTGACCAGTGTTGATGGAGTGGCGCGTTGAAAATGTATGAGTCTCGGTATCCTCGGAGGCGCTGGTTGGGGCGGCGGTGTCCTCCGCGTGTGAATCTGTGGTGGTGATTGTTTGGGTGATCGTGGCCGGGGCTGCATCGTTGCTGCTGGAGCTCGAACCACTGTCACCGGAACAACCCACAACGCCCAAACAAGCGACTGCGATCATCCCGACTGCTGCGTATTGCTTCATTGCTTCCTCAAGGTCTTCGGAGAAAAGGGGTGCCCACAGCATAGCCGATAGGAACACAAAAGGTCCCGCTACCTGTAGGTATGCGGGACGTTGCGTTGTGCCCCCAGTGGGACTCGAACCCACACTGAATTGATTTTAAGTCAACTGCCTCTGCCGATTGGGCTATAGGGGCGCACGGGCCCATAGTACAGGCAGCACCGGGAAAACTCCCAATAGGCACCACCGGACAAAGCCCGGTAGAAACCGCTACTGGCTCACACTGATGATGCGTTTCTTTTTCCTGCCACCGTCGCCATCGGACTCACCAGTAACGGAGATCTTCTCGGCATCGAAAATGTCCGCGATGAAGTCGGCGACCCACTGCAGCAGCTCCATGTCGCGCAGGTTTGGCTGGTTGATGCCTTTGCCTTCACGTGGCATTGGTACCTGCAGTGTCTTTGCCGCAGCACGGTAATTCGCTCCCGAGTACAGGCGCTTCAACCTGACTTGCTTCGAGTCTGGCAACTCCACGGGGTGGAACTTGATCCTCGTGCCTTGAGTCAAGATATCCGAGATTCCAGCAGTTCGAGCCAAGTGGCGCACGCGTGCAACCGCGAAGAGGCGCAAGACCTCGGTCGGAAGTGGTCCGAAGCGGTCGATCATTTCCTCGGCAACCTTGCGCAGGTCCTGCTCATCGCGGGCCTCGGCAAGTTTTCGGTACACGTCCAGGCGCAGGCGCTCGGCGTTGATGTAGCTTTCGGGGATGTGGGCGTCGACAGGCAGATCCACTCGGATCTCCTTCGGGCCCTGGTCTGTCGCGTCGACGACTTCGCCGGTCATGAGCGCCTTGTACGTTTCGACGGCCTCCCCGACCAGCCGGACGTACATGTCGAAGCCAACACCTGCAATGTGGCCGGACTGCTCCGCGCCGAGCACGTTGCCGGCACCGCGCATCTCCAGGTCCTTCTGCGCGACAGCAATGCCGGCGCCGAGGTCGTTGTTCTGTGCGATGGTCGCAAGTCGGTCGTAGGACGTTTCGGTGAGTGTCTTCTCTTTCGGGTACAGGAAGTACGCGTAGCCGCGTTCGCGGGAACGCCCGACGCGCCCGCGCAGCTGGTGCAGCTGGCTCAGACCCATGTTCTGCGCGTTCTCCACGATCAGGGTGTTAGCGTTGGCGATGTCCAGGCCGGTCTCCACGATGGTGGTGCAGACAAGCACGTCGAATTCGCGGTTCCAAAACCCTTGGACTGTCTGCTCAAGCTGCTGCTCACCCATCTGCCCATGCGCGACCACGACGCGGGCCTCGGGTACGAGTTGCCGCAGGGAGCGCGCCGTCTTCTCAATATCGGAAACGCGGTTGTGGATATAAAACACCTGGCCGTCGCGGAGCAGTTCGCGTCGAATAGCTGCCGCAACCTGCTTCTCTTCCTGCGGGCCAACGTAGGTCAGCACCGGGTGGCGGTCCTCCGGAGGAGTCGTGATCGAGGTCATCTCGCGGATGCCCGTCAGGCTCATCTCCAGGGTCCGCGGGATTGGCGTCGCGGTCATCGTGAGCACGTCGACGTGACTCTTCAGGGCCTTGATGTGCTCCTTGTGCTCTACGCCGAAGCGCTGCTCCTCATCCACAATGATGAGGCCAAGCTGCTTCCAGAACACGCCCGTCTGCAGCAGACGGTGTGTGCCGATCACAACGTCGACGGAACCATCCGCCAACCCTGCCATAATCTCCTTAGCTTCCTTCGCTGAAGTAAAGCGCGACAGCTCGCGAACGGTGACCCCGAAGCCGTCCATGCGCTCGTTGAACGTGGAGTAATGCTGCTGGGCAAGAAGCGTCGTCGGCACAAGCACCGCCACCTGCTGTCCGTCTTGCACTGCCTTGAACGCGGCGCGAACAGCAACCTCGGTCTTTCCGAATCCCACGTCACCGACGATCACGCGGTCCATCGGTGTCGGCTTCTCCATGTCCTCCTTGACCGCCTCAATGGCAGCGAGCTGGTCCTCCGTTTCTACGAACGGGAACGCGTCCTCCATCTCGTGTTGCCACGGCGTGTCTGGGCCGAAAGCGTGGCCCGGCGCGGCCTGACGCTTAGCGTAAAGCTCAATGAGTTCGCCGGCGATCTCACGTACGGCGGCGCGCGCCTTGCGCTTGGTGTTCTTCCAGTCGGAGCCGCCCATCTTGGACAGCGAAGGCTTCTCGCCGCCGGTGTATTTGCTCAGCAGGTCGAGGGATTCCATCGGCACCCAGAGCTGATCGCCGGGCTGGCCGCGCTTAGCTGGTTGGTATTCCAACACGATGTACTCGCGCCGGGAGGCTTCGTCACCGGTTTTGATGGTGCGCTCGGCCATCTTGATGAACTTGCCGATGCCATGCGTGTCATGCACAACAAAATCACCGGGAGTCAGCGCGAGTGGGTCCACCCGGTTCCGGCGCCGCGGGCGGCGCCGCTTCGCGCCAGCGATGTCGCCGACGCGGTTGCCGGTCACGTCGGTTTCTGTCACTACCACGAGGTTGGGTCCGGGGAACACGAGACCTGCATGTGAAAGGGACTGGTAGACCGTGACCGCGCCATCGACGGGTTCCAACCCAGGGGTGGCGATGCGCGCCGAGATACCGTGCTCCCTCAGTCGCTCCGCCATGCGCTCAACGGTGCCCTTCGCTGGCGCCACGAACGCTACCTTGCCCCCGTTGGTTTGCACGTGCAGTTTCAACGTCGCGTAGAGCTGCTCAATTGCTTTGGGCTCGCCCTTCGGTGCGGGTGCAGCCTCGAATTCCAGCGGCAGCGTCATCGCATCATCGGCGGCAAACATGCCTGGAGGTGCGAATGTCCACCACGCGTTGCCCGCGTTGCGTGCCGACACTTCCAACGACTCGAACGAACGGAACGAGGACGCCGATACGTCCAGCCCCTCCACAGCAAGCGGGCCCTCCGCACCCATCGCCGCGGCCTCCCACCCAGCTTCCAAGAATTCCTGGTCCGTGGCTTCGAGGTCCGCGATACGGGTGCGCACCTTTTCAGGCCCAGAGACGAACACAATGCTGCCCTTCGGCATGAGCTCCGGCAGCACCGAGTACTTCGCGTCGCTGAGCACCGGGATGAGTACCTCTTCCCCATCGGCGTGGGTGTGCTCAGAGATCCGCGTGAGCAGCTGCACCAGCGTGGTATTCGACGGGTTCGTGCGGGCAAGCTCATCGGCGCGTTTGGCCACGCTGGCGTCGATAATTAACTGGCGCGCCGGAAAAAGCTCGACGGATGTGAGCTCCTCGATGGTGCGCTGGTCGGCGACGGCGAAGCTTCGGATGTCGGTGACTTCGTCGCCCCAGAACTCGAGGCGCACTGGGTACTCGGCGGTGGTCGGAAAGATATCGATGATGCCACCGCGCGTGGCGAACTCCCCGCGCTTTGCCACCATGTCGACGTGCTCGTAGGCGAAGTTGACGGCTTGTTCGGTCAGCTCCGTGAAGTCCCACTCGGTATCGACTTTCACTGTAATCGGCTCCACCGCGGGCAACACTGGCTGGCAGAAGGCGCGCGCCGAGGCGACGATGACCTGGGGCATCTCCCACAGCACCTTCGCACGGGCACCCACGACATCAGGCGCCGGCGACAACCGCTCGTGAGGCAGCGTCTCAAAAGCGGGGAAGTTGGCGACCTTGCCCTTTCCGAGCATCGCCTGCAGTTCAGCAGTCAGATCCTCCGCCTCGTGGCTCGTTGCGGTCACCAACAGCACCGGAACCTGGCGAGCCAGCGCACCCGTAGCCCACGAACGAACCTGGTCAATTCCAGTCACGTGCAGCGAGTCGACGCCGATGTTGCCCACCAAGCCCTTAAGCTTCGGGTCGGTAAGCGCCATAGTGAGCAAACCACCCAACGCAGGCGCCTGAGCTGTCTGTTCTTCCACTACTGTTCCTCCACTTCGTTCGTCATGATGCGGGGCTGTGCCTCCAACCCGCTCAACCCGTTCCAGCACAGGTTCGAAATGTGCGCCGCGACCGTCGCCTTATCCAACCGCGTATCGACGCCCCGTTGGTCCAACCACCACAACGCCGTATTCGACACGGTCCCAACCAGCGCCTGCCCGTACAGTGCCGCCACCGAAGCATCGAGGCCGCGGTGCTCAAACGCACGCTCAAGCAGGTAGGACACCTCCGCAGTTACGCGGTTCAGCACTGTCGAGTACGTTCGTTCACGTCCGAGGATCCTACCGTGCACCAGGATGATAAACCCATCAGTTTCCTCATCGATGTACGTCAGCAGAGCCAACACGCCATTATCAATGCGCTCTCGCCAGCGTCCGTTCTGGATCACTTCGACAATCGTGCGCTCGAACCGCGCCATCTCCTGCGAAACGACGGCGTCGTACAACCCGGTCTTACTGCCAAAGTGTTCGTACACGACGGGCTTCGACACATCTGCACGCAGCGCAATCTCCTCCATGGAGATTCCATCAAATCCACGTTCTGCAAAGGCAGCGCGACCAATTGCGAGCAACTGGTCCCTGCGCTGCGTTCTTGTCATTCGCTGCCGAGCCATGCATTCTAGCTTAGAGCCCACCCCGGGCATCACCCCGACAGCCCGTAAACTGCCAGCTCATCACACTTTTTAACATTTCGTGAGGTTTCGGTTACACTAGGTCGAGTAATTCCCCATGGTGTAATCGGCAACACTACGGTTTTTGGTACCGTCATTCTAGGTTCGAGTCCTGGTGGGGAAGCTTTTTATTGCCCCCGCTACCTGGCGCTTTGCCTGGGTTGGGGGTGTTTTTCGTTTTCCAGCGGGGTGAACTGTGGGGCGTTTGAGGGCGTTTGTGGGGGTTTATGTAGTCAAAATGTAGTCACGAAACTGCACGATTGACTCCGTTTACCGGAAAAGCTATATTGAAATTGCAGTGGCGGCGCTGAAACACGCGTACCGCGCTAATTCCGGCGGCCAGAGCAAAGCATTGTTCTGGCCGCTGAGCTATCTCGAAGGAACCGCCATGCTCATAGCCTACCTCGATGAATTCGGACACCAGGGCCCCTACATCCGACATGACCATAAAAAGTTTAATACACACCCAGTATTTGGTTATGCCGGGTATTTGATACCGTCGCACAGCGTTCGGCAATTTGGTGGCTATTTTGAGTACGTAAAAGAACAGCTTCTTGACTGGGAAATTACGCAAGCTAATGCGCATCCAAGACGGTGGGAAAAGAAGGGATCAGCACTCTTTACCACCGCGAATATCCGCGAGTACAAGGATGAAATCAACCCAGCGACTAAGAGGCTGTACCGAAAACTGGGAAATCTTGGTGGTCAACTCTTCTTCTTTGGACAAGAGAAGCCAATTGGCCCAGTCAGCGTCACTAAAGAGACTTCTCAAGAGCGCGAGGAACATTGTTTGATCCAAGCCATCAATAGGCTTGGCAGGATAGCGACGAAAGCCAATGAAGAGCTGCTGGTCATCATGGATGCAACTGATACGGACAACCGTGAACGTGCGGTCGCAACACTTGGCAAAACTATTTACAGCAAAACCAACAAAGATAACCGCAGCATCATTGAAGTTCCGATTCAGGCCGACAGTCACTTATACGGAACTATCCAGTTTGCTGACTGGACGTGTGCGTTGCTCGGACGGCTCACAGACTACCACTTCGCAGAACGGTCACAATTTGCTTGGTCGGTCGACCTCTGTAGAGATGTGTTCAAGCGCTGTTCGCCCTCCAGCAACTCGATTATTTGGAGCAATTCAACCGATCACTCATTGAAGTGCTCTCCAAAGCATCTAATAAACACGACAAAGTTTTGGGAAATCGCTGCGGAGCACGAAGCCAGAAACAAACGCCGTATGCAAGGCAACCAACAAATGCTGCAGCGCATCGTCTCGGCAGGTTCCCCTGACTTACAACGGAAGTTAGACGCCATTCGCGGAGGCAAAGCTTCCAAGTAATTCTTAAACCTTTTCAGGTCGTGGTCTTCCTGGAACTTAGCCTAGTGGTGATGCCCCTCCGGCATCGGCCGCAGGTTCGCCTTCTGCCCAGGCTCAACCATGACGAACTGCCCCATCATCCCTTCATCTTCGTGGAAGAGCATGTGGCAGTGGTACATGTACGCCAAGGTCGGATCCGGGTGCCAGCCGAACTCCACAATGAGGGTGACGGTTGACAGTGGCGGTACATAGATCGTGTCGTGCCAGCCTTCGGTGAAAGCAACCTCGCCGTTGTCCACCTTGTCCACCAGGAACCTGGCATTGTGTACGTGGAAGTTGTGCGGCCAGTCGGAGTTTTCGTTGGTCACGTGCCAGATTTCAGGGCCGTTGTGGTCGATCACAAAGTCGACGCGTTCCATGTCCATGGACTGCTCATTGATTTGGAAGCCGTTGAGCCGGAATTCGCGCTCCGGCGCACCAGCGACATTAGGGCGGATCACGGGGATGAGCTGCGTCGGCAGCGTGGCAAGCGCGGTGTCGTTTGCTGGGGCTTTGATCTCGAGCAAATCGAAAGTGTCCTGCAAGCCAAACCCGTTGGCGACTTCCTCGTCGGGGAGGCCTCCGCCGTTCGGGACGCCGTCACTGCGCAACATGAGGTCCTTGCCGGCTTCGAGGTCCACGATGATCTCCACACGCTCGCCTGGACTTAGCAGGACCGCGTCGGCTTCGATGGGGGCGTCGAGAAGCCCTTGATCGGTTGCGATGATGTTGAACGGCACGCCGAGACTCAAGTGGTGGAAGCGCATCGTTGCACCGTTGAAGATGCGAAGTCGGACACGGCTTGTCGACGCCTCAAAGCTCGGCTTCGTGATGCCGTTGACCAGCGGCGTTGTCCCGAGGAGGCCATAAGTTGGGTCGATGGTTTCGTCGAGCTGGCCGTCCTCGGTGAACTTCGCGTCGGTGATGATGACGGGGATGTCGTCGACGCCGTACTCCTGCGGCAAGCCGAGTGCATCAGCTGCGTCATCGGCGATGACAATGCCTCCGGCGAGCCCGCGGTAGGCGTGCAAAGCGGAGATCTCGTGCGGGTGCGGGTGGTACCAGCAGGTGGATGCGGCCTGCTCGACCTGCCATGTCGGCTCCCAGCTCGTGCCTGGATCGAAGATGAGCGCTGGACCGCCGTCCGCCGCCGCGGGCAAGTGCAGGCCGTGCCAGTGCACCACCGTGGGCTCATCGAGCGCGTTGTTCACCTTCATCTCAATGGTTTCACCCTGCCGCATGTAGAGCGTGGGCCCAAGCCACGGGCCATTGAAGCCCCAGGTCTTCGTCTTTGTGCCTGGCACGATCTCGTACTCGCCTTGCTGCGCGGTCAGCTCAAAGCTGCGCGTGGTGCCATTGAGCGTGCCTTGCTCCAGCGGCGGGATAGGAAGCGGGCGGGCTTCGGCCTCAGCGCCTTCGGGCGTCGCCTGGCCGGAGCGTACCCCTCCCGGGCCTTCCCCGGCGCACGCCGCCAACAGCGCAACCTGCGTAAACAGTGCGCCTTTAAAGAATGTCCTTCTACTGATGACGTTGCGGTGAGCGCGTGCCGAAGCCATGGGTTCTCCTCTTTCGAATGCGTAAACTCTGCTGCCGACCCTACTATCTTTGGTATGACGTCTCACGAGGAGTACAACGCACGCAGATTCGTGTGGGCCAACGGCTTGCAGGGAATCGGTGACCAAATCGTTGCTGCAAAGACAGTATTACCGTGGCTGTTCACAGCTGCCGGGGTACCAGCCCTATTCACGGCATTCTTGGTACCGATCCGCGAATCAGGCTCAATGCTGCCGCAAGCCGCGCTGAGCCCATGGGTCACCTCGCAGCGTTCGCGAAAATGGGTGTGGTTGGTTGGTTCGTGGGGCCAGGCCGCATCAGCTGGTCTGATCGCGCTTTCTGCGGCGCTGCTCAGTGGTGCTGCCTTAGGCGTTGCGGTTGTCATCCTGCTTGCAGCGCTCTCGATCTTCCGTGCGCTGTGTTCAATCTCAGGCAAAGATGTGCAGGGACGAACCGTATCGAAGGGTCGCCGTGGTCTCATCACGGGGCGGGCTACCGCGCTGTCTGGCGCCGTCACCCTCGCGATTGGTGTGCTGTTCGCAATTCTCCCGAATGACCTACCTCGGTGGGTACTCGTGACGCTCCTTGCGGCGGGCGCCTCCACGTGGGCGTTCGCCTCCCTAGTTTTCCGCACCATTAAGGAGCCTGAAGAGGAACCCTCGGAGGCCTCCAGCAAGGGGTGGGCACGCCAAACGTGGGACCTGATTAAGGACGACAGGGACCTGCAGAAGTTCCTCATCGTTCGCTCCCTCATGCTGGTCACCGCCTTATCGACGCCATTTATTGTCGTGCTGGCCCAGCAACAGGGCACGAACCTTTCCTCACTCGGCGGCTTCATCCTGGCATCGGGTGGCGCAGCACTCGTTGGTGGAAAGGTCTCCGGTATGTGGGCGGATAAGTCGTCGAAAAACGCGATGGCCTGGGCCGCTGGCGCCGCATCAGTCGTGCTCGTGCTCTTGGTGATGTCCGGGCACTGGCTTACTCCCGAGGTCAACCGCTGGATCATGCCAATCGGGTTTTTCCTGGTCAACTTGGCACACACGACGGTGCGCGTGGGCCGAAAGACCTACCTCGTGGACATGGCGGAGGGCGATCGCCGCACCATGATCACGGGCGCAGCGAACACAGCGATGGGCATCGTCCTGCTGATCGTCGGTGCGATCTCATCAGCGATTTCGACCCTCGGACCTGAGGCAACGCTGCTGTTCCTAGCCTCGGTCGGCGCGGTGGGTGTGTGGCGCGCGGCAGGTTTGAAGGATGTGTCTGCAAACTCGCGCGCGTAGCGCGTTATGCTGTTGTGCAGTTGGTTTTATACCTCATTCACCGATGAATTAAGGAGTACCCGTTCAGTGGTAAATCATCCTGAATGCGCCGTCGTAGTCCTCGCCGCAGGTGCGGGCACGCGCATGAAGTCCAGCATCCAGAAAACACTGCACGAGATCGGCGGACGCAGTCTGCTCGCGCACTCGCTGCACGCAGCCAACGCGGTAGGCCCGCAGGAGCTCGTCGCGGTTGTCGGCCACCAGCGCGACCAGGTCTCCCCCGCCGTCGATGCTATCGCCGAGGAGATGGGCCGCAGCATCAAGCAGGCAGTGCAGGAGGAGCAAAACGGCACGGGCCACGCGGTACAGTGCGGGCTTGAGGTCATCCCTGACTTCGAGGGCACTGTCGTTGTTACGAACGGTGATGTGCCGCTGTTGCAGCCATCAACAATCACCGAGCTTATCGACGCCCACAAGGCCACCAGCGCCGCCGTCACCGTGCTGTCGCTCGAGTTCGACAACCCAACTGGCTACGGCCGCATCATCCGCGACGCTTCCGGCAACGTGTTGGAAATCGTGGAGGAAAAGGACGCTAACGAGGAGCAAAAGAAGGTCCGTGAGGTCAACTCCGGCGTGTTCGCCTTCGATGCCGCGGTCCTGCGCGATGCGCTGACCCGCATCGACGCCAACAACGCGCAGGGAGAGCTCTACATCACCGACGTACTCGGCATCGCGCGCGGCGACGGCAAGGCCGTCAGCGCCTACGTGGCGAAGGACCCTCGCGAGTTGGCCGGCGTGAACGACCGCGTGCAGCTCGCCGAGGCCGGCAAGGAACTCAACCGCCGCTTGGTCGAGCGCGCCATGCGCGCCGGCGCCACTGTCGTCGACCCTGCTACGACCTGGATCGGCGTGGATGTTGAGATCGGCCAGGACGTCATCATTCAGCCAAACACGCAGCTGTGGGGCTCAACCGTGATTGGCAACGGCGCGACCATCGGCCCAGACACCACCTTGACGGACATGGAGGTCGGCGAGGGTGCACAGGTTGTCCGCACGCAGGGCTCCCTCTCCGTCATCGGGGCGAACGCGAACGTCGGCCCATTCACCTTCATCCGCCCAGGCACCGAACTTGGCGCGAATGGTAAGCTCGGCGGCTTCGTCGAAGCCAAGAACGCAAAGATTGGTGAAGGCTCAAAGGTGCCACACCTGACCTACATTGGCGACGCCACCGTTGGCCGCGAGTCCAACATCGGCGCATCGTCTGTGTTCGCCAACTACGACGGCGTCCAGAAGCACCACACCACGATTGGCGACTACTGCCGAACTGGCTCGGACACGATGTTCGTAGCGCCAGTAACCGTAGGCGATGGCGCGTACACTGGCGCAGGTACGGTGGTAACAAAGGATGTGCCGGCGGGTGCGCTGGCCATCAAGGAGGGCCATCAGCGCAACATCGAAGGTTGGGTTGAGGCCAACCGCCCGGGTACGGACGCAGCGAATGCTGCAAAGAAAGCACGCGAGAACTAAAGGATCACCATGACTGGATATTCCACGGAAAGCCAAAAAGACCTCAAGCTATTTACTGGACGCGCCCACCCTGAGCTTGCGGAGGCCGTCGCAAAGTGTCTGAACATCGAGTTGGTACCGACCACCGCGCGCGATTTTGCGAATGGTGAAATCTTTGTCCGCTTCGAAGAGTCCGTGCGTGGCTCGGACTGCTTTGTGATGCAGTCGCACGCACAGCCACTGAACAAGTGGCTGATGGAGCAGCTCATCATGATTGATGCACTCAAGCGTGGTTCCGCAAAGCGCATCACCGCGATTCTGCCGTTCTACCCGTACGCCCGCCAGGACAAGAAGCACCGCGGCCGCGAGCCTATCTCCGCCCGCCTGGTTGCTGACCTGCTCACCGCTGCCGGCGCGGACCGCATCGTGTCCGTGGATCTGCACACGGATCAGATCCAGGGCTTTTTCGATGGCCCGGTCGACCACATGCACGCTCAACCAATCCTGGTGGACTACATCAAGTCCAAGTACCCGATGGACAACCTCGTGGTGGTCTCCCCTGACGCTGGCCGTGTGAAGTCGGCTGAGAAGTGGGCCAATATGTTGGGTGATGCCCCGATGGCGTTCGTGCACAAGACTCGAGACATCGACGCCGCGAACAAGGTCGTCTCCAACCGCGTTGTCGGCGACGTCGACGGCAAGGACTGCATCCTGATGGACGACATGATTGATACCGGCGGCACCATCGCAGGTGCGGTCGGCGTGCTGAAGAAGGCCGGCGCGAAGTCGGTCGTCATCGCGTGTACCCACGGTGTCTTCTCTGACCCGGCACGTGAGCGTCTGAGCGACTGTGGCGCGGAGGAAGTGATCACGACCGATACGCTTCCGCAGAGCACCGAAGGCTGGAAGAACCTCACCGTGCTTTCCATCGCTCCGCTGCTGGCAAAGACCATTCACGAGATTTTCGAAAATGGCTCGGTAACAACCCTCTTCGAGGGACAGGCATAGCCTTACGCCTCACTTTCGGGATCTCCCCCCTTGCGCGCTTCCCCGCGAAGCGGCGTCAAGGGGGTTCTTTGTACACACCCAACGGTTGTCTGACACACGCAATTGATTAATGTGTGAAGAAACCTCCGGCTATCCGGCAACCTTTATCGCAAGGAGTACGCCAATGAGCGGCGATGAACAACACCAAGCCACCAGCGATGGTGGCCTGCAGCGCAAGGTGAAAAACCGCCAGCTGCAGATGATCGCATTCGGTTCCTGTATCGGAACTGGCCTGTTTCTTGGTTCTGCGGAATCCATTAGCTATGCGGGCCCAGCGGTCCTGCTCACGTTTTTGGTTGTCGGGTTCATCGTCTATCTGCTGATGCGCATGCTCGGCGAGATGGCAGTAGCGCATCCTGTCTCAGGCTCGTTCGCGGCCTATGCTCGCGAGTTTATCGGCCCGCGCGCCGGGTTTATCACGGGATGGAATTGGTGGTTTACCACCATCGTGGTGGGCATGATTGAGCTCACCGCGATGGGCACTTTCCTCGACTTCTGGTTCCCTGACATCCCGCACTGGCTCACTGCGCTTGTCACGCTTATCGTTGTGATGCTTGTGAACGCAGCACGCGTGAGCGTGTTCGCAGAGGCCGAGTACTGGCTCTCACTGTTTAAGGTCATTGCGCTGATCCTGATGATCATTCTGGGCGTTGTGCTGGTGCTTGGTCTTGGGCCGGAACCAGCAGTCGGTTTTGGCAACCTCTTTGTCCACGGCGGATTCTTCCCGAATGGTGCATCTGGTGTGCTGTTCTCCCTGGTAGCGGTGACCTTTACATTCGGCGGCATCATGTCGATCGGCACGGCAGCTGGCGAGACAGAGCACCCGGAGAAGACGATCCCACGCGCAGTGAACTCTGTTATTTGGCGCATTTTGGTCTTCTACATCGGTGGCATGAGCGTCATCTTGCTGCTCGCGCCGTGGGACGAACAGGATATTTCCGCCAGCCCGTTCGTCAGGGTGCTCTCCTCTGTGGGAATCGACAGCGCCGCCCACTTGCTCAACCTTGTTATTTTGGTAGCGGTTGCGTCAGTGTGTAACACAATGACGTACTCGGGAAGCCGTATGCTGCGCGATCTCGCGCGCAATGGCCAGGCGTCCTCATTTTTCGCAGCAACGACCAAAAAGGGGTTGCCGCTTCGCGCTCTGCTGTTCAACGGTTCGCTGATGGGCATTGTGGTCTTCATGAACTACTTCTTTGAGGGTCGTGTGTTCGCCATCCTGCTTGCCATCATCGTCGGCTCCGAGCTGATTACTTGGGCTGCTGTGTGCTTCGCGCACCTGAACTTCCGGAAGACGCACCCCGATGTGTCGTTCCGCGCTCCGTGGTACCCAGTGGCAAACTGGATCTGTGCAGGGTTCTTCATCCTGGTGCTGGTCCTGATGGCGTTCCTGCCTGATTACCGCACCGGCCTGTTCGCTCTGATCGGCTGGGTGATCGCGCTTTCAATCATTTGGGCGTTGAAGCCGAAGTCGCGCGCCTAAAATTTTCTATTCTCTACTCAAGGAGTATCCGAGTTGATTCGCAAAGATCTCGATAGCCTTCCGTCCTACGTCCCCGGCCAGAGGAACGAGCGTGCGGTGAAACTTTCCTCCAATGAGATTGCTGAGGGCCCACTGTCCGCAGTAGAGGAGGCGATGGCACAATCACTGCGGTCGGTGAACCGCTACCCGGACATGGGTGCGATGCAACTGCGCGAGGCGATTGCTGCCTCGCTCGGCGTGCGGTCGGAGCAGGTCGCTGTCGGCACCGGGTCTTCAGCGCTGTGCCAGCAGCTGGTTACCATGACCTCGCAGCCGGGCAACGAGGTCGTCTTCCCATGGCGGTCGTTCGAGGCGTACCCGATTTTCGCTCAGATCGCGGGAGCTACGCCGGTTGCAGTGCCATTGACGGCTGACCACCGGATGGATTTGCCAGCGATGGCGGATGCAATTACCCCACGAACTTCCCTGGTGTTTGTGTGCAACCCGAATAACCCGACGGGCACCACAATCACGGAGCGCGAGTGGGCTGACTTCATGGCCCGCGTCCCTCAAGACGTTATCGTCGCGCTGGACGAGGCCTACTTCGAATACAACGCAGCCACCGACTCCCCGCGCGGTGTCGATGAAATTCAGGTGTATCCCAACGTTGTGTGCCTTAGGACCTTTTCCAAGGCGTATGGGCTGGCCGGAGCGCGCGTTGGCTACGCGTTCGGCCAGGAGGAGACGATCGATGCGCTGAATAAGGTCGCCGTTCCGTTTAGTGTGAGCTCGGTGGCACAGGTCGGTGCGCTTGCTTCCTTGTCTTCACAAGACGAGCTCCACGACCGCGTCGCCCGGACGCGCGCGCAGCGTGAGCGGCTGCAGGAGTTCTTCGCTGCATACGGAACTCCCCACTCCGAGGCGAATTTCGTGTGGGTTCCGGCAGAGAGTTTGAACGAATCACCGCAGGAGTTGGCGGCGCAGCTTGCTTCGCACGGGGTGCTTGTTCGCGCCTTTGATGAAGGCATCCGTATTACGGTGACAAACGAGGAAGAAACCAATGCGTGCACTGCCGCCTGGCGGGCGCTTGACAATGGTGGGCGTCGAAACCTAAGCTAGCTGGGTCTCGGCGAGGGCTGATTTTGGCCGTTATCGACGCGATATGTATCTCAGACTTTGGCCTGTGATCACTCGACGAGCAATTTGTCCGTTCAGTGGTCACAGGTTTTTTGTGGCCCAATTACAAAAGGAGTCACAAACATGGCTATTACCCCAGTTGTTGTCCCAGGTCAGAAGCGCGAAGAGTTCGGCAAGGGCGCTGCACGTCGCCTGCGTCGCGACGGCCGTATCCCGGGCGTTCTCTACGAAGCTGGCATCGACAACATCCACTTCTCTGTCGACCGCATCGAGATGACCTCCATCGTGCGCAACGAGGGCGTCAACGCCATTGTTGAGCTGGAGCTCGACGGCGAGAAGCTGCTCGCGATGGTCAAGCACATCGACCAGAACGTGATCACCCTCGATATCGACCACATCGACCTGCTCGGCATTAAGCGCGGCGAGAAGGTTGTCGTCGAGGTCCCTGTTGTCACTGTCGGCGAGGCTCACCCAGACGCAGTCGTCCTGGTCGAGTCCGACCTGATCGAGATCGAGATCGACGCTCTGAACATCCCGGACGAGATCGAGGTCAACATCGATGGCAAGGAGATCGGCGACCTCATCACCGCTGCCGACGTCACGCTGCCTGAGGGCGCTGAGCTGGTGTCCGCTCCGGATCACCTGCTGGTGAACTTCACCTACGAGCAGGTTGACGAGGATCTCGAGGCTGCAGCTGAGGAAGCTGAAGAGGGCGGCGCTGAAGCTGGCGCAGAGTCCACTGAGGAAGCTGAGTAATCCTCCCGCTGCGTTTCACAACGTTTCGACGCCCCGTTCCACATGCGAGCGGGGCGTTTTGCCATCTGTGCCTATGATGTGGGAATGACTGCTTCACCTATCATCGTCGTGGGCCTTGGAAACCCTGGCCCGAAATATGAGGGAACGCGCCATAACGTAGGCGTGTCTGTTATTGAGGAGCTCGCGGGCCGAGCAACGATGTCGCCGGCGACGCTTGCGCTGCACAAGCGCACGAATACCCAGGTTGCGGAACTCGCCGCAGGCAGGCTTCTGGCGGACCGTCGAGTGGTCCTGGCACGAACGCAAAGCTACATGAACGTGTCTGGCGGCCCGGTCAAGGCACTGCTTGACTACTTCGACGCCTCCCCCGCGGACCTTTACGTGGTCCACGACGAGCTTGACCTTCCGCTGGGAGAGGTGAAGCTACGCACCGGCGGGGGCGACCACGGGCATAACGGGCTGAAGTCAGTGACCCAGTCGCTGTCGAAGCTGAAAAACGGCAAGAACTACAACAAGCTTGCGGTCGGGATTGGGCGCCCGCCGGGCAAGATGCCGCCGGCGGACTTTGTGCTGCGCCAGTTCGCGGCGAAAGAGCAGATCGATGTCGCGATTGCTGTTGCCGATGCGGCCGACGCGTTCATCGCCCACGCGCAGGGTTAAACAGGGTTAACGGGTACCTGCCATCCACGCTTCCACGGCCGCCGCGGGCCCCGTAGGCAAGGTGCCTCGGCGGGCACCGACTAGGCAGTAGTCATTGCTCGAGGTCATGGGGCGCAGGTAGGGGTAGAGTGGCGGCAGATCGGGGTGTTCGTCTGTGAACGCGCTCTGGATACCCCTGGCGACCCGTCCGCTGAACGCCCTGCTGGCAATCGTCGACCGATCGCTTTGGAGAAGCTCTCGGTTGCGCAGGCTCGTTCCGGCTTCGTCCGTCATGAGGAATATGCTGCCGCAGGATACCGCCGTGGCGCCTGCTTCAATGAGGCGATCGACGTCGTAGGGCGTGCGCGCTCCCCCAGCCGCGATGATTGGCACTCTGATGTCCTTGAGCACGCGGACAAGCTCCAGGGTGTCCCGCGGGTCGGGTGTCTCGTTCGGCGACCACGTTGCGCGGTGGCCTCCTGCAGAAATTCCTTGCACCACAAGTGCGTCAACGCCACGCGCGACGGCAACCTTCGCTTCTTCTTCGTTGGTGACGGTCGCCCAGGCCTGCGCGCCGGCGTTGTGTGCGCGTTGAATTTCGCGCTCGGAAAAACACCCAAACGTCGAGGAGACCACTGCAGGGCCAGCCTCGAGCGCAATCGCAAACTTATCCTCGAAGCCACAGCTCAAGTCAACATCCGGCACCTCCACCCCAAGTTCCGCGGCCAGCGCGCGGACGTCACGCTGATCGGGCGCAATCCGCTGTGGCATGAAGAAGTTCACGCCAAAGTTGCCGGTGACCTCCGCAAGTTCTTCGCGGGCCTGCGAGACGCTGCAGGTCCCAAACGCGAGGAACCCAAACGTCACGGCGTTGACAAGGGCCGGCGTGGAGGGTCCTCCCGCCATCGGAGCCGCAATAATCTTCGGTAGCTGCATACCCATACGCTAACGGCTCCCACCGTGAGAATCGAGAGGTTCTGCCTTACACTAGCCTCCGTGTTGAACTTCTTCCGCCGCTTCAAGCGCGCCAACCCCGCCCCTGAGAACATCGACTGGCTCGTAGTTGGGCTGGGCAACCCTGGTACCGAGTACGAGCGGACGCGACACAACGTCGGCTACCTCGTTGTGGATGCGCTCGCGAAATCGCTTCCGGTCATCGCAGGTCGCGATTACTCGTTCGCGGTGAAGGACGGTGTGGCCTACGCCCGCGCGCACACCTACATGAACGAGTCTGGCAAGGCCATCGCTCCGCTCGCCGCGCGCTACAACCTTCCTCCGGAGCGGATCGTGATCGTCCACGACGAGCTGGACCTGCCTCCGGGCAAGGTTCGTTTGAAGCAGGGCGGCAACGAGAACGGCCACAACGGGTTGAAGTCGCTCACGCAGGAGCTCGGGACGCGCGACTACGTGCGGGTGCGCGTCGGCATCGGCAGGCCGCCGAAAGGAAGCGGCATCGCTATCCCCGATTGGGTGCTTGCGGAATTCACAACCACCCCCACTGACGCAATCGCGTTAGCTGCCGATGCCGTCCACGCAATCACCAGCACCGGGCTCGCGCAAGCGCAAAACGAGATCCACCCGCGCAGCTAACCCGGCTCTCCTACTGGGAAGCGTGATGGTGACGCAAGAACTGTTCCAGCGCATTCAGCATCTTCGTCAGGTCTGTGTTCTTCTGCGGGCGCGGGGTGAGGGTGCCGTTGGTGGCGTCGTCGAAAAGTGAAAGGGCAACTTGGTTGCGCACGTCGAACATCGAAAAGTTTGCGACGATCTGCCGCCAGTGCTCCACCGCGCGAATCGCGCCGTCGGCACTGTATCCAACGAATGCGACGGGCTTCATGGCCCACTCGCCGCTGAGGCTGTCGTAGGCGTTCTTCATCGCGCCAGGCACGGAGTGATTGTGCTCAGGGGTAACGAAGATGTAGCCGTCGCAACTATCGACTGCGCGAGACCATGCGGTAACACGCTCATCGGCGTACTGTTTGTTCGCGCCTCCAGGTAGCGTCGCTGTGTCGAGCAGTGGGACTTGAAACTCCTGGAGATCAAGGATCTCGTAGGTGACGTCGGGGCTGTTCGCAGCAGCGTCAGCAACCCAGTGGGCAACTTGCTCGCCAAAGCGGCCTTGGCGAATGGATCCGAGCACGATTCCGACTTTCATCACAAACCTCACAGTGTTGCGTTACGTTGACCTAATTCTTTCCCAACCGCGGCGACTATATCACCGCCGCTTCTCACCCTACCTGCCTCCGGTTGTCTATCTCCCCCGCCTTGCGACTACGCTTGAGCACTTATGAGCACGTCTACTGGTACCCGCGCAGAGGCCCACCGTCGCCGCACGTTCGCAGTCATTGCCCACCCCGATGCTGGTAAGTCAACGCTGACGGAGGCGCTCGCGCTGCACGCGCACGTTATTTCGGAAGCAGGTGCGGTGCACGGAAAGGGCAACCGCAAGTCGACGGTCTCCGACTGGATGGATATGGAAAAGGAGCGCGGCATTTCGGTCGCGTCCTCGGCGCTCCAGTTCGAGTACCTCCCCGAAGGCTCGGAGGCGACGACGCCCTACATGATCAACCTGGTTGATACGCCTGGTCACGCCGATTTCTCCGAAGATACCTACCGCGTGCTGTCCGCAGTCGATGCCGCTGTCATGCTTATCGACGCCGCCAAGGGCCTTGAGCCACAAACCCTCAAGCTCTTCCGCGTCTGCAAGGCGCGCGGCTTGCCGATCGTCACGGTGGTCAACAAGTGGGACCGCATCGGCCGCGAGCCGCTCGAGCTGGTGGACGAGATTGTCCAGGAGATCGACCTGCAGCCGACGCCGCTGTACTGGCCTGTCGGCGAGGCTGGCGACTTCCGTGGGCTCGCCCACATCAACGCTGACGGCGAGGCAGACAACTATATCCACTTCATCCGTACCGCCGGCGGGTCCACCATCGCGCCGGAGGAGCACTACTCCCCTGATGAGGCAGCTAACCGCGAGGGCGAGACCTGGGAGACCGCCGTCGAGGAAGCTGAGCTGCTTGCCGCCGACGGCGCTGTGCACGACCAGACGCTGTTCGAGCAGTGCGTGACCTCCCCCATCATCTTCGCCTCCGCGATGCTGAACTTCGGTGTCCATCAAATCCTGGACACGCTGTGCGCGATCGCGCCAGCTCCTCAGGGCCGTGACGCCGACCCCAAGGCCGTCGAGACTTCCACCACCGCGATGGATACTCACCGTGACCTCGACGACGACTTTTCCGGTGTGGTGTTCAAAGTGCAGGCAGGCATGGACAAACACCACCGCGACACCTTGGCGTTTATGCGAGTCATCTCCGGCGAGTTCGACCGCGGTATGCAGGTCACGCACGCCCAAAGTGGCCGTACGTTCTCCACCAAGTACGCGCTGACGGTCTTCGGGCGTAACCGCGACACCGTGGAAACCGCCTTCCCCGGCGACATCATCGGTTTGGTCAACGCCGGTTCGCTCGCGCCGGGCGACACCATCTACGCAGGCAAGAAGGTGCAATACCCGCCGATGCCGCAGTTCGCACCGGAACACTTCCAGACGCTGCGCGCTAAGTCTTTGGGCAAGTATAAGCAGTTCCGTAAGGCCCTCGACCAGCTGGATGCGGAAGGCGTTGTCCAGATCCTGCGCAACGACCTGCGCGGCGACGCTGCTCCGGTCATGGCGGCCGTCGGCCCGATGCAGTTCGAGGTCATGCAGGCTCGCATGGAGCTGGAGTACAACGTGGAAACAGTCACGGAACCAATCCCGTACTCGGTGGCCCGCCGGACTGACGCCGAGTCTGCGGAGGCGCTTGGACGCCAGCGCGGCGTCGAGATCTTTACGCGCTCCGACGGCGAGCTGATCGCTCTGTTCGGCGATAAGTGGCGCCTGGCCTTCATCCAGAAGGAGCACCCGAACCTGACGATGGAGCCGCTCGTCGCGGACTAGGCCTCCAGGTCCTTCTCGACGTCGTCATCCTCCTCCTGCGCTTTGAGCGTTGAGGCACTGCGGTCGATCCAGCGCTGCACTTTCAGCCGGAAGTCGACCGCTTTCGTGCTTCTCGGCGGGACCTGAATGATTGTTTTTGCGTCATAGCCGACCTGCAGCTGTTTCACGCGCAGCACTTCCGCGTCGATCTTGACGCCCTCGAGGAGCACGACATTCATCACCCAGACCAGCACAAGGACGGCGCCCACTGTGCCAAACGCCCCGTACGCGCTGGAGATCCCTATCGTGCCGATGAACCATGAGAAGCCAAGCCAAATAATGAAAATCGCCGTCAGCGCCATCGAGGACCCAAGGGTCAGCAGGCGGAACTTCTCCGGCCGAACGTTGGGCGAAACGAAGTAGAGGATGGAGATCAACGCGATCGCAGTCACGATAGTGACCGGGAAGCGGGCGTAGTCCCAGACCGGCAGGAAGATCTTTGTCAGGTAATCAACGGCCTCGGTCATCCCCAGTGGTTCCGCGATCGGCTGCAGCAGACCGTTCACGATTGACTCGCGCAAAAACGTGCCGACGATAATCACGATCACCCCGAGCACCATGACCAGCGTGGTGACCCACATCGTGAACCACGTGCGTACCAGGTTGCGCCCCTCCATGCGACCGTACATGACGTTCGCGTTCCGTGAAAAAGATCGCACGTACGCGGATGCGGAAAGGAGCGAGATCACAATCGATACCACCAGCGCAATCGTGCTCTGCGCCGGTGTGCCAATCACCGTCAGGAGGAAGCGCAGGGCCTCATCCTCCAGCGCTTCGGGCACATAGAGGGCGATGAAGTCGTCGATGATGTCGTTGACGGCGGCTTCATCACGCGGCAGCAGCAGCGTCGCGATCGAGTAGACCGCCAAAATCATCGGGGCGATAGACAACACGGCGTAGTAGGTCAGCGCAGCTGCGCGGTCAAGCATTGCGTCAACCGAGAAGTCCGCAATGACACGCTTAGCCACGTATATCCAGCCCTGTGGCGTGACCCGGTTATCTTTTGTGAACACGTCAGGCCCGTCGCTGTGCTGCGGCACGTGCACGAGTTCGCCGGGACCATAGGGCACGACGTAGTCTGTCGCCGGAGGCGATTCGCTGTGTTCCATGGCGTTTACCCTAGTACAGGGTATCGTGTGCACCATGAGCGTGTTGGGTCAGATCAAGAAATGGTTCGGGGCGGGCGCTGCTCCTGCACTCGCAGAGTACCCGACGGAGTATGAGCGTGTGGAGCTCCCGGTGCTCAAGGTCACGACTGCGGCGCTCTCTCCAGGTTCGGACGAACGATTGGTCGTCGTGACCTCTACACCGGCGGCACTCGCGGAGCTCCAGCGTATCGACGGCCCGCTCCAAATGATCTGCCCCGGCGCGCGCACCGTGACTTGGGTGCCCGTCAAAAAGCCCGCTGTTCCTGTACTCGACCCCAATGCTGGATGGGTCATCCCGCTGACCGCTGAGGCGCGTCAGGAAATCGCTTCGCTGCCGGCGACCGAAGGCGAGCTCGAGCTGCAGACCATGCACCTCGCGTTCATTCTCGAGTCTGTACAGTAAGCCCCATGGATTCCGTTTCCCAGCTCTCCACCAGTACGCAGGACTATCTCAAGTCACTCTGGGCGCTCACCGAATGGTCAGACACGAAGGTGACCACCAAGGTGCTGGCGGATTACATGGGGCTTCGGCTCTCGAGCGTGTCGGACGCCGTCAAGAAGCTTGCTCAGCAAGGGTACGTACACCATAAGCCTTACGCGCCCATTACGCTGACGGAGGAAGGCCGCGCGCACGCCGTCGCGATGATTCGCCGTCACCGCCTCATCGAAACATTCCTCGTGGAAACGCTCGGATACTCGTGGGACCAGGTGCATGACGACGCCGAGGTCCTCGAGCACGCCGTTTCGGAATTCATGCTGCAGCGCCTCGACGCCCACCTCAACTACCCTTCCCGCGACCCACACGGCGACCCCATCCCCGCCGCCGACGGCACCGTGCCGCAATTCCACGCTGAGCCGCTGAGCACGATCGCCCCAGACAACGACGTCGTGGTCCAACGTGTCTCCGACGGTGACCCGAGTCTGCTGCAGTTCTTCGACACCTCCGGTATCACGGTGGGTACGCACTTGCGTACCCAGCAGGCAGCCCCGTTCTCTGACACCGTCGAAGTGCTTATCGACGGCCAGCAACCTCCACTTGCGCTCGGGAAACGCGCAGCGGACGCCGTGTGGGTGACCGCTGAGCCCGCCGTGCCCAGAGGGCGCAGCTGAGGAACTCGAGCCCGTAGATGACAGTCATCGTGGCGGAGGTGGGGGCGTCGAGAAGGTAGGCGACGCCGAAGCCTGCGACTGCCCCAACCGCAGCGAGCAGAACCGTCAGGGTCATCATGCGCGGTACCGTCGTGGCCAACTGTTTGGCTGCTGCCGCGGGGATGACCACCAGTGCAATGACCAGGATCGCCCCGACTGCGTTGAACGCTGCTGTGACGGTCAAGGACACCAGGAACATAAACGCGACGGACAGCATGCTCACTGGCACGCCGATGCTGCGTGCGAACTGGCCATCAAACGTGGACGCGAGCAGTTGCGGATACACAAGACCAATCGCGACCACGTTGAGCGCTAGCACCGCGAGCATGATGTAGAGATACACCGGTCCCAGCTGCGCCCCGCCAACAGTAAGCTGATTCCACGCAGCCAGGTTCAAGTCGCCGACGAGCACCGCGTGTGTATCCAGGTGGACGTTCGAGAAGTGGGAGGTAATCAGGATGACGCCCACGCTGAACAGTGCCGGGAAGATGAGGCCCTGCGGGGCGTCTCCAGTCACGAGTCCCGAATCCCCGAGCCACTGTGCGCCGAGGACCACCGCCACACCGGCCAGCGCCGCGCACACGATCACCACCGGTGAGTTCAGGTTGTTCGTAAACAAGTACCCCAGGGCAATGCCCGGCAAGATCGCATGCCCGATAGCATCTATGAGCATGGAGTGCTTCCGCAGCACAACGAATGCTCCCGGCACTGCGCATGCGCACGCCGTGACCACCGCGAGCAAAAGTGTTCCGACGATGAAACTCACGACGCTACCTCCGCCGAAACTGTTGTTTCCAGCCGGGCACGCAGCGCTGCCGTCGCTCGCCGCTGCGAACGGGCCCGGGCGATGACGCTTCGCTTCGGGGCGAAGATGAACGACACCAGAAACACCGCGAACAGGACAAGCACGATAACGGGGCCGGTCGGCACGTTGCCAAGCGCGATGGACAAGTAGGATCCAGCACCACTGCCGACGGCTCCAAACACGCCCGCGAGCACGACCATCGCTGGCACCGTTTGCACCCACTGGCGCGCCGCGGCAGGCGGAGTTACGACGAATGCCACCATCAACACCAACCCGACAGATTTGACGCCGATCACCGTCGCAAGCGCGATCGTCATGAACATCACCGTGTCGATGACCCTCGGGCGAAACCCAAGCATCGTGGACTGCACGGGGTCGAAGGAGCGCAGCTCGAACTCCTTAAACAACACGCACATCACGCAGACCGCGAGCAACCCGACGATGATGCTGATTCGCAGGTCCGCCCTGGTAATCACGGATGCGTTGCCGAACAGGTAGTCCTGAATACCACCTTTGCCTGGGAACGGATTGCTCGTGATCACGTCCAGCAACAGCATCCCGAACCCGAAGAAGAACGACAAGCTGATCGCCATCGCCGCGTCAATCGACGTCCGCGTCCGGGCAGTAATCGTGTTCGCCACCATCACCGCGCACGTACCAGTGACTACGGCTCCAACCAGCAGCGCAACCATGTTACGGCCGTCGACTCCCAGCCCGACGCACAGCAAAAACGCCAGCAACGTGCCTGGTAGTGCGGAGTGCGAAATCACATCACTGGTCAGCGACTGCTTGCGCAGGTACGCGAACGTCCCAAGCATCCCTGCCACTGCGCCAATGATGGTGGTCCCCCAAAACACCATGGCATAGGTGTGGTTCGCAAAGAACGCACCAAGGCTTATCGACGTCCCCATCACAGCACACCCAACAATCTCATCGAGTCCGCGCCTAACCCGTACGCCTGCGCAATCGTTTCCGGCGTAAACGTGGAGGAGACTGGCCCCGATGCAATCACTGTCTTATCCAGCAGCGTCACCGCATCGCAGTACGTCGGCACTGTCGAAAGGTCGTGGTGCACCATCACGATTGTTGTGCCATTCTCGCGCATGGTGCGGAGCACGTCGATAATTGTCGCCTCACTTTTCGCGTCAATGCCTTGAAACGGCTCGTCGAGGAAGAACAAGTCCGGGTCCTGTACTAGCCCGCGTGCGAGAAAGACGCGCTGGCGCTGCCCGCCTGAGAGTGCGCCGATCTGGCGGCCAGCGAAATCCTGCATCCCTACGCGTTCCAAGGCTTCGTATGCGGCGGCGCGTTCGCGCTTCCCCGCCCTGCGGAACCAGCCCAGCTTCCCGTACGTACCCATCGTCACCACGTCGAGCACCGTCGTAGGAAAGTCCCAGTCGACGCTCGCGTGTTGTGGCATGTACCCCACGCGGTGGCGCACTGCCTTGAGCGGCTGGCCGAAGAACTCGGTCTCCCCGGTCAGCGTCGGGATAAGCCCCAGCATCGCCTTGATCAGTGTTGACTTGCCGGCACCATTCGGCCCGACGATCCCCATGATGGCGCCCTCGGGGAACCGCACATTCACCTGTTCCAGGACCGGATCGAGGTGGTAGGCAACGGAAAGATTATGCGTCGCGCACGCAAACGTCTGCGTAGTCATGGGTTACTTGCCCCCGAGCGCTGCAGCAACTGCTTCAGCGTTATGCAGGAACGCCCCGATGTAGGTATCCGTTGGCGCGGTGGGGCCGAGGGTGTCGGCGAAGAGCTCCTCGTCAGAAATGGCGACATCCCACCCGCGGGCGTGCACAGCCTCCTGCAGGCTCTTAATCGCCTGCGGGTTCGCCTGATTGTCCTGGAAGATCGTCGGCACCTTGTTGTCCGCGATGAGATCCGCAAGGTCCGAAAGTTCCGACGCCGACAGCTTCGCCTCTGTGGAAACAAAGTCCGTCGCGTACACATCCAACCCGTAGGTCTTGCCGAAGTAGTTGAAGGCATCGTGGCCGGTGATCAAGATGCGTGGCCCAGTGATGTTCGCCAGCATGGTTGCAGCCTTTTCGTTCGCATCCGCGATTTCCGCCTGGTATTTCGCGGCGTTCTCGTGGTACTCATCGGACTTCGAAGGGTCGACCTCTGCAAGCTTGTTTGCGACCTCGCCGACAACCAGGCTCCACGCCTCTGGACTGTTCCATACGTGCGGGTCATGCAGAGGGTTGCCCTCAGCATCGGTTTCTGGCCAGTCAAGCAGCAGATTGTTCGGCAGCTTGTCTCCTACTGCCAGCTGGCGGTCCCCGAGGCTCTCCAGCTGCTTGATCATCTGAGCTTCGAGGTGCAGGCCGTTCCAGAACACCACATCGGAGGACTGAATCTTGTCGATGTCCTTCGTTGAGGGCTGGTAGGTGTGCGGGTCCCCGCCCGGGCCAACCATCGTGGTGACCTCCGCCTCAGGCGCAATGTTGGCGATGGCATCCGCGAGGTAACCCGTGGTTGCGTAGACCTGCAGCGCACCGTCGGCGTTGATGCCGTCCTGTGTCGCCTGGTTGTCCTCGGTAGACGAGCAGCCTGCGAGCCCTACGCCCAAGGCAAGCGCGCATGCAGTGAGGATCCTGGATGTGCGTGACATGAAGTGTTTCCTTTCAAACTAAGGTGTACCTCACCAACCCTAAAGTTCGCCCTACCGAACTTGCAACTTATTATGTGCAAACTCACACGAAGATATGGTTGAGCTGCACAAATAGAGAAAGGCCCCGCGGGAGAAATCCCACGGGGCCTTTGTAGAGAGAAGTTTAGAACTTCAGAAGACCTGATGCCCATGCCGCAGCGTAGACCGCCGCCAACACACCGCCGACTGCAGCGATAATGCCGACGATCATCCCCACGTTGTCGGACGCGGACGACTTGTCCGACTGGCCCGTGTTCACACCAGTATCGGTCGGTGGCGCCTGAGGCTTCGGCGTCTCAACGTCAATGCGGTCCGGCTCCTCCGGTGCCTGACGCCCAGCCTTCGGGTCCAGAATCCGGCGCGCAGATTCCTTCAGGCGGTCACTAGCGGTTGGATCCTTCTCGATCTCCTTGCGGATGCGCTCCATCTCTTCCGCCGTGTAGTCAAGAACGGAAACCTGGTACTCCTCCTTGAATACCTCGTCGCCTTCGGCGTTAACGATGCGGATCTCAAGCGGCATCGTCGAGTCCCGCAGCGAGGTTGCATTCTTGATCGGGATTTCAACACGTGCAGAAGGTTCCGCACCGCTGGCGTTAATCTGGCCAGGAACAGTGACTTCGATTGGCTCCGCACCCGTGATCGTCGGATACTTGGCGTACACCGTGAACTTGTGCACATCCAGACCGAGGTTGCGGATCTCACCAGTCAGTACGTCGGTTGAACGGTTCGTCACCACCGCCGCATCTTCACCGCCGGCCATTCGGAAACCGGCCTTACCCGGGTTCTGATCTGCAGCAATGATTTCTAGCTCGCGAGCAGAAATATTGTGGCTTGGCTCCGGAATGTCGTCGGTGCCAACGGTGCCTTCGCCCGAACCAATGTACTTGCCCTTGAGGTTCAGGTTGTCCCAGTCCGCTGGCACGGAGTACTTGCCCTCGTAGCAGACCACCCCGTCTTGCTCACACTTGTCTTTCGGGTACCTCTTGTCGGTCTTGGGGACCGATTCATAGGCCTGGTCGGAGTAGTCGAAGTGCGACCACTGGTAGAGGTAGTTCATGACCGACTTGTACGTCGGCAAATACGCCTCGGTATCCACCGGGTTCGTCGACAGTGCGCCATTGTGGGTCAGGCCTAGGTTGTGGCCGAACTCGTGCAGGATGGTGTTTCGCAGCTGCTCTTGGTTGGTCACGTTCTCGTGGTAAGACACGTAAAACGCAGAGTCGTTGACCAGGCCGGTACCCGTCGACCAGTCGCCTTTCTCCATCTGGTCGCCGATAATGCCGACGCGGAACACCGACTCACGAGTACCGAGCAGCTCCTGGCGCTTTTGCCCTAGCTTGTCTCGCTTCGACATACCATCCGCGAAGTACAGCGGGGTGAAGTCCTCCGTTGGGCCACCGTGCCTGTTCTCGTAGTTAGGGATGGAGGTGTAGAGGTCACCAGCATCGATATGGAGACGAATCCCGTGCGCAGCGAACTTATCCTCCAGCTCCATCAGGGACTCACGGGAGGGCCGGTACACGTTCGCGTTCGCCTCAGCGCACTTCGCAAACTTCTCAAAGTCTTGGATGTTCGCGCCGAACTTATTCACCTCGTTGCAGTTCAGCGTCTCCCACTCAGACTTCATCCAGTTCAACTGCAGGAACAGATCTTTCTGTCCTACTTTCGCCCCCCACCTGTCGAGTGGAAGCTGGGTCCCGTCAGCAGCGGTAAACCCCACCTTCTCCCACTCATCCGGCAGCCCATCCTGGTCAGTGTCTTTCGCCGTGGGCTGCGTCTGGATGAAGATGTTCGCGGTAACCGACGCCGTCCCCTGAACTGGTAGTTCCTTGTTCCACGCCGCGTACTGGTAGCCGGCGCCGTCTTCGGCAACTTCACCCACCCGGCTAGCTTCGCCAGACTCGATCGCGTGCCCCGCCGCCTTTGAGACGTCAGCACCACGGAAGTTCACCGAAACATCGTAGCCAGGTTTTTCGGCAGGACCGAAGTTAAACCTTCCGCCTCGGTAGGTACCTTGATACTGCGCATACTTTGGCACGGCAGAGAACATCTCAATGTCAATCTTGCGGTCACGCTTCGACTTGTTCGTAGCCTCGACCGTCACGTCCATCGAATTTGTGCCGATCTCAATCGTGCGCGTGATCTGGATTTCGGTGTTCGCATCGTAGTGCGTCAGGATGACCTTGTAACCGATCTCGTTTTCTTCAACGTCAGACTTCGTCTCAGTCGGGAGGAACGCCACCTGTCGCCCGTCGACGGTCAGGACAGTCTGCAGGCTGCTTTCGAGCAAACCGCCGACCGACTGCGGATTCTGGAACGTCGTGTTCAGCTTCGACCCGTACGCCAGGTTCGAAGTAGCAAAGCCTTCAGTCTTCGAATCATTCTCGATCCAGACGCCGCCGGGATTCTTTTGAACGCCAGCCTCAGCGATAGGCTGCACCCCACCGAAGGCAAGGCCTGCGCACAGCGCGATAGCAAGAGCTCGTTTCATCTTCACTTTTCTCGTCCTTTATCCCGAAACGTTAAATCCGGCGTTCTTCAACGCATGCGTCACCGCGTTAAACGGCGGAACATGCTTGTTACTGTCCCACAACCAGAAGAGTAAGACACCAAGGCCCTCAGCGGCGATCATGAACGGCACGATCCACCACACGCGCTCCCAGTTCAGCTCCTTTTGCGTCGCTGTTTGCTTAGGCACAACGTGTAGGTCGACCAGCTGCTGTGAGCCATCTTCCCACGTCACAACAACAGGAACGTTAATCTCTTTTGGCTTCTGACTACGTGGCACCGTAGCTCGCACCTCGCCCGTTTCCGGGTTGATATCGACGTTCGCGTCCTGGTTCTTGTAGCTCTTTGGCAGCCCATAGTGGACGCCAGAGAACTGATCTTTCGGCTTGGCAAAGCCCTCTTGCACAGCGTAGTCGACTGTGTTCTTCCTAGCTAACGAGTTAGCAGTTGCCTTCAACTCGATGATTTGGTGCCCACCGGGGAAGTCAACGCGCAGCTTCGAGGTGTAGGTGCTGTCTGCCTCGGTATCTGCCGGAATCTTTGCAGTGACGCGGCCTGTCGCGCGGTCAATGGTGATCGGAATGCCACCGTCGTTTTCGATGGAGAACACGCTGCCGTAGACAGGATCGCCCTCTGGTTCAGCGGTGAACGCCTTACCAGGGGTCACGATTTGCTGTGCATAGCGCAGCTTGTGCGCCTCGAGTTCCTCCGGGCTGAGTTGGTTCACGATGTGCACAGGCAGTGTTACGTACTCCCTTGACCCATCCGTATAGCTGGCCAGGATGTGTAAGTTGTACTCCTTATCCTCGACACTTTCGGGAACCACAGCCTCGACGACCCCCGTGGCACTGTCGACGGCGACGTTCCATCCGCGGAGGTCAGCGTTCTTTCTAGCGTCCCAACGAAACTCGGTGCCAACGGGCAGCGGTTCGCGGGAGTTGAGATCTGCAACGAACTTTCCACCTGGCGCCACGCGGGCGTCATCATAGGAGATGTCCGTTACTGTCTTGAGCAGCGGAGGGATCACCTCAAAAGCGGCGTCCGTCTTCAGCTGGCTGCCGTCGGGCATCGTCACGGTCACCGGAATTTTGACGGTCTCCCCGACCTTGGTGCCCCTCGAAGCGACGTACTTGACCTCGCCGGTGTTCTTATCGATCGTAGCTTCTGGATATGAAGTCTCAAACGTCGTCCCACGAGGCACCGGCTGGTTAATGAAGTCGTAGCCGTCTTTACGCAGCGTCAAGCTCGGTGTGATGCTTGAACCGACAGAACCGGGACGAACGTAGCTGGTTGGATACTTGAAGGCGTATCGATCAGCGCCACTAGCTGATTCCTGCAACTCAATCCTGACGGCAAAGTCAGGTGCGTTCGAAGCGCGAATCTTGACGGTGTACACACCGGCCTTCGTCGTTTCGAGTGGTGTAACCTCCACCGTGCCGTCACGGTAGACAGTCACCCATTCAGGAGTCCCACCGATCTTTTCAAACTCGGTACTGGTCTCATTCTCCTCGTTTGGCATGACCACTTTGTGCTCACCTGGCTTCAAGTCAATCTTCGGCCACGTATAGAAAATGGTTTGCTCAGCAGGCAGCTTCAGCGAGGTGATGATGAACGTGTCTTCTTTGACGGTGATCCAACCCGAAACAAAGCGCGGTTTCTCCGGGTCCTTTCCGCCATAGATTTGGTAGCGGTACGAACCTGGGTCGACGATGAACGCAACTGCACCATTCTCGTTGGTGCGCGCAACGTGCGAAGTCTTCCCGTCCTGGCTCACGAACCGTACCTCGGTGTCCTGCAGTGGTGAACCATCGGTATCGAGGAAGAGGTACGAGCGCTTCGCTTTCCCTTCCGGAAGTTCCTCAAACCCCAGCGAGTTTGAAGTATCGACGGCAGCTTCGTCGATCACTCCCGGAGAATCTTGCTCGGCACGGGCATATGTTGGAGCACTACCTGCGGACGCAAGCATGATTGAAGTCGCCGTTGCGACCGCGAGCCCGGTTTTACACTTACCTCGACGCACTATTGCCTCTGCCTTACACTTCTTCGAATCACCCATACCGAAAGACGTACGCTTTTAACTTAGTGTATGAACGTCAATTTGCGAACTCCCAGCGCAAAAACGTACACCCCCCAATAACTCATCATGCCCCAGGAACTGCCCTGTGCAGCCTGGGGCATGAAAAGAAATGACTACTTCAGATCCTCCGGAACGGTCCGTGCGGGGTAAATGCGCGGGCGAACACCCGCGATCTCCTCAACAACTCGCACTACCTGGTGGGAGTAGCCATACTCATTGTCGTACCAGACGTAGAGCACGAGGTGCTTGCCGGCCGAAATCGTCGCCAACCCGTCAACGACACCAGCGTGCGTGGTACCGAGCAAATCTGTCGAGACAACCTCAGGCGACTGGATGTAGTCAATCTGCTGGCGCAGGTTAGAATCCGTCGAGACCTTACGGAGGAAGTTATTGACCTCATCCTTTGTCGTCTCGGTTTCGAGCTCGAGGTTGAGCACCGCCATAGAAACGTCAGGCGTTGGAACGCGGATCGCGTTGCCGGTCAGCTTGCCCTCGAACTCGGGAAGCGCCTTCGACACAGCCTTTGCGGCACCTGTTTCCGTCAGCACCATGTTGAGGCCAGCAGCGCGACCGCGGCGGTCCCCCTTGTGGAAGTTGTCGGCCAGGTTCTGGTCGTTCGTGTAGGAGTGCACTGTCTCAACGTGGCCGTGGACCACGCCGTAGCGATCATTGATGACCTTCAGCACCGGCGTAATACCGTTCGTGGTGCACGAAGCCGCGGACAGGATCTGGTCACCGTCCGTAATGTCAGCATGGTTGATGCCGTAGACAATGTTCTTAATATCACCCTTGCCTGGAGCGGTCAGCAGAACGCGGGAGACACCCTTGGACTTCAGGTGCTGGCTCAGGCCAGCCTCATCGCGCCAGACACCGGTGTTATCAACGACGATCGCATCCTTGATGCCGTACTCGGTGTAATCGATGGATGCCGGGTCGTTCGCGTAGATCATCTGGATCGGCGTCCCGTTGGCCCAGATGACTTCCTTCTCGTGATCCACAGTGATAGTGCCGTCAAATGGACCGTGCACCGAGTCGCGGCGAAGCAAAGATGCACGCTTGACGATGTCGTCGTCACCCTTCTTCCGCACGACGACGGCGCGCAGGCGCGCTCCCCCGTACATCGCCTCACGAGCAATCAGAATGCGGGCCAACAAGCGGCCGATGCGGCCGAAACCATACAGCACAACATCGCGTGGCTCGAGCTCCGAGTCCGTATCGACGACGTCGGCAAGCGCCTCGTTCAAGTAGGCCCGCAGATCGCTCGCGCCGGACTTCTTGTAGTCGCTGGCAAGACGGCCAAGGTCAATCGATGCCGTGCCGAGGTTCATCTGAACAAGCTCACGAAGCACCGGCAACGTGTCCTCGAGCGGAAGCTCCTTCTCCACAATGCGACGCGCGTACCGGTGCGCCTTAATAATGTCGATGTCCGTCACACCTACCAGCAGTCGGCCAAAAATCGAGGTGACAACGTTGTTTTCACGGTGAAGCTGGCTGATGAGCGGAAGCATTTCCTGGGCCAGGGTCAGCTTGTGATTCCAGTCCTGTTGGTGCGTTGTATTCGTAGGCGTAGACACAGTCATCCTCTTCATGCGGTAATTGAACAATTGGGAAACGTTTGCCTTGGGGGTACATGACACAGCTGCCGTACCCCCAATACAGGAATTATCGTAGCGTGTATTGGTCCATCTTTGTTACAAATACTCCAGCTAAACCAACCGCACCGCGAGATATGGTTACATCAGTCGCCTTAGGTGGGCTTTGTAGTGCAACGCCAAGTAAACCCGCACCCCACCCCCAAAACACACCCCCGGTGCTGGATGGCGGTATTTGTCCAACGTGGCGTCGACAAGCTGGCGCGAAACTACCTTCGGTACCCTGTGCACGTACATCAACGCATTGGAGGAAACGAATCTATGCCTTGCCCGAAGATCATCGCCCTCGACATGGACGGCACCCTGCTCAACGAACACGGGCGCATTCCCGACGCCTTCTGGGAGCTCCTTCGCCTTGCCGACGACCGCGAAGTCCTGGTCACGCCGGCATCGGGACGCCAGCTCGCGACGCTTCGTGATATGTTCACCACTCATCAGCCTCACACGTTCATCGCGGAGAACGGTTCCGTCGTCTTCCACGACGGCCGCATAATCGACGTGACTGCCATGCCGGAGCAGCCAGTACGCGAGTTTCTACGCGCGTTTGAAACAGCGCCGTTTTCAGCGTCGGCGGTGCTGTGCACCCCCGAGCAGTCCTACTCGCTGCGCGGTGCATCCAAGGAAGTCGAGCAGGAGATTGCAAAGTACTATCACGCCAACACAAACGTGGATTCGCTTGTCGACGTCCCCTTCGAACAACCCGTGAAAGTCGCGCTCTACGTGGACGGTGATGCAGAGCGTGACGCGCTGGCGTGGGTGCAGGCGCACGCGCCTGGACTACACCACGTAGTTAGTGGCCAGCACTGGATCGACATCATGAGCCCAGAGGCAGACAAGGGCAAGGCGCTGCTGGCGATCGCGGACGCCTTGGGCGTGCCTCAGGAAGCAACTGCCGCGATCGGTGATTTCCTGAACGATTACACGATGCTCCAGGCGGCTGGAACAGCGGTTGCGATGGGCAACGCCCACCCGGATCTTAAGACGGTGGCGGACGAGGTCATCGGAACTAACGCTGAGCATGCAGCAGTGCATCGACTTGCTGCATGGCTCAGTGAGCAATAGCGCTTACTTTGCGGACTTGCGCTCCGCAATAGCTCGCTCAAGCTCAGCTTGGCGCTCTTCGAACTCCTGGACTTTCGCCTTCATCTGCGCCATGAGTTCTTCGTGGTGCTTACGGCCGAGCTCGAGGCGTTCCTCAAGCTCGGCCAGTTCCTTCGCGCGTTGTGATTCATCTAGGGTCATGCCCCTATTGTGGCAAATTTTCCACGCCGAAGCGAAGCGCTACTTCCCTTTCGCTAGAAACGACTCCGCGTTCGCAGATTCCCAGTCCTCGCGCCAGTTCTCCGGGACGTCGCCGTCGACAAGCTGACCGTCGCGAAGCCACTCGTAGCGCTCGCGGTACGTCTGGGGTTTCCCGTAGTCGTCGTTGCAGCGAATCATCTCGGGGCGCAGGTCCTTCGGATCTTGCACTCCCATCGCGGCCATGAGGCGCAGCGCTGACGAAACGGTGGCCTTCTGGTACCGCATCACGCGCATTGATTTGTCCTCGACATCCAGGCCACGCTCACGCCACGGGTCTTGCGTCGCGACACCAGCCGGGCACGTACCGAGGTGGCACTCCATTGCCTGCACGCAGCCGACGGCCATCATCATCGCGCGGGCGCTCAGCAGGAAGTCCGCGCCCTGCACCATGCGACGCACCAAGTCGTTGCCGGCGGCGATTTTGCCGGCAGCACCGATCTTGATCTTGTCGCGAAGGCCGCAGCCCACCAACGCATTGTTCACGAACGTCAGGCCCTCTGTGAGTGGCAGGCCCACGTGGTCCTCAAACTCCTTCGGCGCCGAGCCAGTACCGCCCTCGGAACCGTCGACCACGATGAAGTCAGGCAGAATGCCAGTCTCGAGCATGGCCTTGCACACCGAGAGGAATTCCCGACGAGAGCCTATGCACAGTTTGAATCCAACCGGCTTCCCCCCGGAGAGGGTACGCATCTGGTCGATGAAGTGCAGGAGGCCGATTGGGGTATCAAATTCAGAGTGCGCACCTGGGGACGTGAACGCCTTCCCTTCCTCGATCCCGCGAATTTCAGCAACTTCCTTCGTCGCCTTCGCGGCTGGCAGCTCACCGCCCAAACCAGGCTTCGCTCCCTGTGAGAGCTTGAGCAGCGTCATCTTCACCTGTGGCCGCTTTGCCTTCTCTGCGAAGGTATCTGCATCAAATCCCCCCATCGGGGTGCGTGCGCCGAAGTACCCGGTGCCGATTTCCCACACCAGGTCACCGCCGTACTTTTCGTGGTGCGGGGACAGACCGCCTTCACCGGTGTCCTGGTAGAACCCGCCCAACTTGGCTCCCTTGTTCATCGCTTCGACGGCGCGCCCAGACAACGAGCCGAAGCTCATAGCGGAGATGTTCAGCAATGCTGCACTGTACGGCTGGGAGCACTGCGGGCCTCCAATCAGCACGCGCGGCGGCTCCGCAGGCATATCTACGGGGCGCATCGAATGCACCAGGGAGCGGTGTCCCTGCTCGTAGACGTTTTCTTGCGTACCGAACGCAGTGGTCGAAGTCTGCCCTTTCGCGCGCGAGTAGATGAGACTACGAGTGCGGCGGTCGAATGGGCGGCCGTCCCAGTCACGCTCAATAAAGTACTGCTGAAGCTCCGGTCGAATCTTCTCGAGTGCCCACCGCGCACGCCCCAAGACTGGGTAAATTCTTCGAATGGAGTGTTTCTTCTGAGTCAGATCCACAGCTGCAACAGTTCCTACCCCCAACGCTGCCGCGATCGACGCTGTTGCTGCCCAGTTGCGCTTGCCTGCCATGATGCTCCTTAGACTAAGTGGCGTGTAGAAAAGCGTTCCTGTGTTCACCGTACGCAAAAAAATAACAAAACAAACTCCAGCCACACTTCATGTGGTGTTTCCCCCTTTCGTTCAACCACCATTGGGGAACTCTCGTTAGGGTGGGGCCATGATTGACTTTTCCCGCCCCGCAAACATCGTCGCGCCGAAACTACTCGGGTGCACACTCACTCATGGCGGGGTCAGCATCGTATTGACCGAGGTCGAGGCATACCTCGGCGAGGAAGACGCCGCCGCGCACACCTATCGCGGCAAAACGGCACGAAACGCTGCGATGTTTGGCCCTCCCGGACGTTTCTACGTGTATCTTTCGTACGGCATTCACCACAACGTCAACATTGTGTGCGCACCGGAGGGCATCGGCCAGGGATGCCTACTGCGCGGAGGCAGGGTCATCGAAGGCCACGATATCGCCTATCGACGCCGCCAAAAACCCGACCGCCTTCCCATCGAAGAAGACAACCTGGCGCGTGGTCCCGGAAACCTGGGCGAAGCGTTGGGGTTTGAACTCACCGACAACCATAAATCCGTCTCTTTGACCGCACCTACCGCTCCCCCGGAGTGGGTTTGTGGCCCCCGTATTGGCATCTCGAAGAATGCTGATGCCCCCTGGCGATTCTGGATCCCCGGAGACAAAACTGTTTCCACGCCACGCGGTTATAAAACGAGCAATAAATACAAGGCATAAATCCTAAACTTTTGGGCGATTTTCTTTAGGCAAGCCTTGCCTTACTATTGGTGCGTCAGCTTGGAGCGCTCGCTCCCCACCTACGCACGATCGGAGTCACCGATGACCCTCATCGCCCCTACACAGATGCCACTGTCCGTCGCCCTGAAGGAGCAGACCACAGCCGCACACGCAAGTGCCGAGACCTCCCGCTTCATGTCTAACCTCAGCGGAGGTCAGCTCAGCGCAACAGCCGTCGCCGAGCTCACCGTGCAGTACTTCCACATCTATTCCGCACTCGAAGCCGCGGTGCGCCGCACAGCCACTCACCATGCCGTAGCCCAGATCGCCGACCCGAGACTTGAGCGGGTAGACGCAATCTCCGCCGACCTCACAGCGCTACTCGGCGCGGATTGGCAAAATCACCATCACCCACTCGAGGCAACGTCACGCTACGTTGCCGAACTCAACGCACTCACCCCCAACAACGGCCCCGAGGTGATAGCACACCACTACGTTCGCTACCTCGGCGACATCGCTGGTGGTCAGGCGCTTGCCCGGGTATTTCGCAGCGAATACAACCTCAGCGATAACGCCCTCAACTTCTACGACTTTTCCGCGATTGGGAAAATCCCGCCATATCGTGCGCAATACAAAGCATCCTTGGACGCCATGCAACTGAGCGACAACGAACGCGCCCAACTCATCGAGACAGCAAAGCACGCCTTCACGCTGAATGAAGCCGTGTTCCAGGAGCTCACATCACGACTCGACTAGCCCCGGCGCTTGACATCACTGCTATCAAGGTACGCAAACACACCCCACACGGCACTTGCCGCCACAAAGGCGGCAAGCACGCCCCCGGTAAGGGTGTAGCGCTCAGGCACGGCGAACAACACCACCAGCGAGACTGCAACCACCCCAGCCCACACCACACCAACGAGAAACCCGGAGCGACGACCTCCGCGCGGTGATGCCTGGTAACGATGTCGCGACGGCAGCGCAGCCAGCGCAAAAACTAGTGCAACCAACCCCAAGCAGGCCAAGGAGCTTACCCACAGATTTCCGGCGCTCACACCAAAGACCACTACGCCAGCAATTACAGCCGACAGTGCACGCTCCCACGGCGCGAACCGCCCTTGAGACACCTCTGAGACGACTGGAATGAGCTCGGTTACAGGCTCCTGGTCCACTATCACAACAACACCCTTTCATAAGGCTATGCTCACCTAACTTTAATTAGGTAAGCTTACCCTCATTTATCCCAACGTTAAAGAGTTTTCTGCAAGAACTATGCCTATCCGTTACATATTCGCCTTGACCGCTTCAGCCAGCATGCTTGGCTTCACATCTACCGTCTTCAGCCCACTCCCTATCACCCCTCCCCCTGCTACGGCACAAGAACAAACCGCGTCACACCGCACTGTATCCACGGGAACAATGGATTGGGGTGTGCGGGAATCGTTCCGTAAGTACATCGAAACCGGCGTCGCCAAGGGGTCCATCTCCACAGATGAAGGGGCGACTCGCTCAGGGGCGGCATTCGAATTCCCAGCCGAATCCTCCGCGATTACTGGCCCATCCTCCGGACAATTCAACTTCACCGGCTCAGTCCACTTCAGTGGCCACGATGGCTCTCTCGAGCTGACGCTCAGCAACCCGATCTTGGTGGTCAACGGCACTAACGCAGAACTCCGGGTGGACTACAGCACACGGAAGTATGTCGGCGCAGGAGCTGTGGGCCCTGTCGAAGAAGGACAAAAAGAAGTACTGGCCACCATCACCCTTGACGCCGCACCGGACTTCACCGCAAGCCAAGTGACAATAAGCGGCCACACCTCACTTACCGCTTCTGGGGAAACTATCTTCGCCGGATTCTACGAAGCAGGCGAGCCCCTCGACCCGATCAGTATCGATCTCTCACTCACGGAGGCTTCGGGTGCCGGACCAGTCCCGGACTTCACACTCGGGTCCCCATCAGGAGACAATAGCAACGCAGCTGCTCAGGGGCACAGTGGCGCCACACGTTCAAAGGCGACAAGCGGACCGGCTTTCTGGCTCGGACAGGTAAACGACACGCTCATCGAGGTCAATGGGCTGTTTACCAACGCCGACAAGGTCTTGCGAAGCGCAACGTCGTTACACGAGCGCGCTACATCGTCGCAACAGTCAGCCCGTCCCAACCGCTCTTCGACGGCGCCGGGGACGACTGCTTCGGCTGCCAACACGGCCCCGGCGCGCAACCAAGCATCAGCGCCGACTTCCCCATCGAGCAACGCATCGGCCCACAGCAATCGCGATGCCTCAGCCACAGCACCGTCAGGCGGTAATGCATCTTCAAATACCGTCTGTGATGCTGGCACCTCACACGGAGTCACCTCTGCTGAGGCACAGTGGGGAATCCGGCAGTCGTTCCGTACATACATCCGTGGCAATATCGCGAAAGGAAAGTGGGAGCTCCAAGGCGTTAGAGACAGCGGTAATGCCTTTACTTTCAACGGCAATTCGGGAGCAGTTGATTCTGCGACGCGGTCGGGGTCCATCCTCTACCCCGGTTCGATCCGTTTTACCGGGCACGGGGGCGTATTGGACACTCGTTTTTCCAACATGGAAATCCAGTTCTCCGGCAATACCGGCCAGCTGATCCTCAACGCGACGTCGAACACCATGGAAGGCGACCCCCGCGACTACGGGCGCATCGCCATCGCAGACCTCACTTTCACGAACCTCGATGTGAGCGACTCTGCGGTAACCGGTACAGCAGAAGCAACGCTTACGAGCACAGGTTCGGAAGCGTTTGGGCAGTTCTACCCTCCTGGCGATCCGCTCGACACAATTCACTTCACCGCTCAACTCGGCGGATCGGCTAACTGCGCCGAAGGCCAGGGCTCCATCGGAGGGGCGTCCTCTCCATCCAACAATGCGGCGGGGGCCGACGCTCGAGCGAAACTTCGGAAGTCTACAACATCCTCGTCTACGCCTTCCCGCGGAAGCGTTCTCGACGAGCATTTGGGGGACGCAACTGTTTCGTCCTCTGATCAGCCAGAAGGCGGAAAGTTCCAGATTAAAAACACCGCGCCCAATTCGCGTACAGGGGCGGATGGTTGGGATGACGCGACCGTCGCGACGCTCTTGGTGCTCATTGCCTCGCTGCTTGGCGCAGGCGGTGCGCTCATCAGATTCGCGGTCATCGGATAGGGAGATATGACACTATGAAAATGCTGCAAACCACTCTTTCCTTGGTTACCGCGACTGCGATAACGCTGAGCCTCGGCGGGTGTGCGGAGTGGGACAACCCAACACAACACACCACCAACGAGCTCGCGGAGTCGCTGCAGACAAACGGGGACCCACACCAGGCGCAAGGGGTTTCGATGGTCTCTGAGATCTCCGAGGTCGAGCCAATCGATACGCCACGGGAACAAGCTCTGCCCGTCGAAGTGACCGATGCGGACGGTTACGACGTCACCATTACTGATACCTCCCGCATCCTTGCACTGGACCTATACGGCACATTCACCAAGACGCTTCGTGGTGTCGGCATGGCAGACAACATCGTCGGGCGGACCGTAAGTTCCTCGGAGCCGTCGCTTGCGCATCTGCCCGTAGTCACGGAAAACGGGCATTCGCTCAACGTCGAGGCCATTCTGAATCTTCGTCCCACCTTGGTGCTTGTCGACCGCTCAGTAGGACCAGTTGAGGCGATCGACCAGCTACGGGCAGCCGGTATCACCACTGTGATGCTGGAGCCGACGCGTTCGCTGGCCTCGATCGCGGAGGACATCACTAATGTGGCAACCCTCGTCGGTGAGCCTGAGGCAGGCCGCCTCCTCGCCGAACGCAGCGAGAAAGAAGTCCAGCAAGCGCTCGACGCAATCGCTGCGGTGGCACCTGAAGAACCACTGCGAATGTCGTTTTTGTATGCTCGCGGCACCGGTGGCGTCTTCTATCTACTCGGGCGTGAAGAAGGAACTGAAGAACTCATCACTGCTCTAGGTGGCAGGGACGTCAATTCCGAGCACGGCATCGGTCAGCCTTCGCCTGCAAGCCCTGAGGCGCTCGCCGAGGTAAACCCCGAAGTGTTCGTCATGATGAACGGTGGGCTCCAGTCCACAGGCGATATTGAAGGCCTCCTCCAACGTCCCGGCGTCGCACAAACCACCGCGGGGCAGCACCGGCGAGTCCTGGCGCTTCCCGACGGTGACTCACTTGCGTTCGGACCTCAAACTGGCGAACTGCTGCTGCGCGCGGCGCACGCTCTCTACGGAGAGCAGCTATGAGCGAGCACCACGGAGCAATCCATGCACGACGCATTGGAAGAATTGTGCTTTTCGCAGCCACCGCTTCCCTGCTAGTGCTCACGGCCATTGCCTCTCTCGTTGTAGGCCAGTTTGAGTTCTCCCCCGGCGAGCTCTGGCCGATCCTTACCGCAGGGCCAATGTCAGCGTCCACACTCGAAGCATCAGTATTGTGGCAAATCCGCATCCCGAGGCTCGTTCTAGGACTCTGCGTCGGCGCGGCACTGGGAACAGGCGGGGCGCTCATGCAGTCCGTATTTGCCAACCCCCTAGCAGAACCAAGCGTCGTTGGCGTCAGTACCGGGGCAGGTGTAGGCGCAGCAATCGCCACCGTATTCGGCATCACCATATTCGGAACGATGACCGTGCCGATCTTCGCGTTCGCAACGGGCATATTCGTCACCGTGGTGGTGTACCAGCTAGCGCGTTCAGGTGGCAGAGTCCGCGTCCTGAACCTGGTTCTAGTAGGCATCGCAGCGAACGCTATCTGCGGCGCATGCATTTCAGCACTCACATTCATCGCCCCCACCACGGCGCGGGAACAGATCGTTTTCTGGCAGATGGGCAGTCTCGCTGGGGCGAGTTGGGCGCAAACTGGGGTGGTAGCTGCCGTTGTCACCTTCGCATTGGCATGTGCCATGTGTTTTGTGCGCAAGCTCGACATCCTCGCTTTGGGCGACCAAGCTGCATTCCATGTAGGCATCAACGTCGCACGCCTGCGCATGTTGGCGATCGCACTATCGACATTGCTTACAGCCGCAGCAGTCTCCTTCGCTGGGTTGATCGGGTTCGTAGGACTCGTCGTCCCACATATCGTGCGCACTGCGGTCGGCCCGTCCAATACGGTGCTTGTCCCGGCTTCTGCACTCGGTGGCGCGCTTTTGATCGGTGCTGGCGATATCCTCTCCCGCACAATCATTCCATTCGCTGACCTGCCAATCGGTATTTTCACAGCGCTGATTGGCGGGCCGACCTTCTTCTTCCTGCTGCGGCAGATGATGCGAAAGGGCCATGCACAATGACAGTTACCGCTTCACATGTCACAGTCCATAGACAGGGGCGCGAAATACTCCACGATGTCAGCATGTCCGCGCAGAGTGGAGAGGTCACCGGCCTCATCGGCCCCAACGGAGCTGGCAAGTCTACATTGCTCGCTGCGCTCTCCGGCGATACATCCCTCTCGAGCGGAAGCGTCCAGCTTGTAGGTCAGGATGTATCTGGGTGCACCGCTCATCAACTCGCTCGGACGCGTGCCGTCATGCTTCAGGATGTCAGTGTCGCCTTTTCGTTCTTGGTGCGCGACGTCGTCGAGATGGGGCGCCATCCGTGGGGCACTCAGCCTGACGACGCCACCATCGTCAACCAAGCGCTCGCCGCGACGGGCATCACGCACCTCCAGGAACGAGAGATGTTCACGCTTTCCGGTGGTGAGCGCGCCCGTGTGGCCTTTGCCAGAGTCTTGGCACAGCGAACACCTGTGGTGTTTCTCGACGAACCAACTGCCGCGATGGACGTGCGCTTCCAAGAGCAGACGATGGGCGTCGCCCGCACCTTGGCACGTGATGGCGCGACCGTGATCGTCGTGCTCCACGATCTTCAGCTTGCTGCGCGGTACTGCGACCACGTGGTGTGCTTGAAGCAGGGGGCTGTTGCGGCAGCGGGGCCGGTGGCCGAGGTGTACCAGGACCACATTCTGAGCGAGATCTACGACTGGCCTATTACGGTCCTGCACGACGGAAATCGTGTTTTCATCGCGCCTCATGAGGCAAACTGCTCCCCTATGACAGGTGCGACCTAGCCCCATTACCCCCGGCCGTTGACCAAACCCCAACCAATATTTAAGGTTAGCCTAACCTCACCATTCGGTGTGGTTGCGATTACTCATGAAAGGACGTACATGTCTCGCTCCACCACTCTGGCAACCCTCACCGCTGCCTTCCTTGCTTCTACTGCCCTCGTCGCGCCGAGCGCATTCGCGGAAGCCCCAACGCTCGAGTCCGGGCACGCAAACTGGAACATCAAGGGATCATTCCTGAGCTACATCCAGAAGCCGTTTGCCGCAGCAACCATCACGGCGTCCGATGGGGCAGAAAAGGTACTTGACGCGAGCAAGCTGGTTGACTTCGCCTTGCCAGTAAATGCAAAGGAGTCCAAGCTCACGGCAACTGGCGAAGGGGTCATAGACCTCGACGGCGCTATCAGTATCAACGCACACCACGGTGCGATGGATATCCAGTTGTCTGATTTCAAGGTCGTCATCGAAGGGGCTAAAGGGTTCCTCCAGGCAGACTATGTCCGCAAGGGCGCTATGCCCGGTGCAGAGACCACCACGTTGACCGGCGACGATAAGCGCATCGTCGAGTTCGACGTCCAACAGCCGCTGAAGGCTAACAAGAACAACCAATTCGCTGCGACCTTCACCCCGACCAAACTGACAGAGGACGGCTCCGCGATCTTCGATAAGCAGTACAAGGCCGGTGAGCCTTTCGCGGATTCCAAGGTAGCCCTTGCACTGAAATTCAAGGATGCTCCCGCACAGACGACGCCCACTCCCACGCCGGAAGGATCAAGCCTTGGAACCGGCGCGATCGTCGGAATCGTGCTTGCCGCAATCGCGGCCCTCGGTGGCCTGGCATTCGCAGCGAGCCAGCCGGGTTTCCAGGCGATGCTCGGGAAGCTCGTATGAGCGCCGTCGATAACGTCGGCGGACACATCACCACGGTGATCACTTCACTCATGGCGATCGCTGGCGTCGTAATGACCGTCGCCGCACTCGCCCAGGGCGCAGGGACGATTCTCGGGATCCAGCTACCAACGATTCCTTGATATACAGAGATATACAGACCGCAAAACAAGAAACCCAGCCACCTCATGGTATGGCTGGGTTTCTCCATTTGGGCAACACACCAAACTAGGAGTTCTTCTTGCCCTTCTTCTTTTTCTTGCTGCTCACCTTGGAGAGTTCCAGCTTTGCAGCAGCATCGGGCACGTAACGGAACTCGTCGCGCGGAGGTCGCTCGTAGTCAATAATCTCTGGGCGTTCAGGGATCTCTGGCAGATCAGGGTCAATGTGCTCGTAGGGGATCGTCGACAAGAGGTGAGAAATCACATTGATGCGCGAGCGCTTCTTATCCTCCGACTCAACCGTGTACCACGGCGCCGCAGGAATATCCGTGTGGATAAACATCTCATCCTTGGCTCGGGAGTAGTCCTCCCACTTTGTAATGGACTCGAGGTCCATTGGCGAGAGCTTCCACTGGCGGAGAGGATCGTTCCGGCGCGACTGGAATCGCTTGTACTGCTCTTCATCCGATACAGAGAACCAGTACTTACGCAGCATGATGCCGTCCTCAACGAGGAGGCGTTCAAAGATCGGTGTCTGGTGTAGGAACCGACGGTATTCCTCCGTGGTACAGAACCCCATCACGCGCTCGACGCCTGCTCGGTTGTACCAGGACCTGTCGAAGATGACGATCTCGCCTGCAGCGGGGAGCTTTTCGACGTAGCGCTGGAAGTACCACTGCGTCTGCTCGCGCTCAGTTGGCTTCGGCAGCGCCTCAATGCGGCAGGTGCGCGGGTTTAGGTACTGGGTGATGCGCTTAATTGCGGAGCCTTTACCTGCCGCGTCGCGCCCCTCCATCACGATGACAACACGCGCTCCGGTCTTGACGACCCACTGCTGCATTGCCACCAACTCAGCTTGAAGGCGTACGAGTTCTTTCTCGTACGCCTTCTTGGAAAGTTTCGGGGGCTTAGTGGAATTCTTCTCTTCACTCATAGGTACTAACCGTACCCATAAAGCGGGGAGAAATTAAGCCGATTCGGCTAGTCCACCTTGAATTCCGCCATGGTATCCCACTCGGTCTTACCCTCAATCAGGGTATTGATGATGGTCGGGGTTTCCTTCAGAATCTTCGGGAACAGCTCCTGGGCGGCGCGGAAATGATCGGAGTTCACGTGCGCTTCCGCGGCATCGTCGTGGAATGCCTCGATGAGCAGGTATTCGTTCTTGTCCTCTTCACTGCGGTACCAGTCAAAGAAGATGCAGCCCGGCTCTGCGCGGGTTGCGTTGGTGAATTCCTCTACCTCTTGACGAAATGTCTCGACGTATTCTGGCAGTGGCTTGTAACGAACGTTGATCAAAATCATGCCACCACCCTACGCATATCTCGCATTGTTGTCAGCCGACGCTTTTGGCTACGAAGCTGCTCAGTTAATTGTTCAACAATAGATGCGTTATACTCGTAACAGTTGTCGGCCGATGGTTCTATTTACCATTGCTGACTAGCTTAAATAAATAGTTCTACACTTACGGATGCCATGCTTGCTCAAAACGTTGCCTCTGAGGTCCGCCGCGCGATTTCGCGTGGTGAGTTCTCCCCAGGCCAGAAGCTCAACGAGGTTGCCCTCGCTGAGCGTTTCGAGGTATCCAGAAATACCCTCCGCGAAGCATTTGCAATGCTTACGTCAGAAGGTCTTTGTGAACGCATTCCGAACCGTGGCGTGTTCCTCGCCACCCCTTCCCCAGACTTTGTTACCGATACGTATCGTGCACGCGCCGCTATCGAACCTGCCGCGTTGCTTTGGGGCGAGGAGCTGGACGTAGACCGTCTTGAAGAACTCAACACTGAAGCCCGCGAGGCAATCGCTCAGGACGACGATGACCTGCTGACGGCCGTGAACCAGGCTTTCCACCACGTGGTGCTCTCCGCAATGGGCTCGAAGACCCTCGGCGACACCATGGACCAGCTTGACGCGTTCATGCGCTTGGCAACGCTTCCGATTATTCAGCAGCAGCCGTCGTTTAACCGCCAGTTCATCTCCGTCAACGAGCACATTGTGGAGCTGCTGCGCAAAGAAAAGCGCCACGAGGCTTCCGACTACCTGCAGGAAGCACTCCTCGAGCAGGGTCGTATTGTGAACGACCTGATCGAGAAGATCAATAACGGGTACCCGATTTAGTGCTCGAGCTGCTCCCCAAGCTCAAGCCACTCCATCTCTAGCTCATCGCGGCCATCGTTGGTGCGCTGCAATTCCTGCGTCTTCGCGCCGATCGCTTCGAAATCCGGCGCGTCTTCACCCGACATGTCGGCAATCTGCGCTTCCAACTCCTTGGCACGTGTTTCCGCCGTCGCGATCTTGCGCTCAAGCGCTTTCATCCGCTTCCGGATCTCACGTTCTTCCTGCGATGACAGCCGCGGTTCCTCCACGGGGGCAGCTTTTTCGGAGTTTTCGGTCTTCTCCCCCAAATCGAGTGGACCCGTTTGGGTGTCCATGGCAGCTCGCTGCTCGAGGTACTGCGTGATCCCTCCGGGTAGGTTGCTCAGCATGCCGTCGCCGAACAGTGCGTAGGTAGAGTCCGCGATGCGTTCAATCAGATAGCGGTCGTGCGAAATCACGACGAGCGTTCCTGGCCAGCCATCGAGTAAGTCTTCGAGTTCCTGCAGCGTATCGATGTCGAGGTCGTTGGTGGGCTCGTCGAGAAGCAATACGTTGGGCTCACTCATCAGCACACGCGTCAGTTGGAGCCGACGACGCTCACCGCCGGAGAGGTCCCCAACAGGTGTGCGCTGGCGCTTCGGGCTAAACCCGAGACGCTCCGCGAGCTGGGATGCCGAAACCTCCTTCTTACCCAACGTGATGTAGTGCGCGACGTCCTCCACAGAGTCGAGCACCGTCCTCGTTGGGTCGAGGTCGTCGAGTTCCTGTCGCAGCCACCCAATCCGTGTGGTCAGGCCTTCGATGCGCTTGCCGACGGCAAGCGGGTAGTCACCGGCGAGCGTCCGCAGCAACGTCGTCTTTCCGGAACCGTTGACACCAACAAGACCGATGCGCTCGCCCGGCGCGAGCCGCCACGTGAGGTGGTCGACGAGCGTGCGCCCGTCAGGAGCGTCGATGCGGGCGTCCTCAAACTCGATGACGACGTTGCCCTGGCGTTGCTTGGAAAACGCCATCAGCTCGACCTTGTCGCGTGGTGGCGGGACATTTGCGATGAGAGCTTCGGCTGCTTCGATGCGGTAGCGCGGTTTTGACGTGCGTGCGGGGGCGCCTCGGCGCAGCCACGCGAGCTCTTTGCGCGCTAAGTTCTGACGACGCTGCTCGATGGCGTCGGCCTGGCGGGCACGCTCGGCGCGGGCGAACGTCCAGTCGTTGTAGCCACCCTCGTAGACGTCGACGGTGCCGTCGTGGACCTCCCAGGTCAGCGTAGCGACGGTATCGAGGAACCAGCGGTCGTGCGTAACCACCACGACTGCGAGTTTGCGCTGCATGAGGTGGGATGCCAGCCACTGCACGCCCTCGACGTCAAGGTGGTTCGTCGGCTCGTCAAGCACGACGAGATCTAAGTCCTGCACAAGGGCCGCGGCGAGGCTCACGCGGCGCCGCTCACCACCAGAAAGCTCCCCGACCGGGGTGTCCAGCCCGAGGGCAGCCACGCCTGTTCCTTGGAGAACCTCTCGCACCTTGCTATTCGACGCCCACTCGTACGTCTCGAGCCCCAAGGGTTTGACGACGACGTCGCCGACGGTGGCGTCGTCGTGAATTTCGAAGCGTTGTGTCACCACCGCCATGCGTAGGTCAGAGTTGTGCGACACGCGCCCGCTGTCCGGGGCTTCGATGCCGGTGAGCACCTCAAGCAACGTTGTTTTCCCGCCGCCGTTGACGCCCACGATGCCGATGCGATCGCCGGTCTGGATTCCGAGGGAGACACCGTCGAGCAGTGTTTTTAAGCCCCAGGTTTTGGATACGTTTTCGAGGTTGATCAGGTTCGCCATAGCAAACCCATCGTAGCCTACGCCTCGAGTTGCGCCCCCGCAGACGGGCCGGAAGTACAGAACACCTCGACGCCCTCGACGCTGTCACGCAGCACCGTTTCGAGGGTCCGCGCGGCATCTTCGTCGAAGCACAGTGCGGCGATCGTCGGCCCGGACCCGGAAACGATAGCGCGGGCAACCAGGTCCGATTCATCCTCGATGCGTTTGATGAGCGCCGCGATGCGTGGGCGCATCGCCACCGCCGCGGCCTCCAGGTCGTTGTGAAAGTGTTTCGCTAGCTCGCGCGGGTCGCCTGTCATGAGTGCCTGCGACAATGCCGCCGTGTCCAGATGTGGCACGAGCGCCGGGTTGTCGTGGCGCAGATCATCGAGTGTTTCGAAGGCTTTGCCCGTTGAAATCCCAATTTTCGGGTTGCAAAACACCCACCAGTACGTGCCCCGTCCGAGCACCTCAACCAGCGCGTCTCCACGCCCGGTGCCAAGCGCTGTGTGTCCGTGGAGTGCAAACGGCACGTCCGCTCCCAGCCCGACTGCAAGGTCGTAGAGATCTTCTTCGCTGAGCCGCTCACCGCAGTACCGTTCCACGTAGGCGTTCGCCGCGACGAGCCCAGCCGCGGCATCTGCGGAGCCGCCCGCCATCCCGCCTGCCACAAACACATGCTTGTCGACGACCAGCTTCGCCTTCGGCAACGACAATCCTTGCACGCCACTGCGGGCTCGGACGGCGTCGACGACGGCATCGACCGCACGCCACGTCAGATTTCGAGGCGTATCGATATCCTCGTCTGGTACGTCCACGTGGAAGTGCGTCTGCATCCCAACGACCACGGAGCCAGATTCGACGCATGCCGCCTCATCCTCGACGACGATGCGAACTCGCTCGCGGCGCTCAACGGCTTGGAAAACCGTTACCAACTCGTGGTAGCCGTCGGCACGCGCGTTGCCGACGCCGAGGTGCAGGTTCACTTTGCCGGGCGCTGATGCAACAATCTCCCGCGTGCTGCTGCTCATCGGGCCTCCCCCAGCCTGACGAAGTCCTCCACCCCGAGCTTCTCACCACGCAGTCCAGGATCGATACCGGCCGCCCGCAGCGCAGACTCGGCTTCCGCGGGGGAACCGTACACCGATGCGAGCGTTGAGCGCAGCGTCTTGCGGCGTTGGGCGAAGGCGGCGTCGATAAGTGGGAAGACCTTGTCGCGCACGCTGCGGTCGCGCCCCGGATCGACGTCGATGCGAACAAGCCCGGACTCGATATTCGGAGCCGGCCAGAAGACGTGCTTGCCGATGGTCCCTGCCTGCGACACCTCGCCATAAAACGCCGCTTTTACGCTAGGCACGCCGTAAATCTTCGTGCCTGGCTTCGCGGCAAGGCGGTCAGCGACCTCCTTCTGCACCATCACGAGCACGCGGCGAATGGAAGGGAACTCCGCAAGCAGATGTAACAACACCGGCACCGAAACGTTGTACGGCAGGTTCGCGACCAGCGCCGTTGTCTCCCCGGGAACATCACGCTGCGTAGTCTTCAGTGCATCCATGTGCACGATATCCAGCTTGTGCGCGGCCGAAGGTGCTCGAAGCTCCACCGTTTTACCCAGCTGCTGTGCCAGCCTGTCATCGATCTCGAGCGCGGTCACGTGCGCCGCCTCATCGAGCAAGCCAAGCGTCAGCGACCCGAGACCCGGACCGACCTCGACCACGCGGTCGTCTGGGGAAAGCTCCGCTGCGGCAACGATACGCCGTACGGTATTCGGGTCGTGCACGAAGTTCTGCCCCAGCCGTTTCGTTGGGGTGACATCGAGTGCAGCCGCAAGCTCACGGATTTCTACCGGGCCAAGCAGTTGGGATTCGCTCATACCTGACGAGGTTAGCGCAACCCCATCCGCGCGGTACATGCAGGCCACGCACCCCACCCCTGGGATGCCTGCGTTTTCTGGGCGATTGCGATCTGCTGCTCGCGGGTCGCCTGGTCAGCGGTCGGCGCGTACTGGGTGCCGCCGTACGCTGCCCACGTCGACGCAGAAAATTGCAAGCCGCCGTGGTAGCCATTACCCGTGTTGATGGACCAGTTGCCGCCAGACTCACACTGCGCCAACGTGTCCCATACCGAACCAGCTGCTACTGCGGGAGCATTCGCCGACTCCTTGGTACCGCGTCGCACCTTCGCCGCCTTCGGCGCACGAACCTCGCGCTCACCTGCAATGCCCTCGGATTCAACCTTGCCATTGACCAGAACGGTCTCGTGGAGAATTTCCTTCTCCCCGTCCTTGCCTTCCTCCAGCACCTCTTCGTTGCCGGTTTCCAGCTCTTCATCATCGACGTACTCAACCGGTGCCTCGATTGGCAGGACCTCAGCATGCTTCACCACGTTGACGCGGTCGAGCACGATCTCCATGTTCGGGTACACCGCGGCATCAAGCGGGTGGTTCAAACGATCATCGGAGTCGAAGGTGATGCCACGGTCCGCGAGGAGCTCGCCTACGGTTTTCTTCGCAACCGACGCGTAGGTCACGTTCCCGCCGTCATTGATCGCGATGATCTTCGGGGTGGTCACGTCGACATTGAGGCCGTCGACAAGCTTGGTGTCCTTGTCCAGGTCCGACGAGGAAGCCGGGGACACACCCACCTCGTCCATGACTTCCCCAACAGTCAGCGCTGTCGAGGTGATTTCCTTTGCCACCCCGTCGACGACGACGGCGACTGGCTTCGCAGTACGAACGGTCACGGTATCGCCGTTCGACAGCTTCTCAGCAGGCGCCGGGTACACAACGTCACTGTCCTTGACCTCAACGCCCGCAGCCTGCAACGCACCCGCGACGTCACCCGAGAAGGTCTTCAGCGAGGTCGCCTCACCGTTGACGTCCACTGTGACGTCCTTCTGCGCGGCGAGCGCCGTGGTGGTACCGGCTGCAATGACAACACCTGCGAGTGCCCCGACGGCGATTCGCTTCGTTGCGGTGTTGTTGTGCTGGATACGCGAGCCCATAAAGCGTCATTCCCCTTCGTCACGAAATAATACTTCGATAACAATACGGTAACTTCTACCGTTTTACCAGCACATGTTTGCACACCATGGTGGACACGTTCACTCGCGCCACGCGATTCACACCACTCACAGCCGACCTGGGACAACGCTTACTTGCGCCCAGTGTGTTCCCGGACACGTGCACAGCATCATCCCAGACCATAGACGCGATCGAAGGTAGCGGATACCTCGCTCGCCAGCGTCTCGACGTCCACTCCCCGAGCTTGCGCAACCACGTGTGCCGTATGCCCAATCAGCGATGGCTCATTGCGCGAACCTCGAAACGGCTCCGGGGTCATATACGGCGCATCGGTTTCGATGAGCAGCTGGCCCACCGGCGCCAGAGCCGCCGCCTCCCGCAGCTCCTCATTGCGCTTAAACGTAACGTTGCCAGCAAAGGAGAGCACATAGCCACGCTCAATCGCCTCCCGCGCCACGTCAAGGGGTGAGGAGAAGCAGTGCAAAATCACATGCTCCGGTTTCGGCGCATCCGCGAGAATCCGCATCATGTCCGCATCCCCCTCACGGTTATGGATCATCAATGCCTTGCCGGAGTCCACGGCGAGCTGAATGTGCCAACGAAACGCCTCTTCTTGCGTGGCAAGGTCAGCGGTGTTCTCGGCGTCGTGGCGGATCCAATACGTATCGATGCCTGTCTCCCCCACCGCAACACACCGAGCGTCCGAGGCCATCTGCGTGAGCCGTTCCCGCGTCGCGTCGTCGAGCTCGGCGGCTCGCGTCGGATGGATCGCGCACGCTGCGAACACGCCCTCATGCATGTGCGCGGCAGCAAGCGCCTGCTCTGCTTCCGCGAGCCCATCGCCCACGGTGCATACCCGCTCCACACCGGCGCTCAACGCACGCTCCATAATCGCATCGATATCCGCCTGCGTGGTGGCTCCGGTAGAGGCCAGGTGGGTGTGGGCGTCGATAAGCCCTGGTATAGGGGCTGCTGGTACTGGTGTCGGGCGAGGTTTCTTTTTGCTCATACGATAGAGCCTATGACATTCCACGCGATTGACGCACAGACCCAAACCAGCATCGACAACGCACTCGCCGAGGCAGCGGCGCAGGGGCTCAATGGCCCTGCACGAGTAATCATCGAGCGGTTCGAAGGGTTACTCGAGGATTTCCTTGCACTTCCCCGCGACGCACAACGCAGCTACCCGCGCGGCGACACAGCCCGTATCGTCGGCACCGCCCTCGGCGACGCATTCGTCCGCGACTACGGATTTACCTGGAAACTCCTGAAAGATGACTACGGCACGGACCTCGTCGTCGTCCGCGATGCCGACACCAACTCCCCCAAATACACCGCCCCCATCATGGTTGTCGACGCCCGCTTCGACGACGACGCAACCGGCAAACTCACCACGTTCCTGGAGCAGTTCCTCAGCGGCTTGCAACACTAAGCTCGTCGTCAATAACGACGTGACGCGCCGCCACGATGCCAACAGCCCCCATGACCAACGCCATGATGACTAACGCGATCAGGATCGGCTGGAACTCCCCGATCCGCCCATAGGCCACGCCAATGAGCAGCGGCCCCGTTGCCGCGAGCACGTACCCGACCGGCTGCACAAAACCCGACAGCCGTGCAGTGACTAGCGGGTCGCGTGTGCGCGCCGGGATCAGTGCGATTGCTAGCGGGAAGCAGCACCCGCCGAAGCCCAGGAGGAAGCTCCAGCCCAGCGGTGATGCTGCCGGTGCGAAGTACAAACCGAGATACCCAGTGGCCGTCGAGAGCGCAAACAGCACCACCAGCGGCGTCAGCGTCCGCGCGCGAGAGATGACCGTCGGCAGCACAAGCCCACCAACCATGCCTACCGCGCCAAGCAGCCCCAGTCCCGTGGCTGCGGTGGAAGGGGCAACCCCGGCGTCAATGAAAATGGCGGGCAACCACCCCATCTGGATATACGCGCTGGTTGACTGCAACCCGAAGAAGAGCATCAAGGCCACCGCAGTGAGCGACTTCCACACCGGCGCTTCTGGCGTAGCAACCGCGCCGTCCTGCGGGGTCGAAGCCTTGCTCCCGGGGATGTCCCTCCCGAATTTGAAGAGCACAAATACCCAAACCGCCAGCTGCACGACAGCCGTCACCGCCCACAGGCCGAGTGCCGACTGCCACGAGGGTGTCACCAACGCGCTGAGCGGGCCAGCCGCCGACGATAAGCCCAGGGTTACGGAGTACACCGTAGTCAGGGCGACGATGTAGCGCCCACCGTGCTGCTTGATCCACGCAGGCAGCAACACGTTCATAAGTGCGATGGCGCCGGCCGCGCCCACCGTCGCGAGTAAGAACATCGCGATATCGGGTGCGAAGGGGCGCAAGCCCAAGCCCGCGGTCAGCAACCCCGCAGCGCCCAGAATGACGGGGGTGAGGCCAAACCGCCGCGCAATCGGTACCGCACAGATACCGACCAGGAAGAAGAGCGTGCCGGGGATCGCCGTGATGACGCCACCGACCCATGCCGGGGCGTCATAGTATGCGATGACCTGGTCAAGTACAGACCCGACGGAGGCAATGCCCGCACGCAAATTCAGTGAGGCACTAATGACAGCGACGAAAAGTACAAGAGCAAACACTCGAAGCACTCTAGCGCTGCCGCAGCGTTACTGCACAGGCGCCCACTCCGGGCCGGTCTCCCCGAGCTCCGGATCGAGCTTCGCCACCAGTGGCTTCGGCTTCGACAGTGCCACGCCGGGCTCCATTGGCACGCGCTTCCATGTCGCCTGCTGCTCGGAGTAGTCGCCGGTGATGGTGAGGTAGGTCTGGCCGCGCTCCGGCAGGCCGACGCCGACGAGATCGTAGTCAGCGTCATCGCGAACCTCAACGATGGACGGCTCTGCCGCCCACACACCAGTCCGGCCGAGGGTCTCGTGTACCTTCTGCGCCGTGTGCGGCAGGAACGGGGTCAGCATCGCATTGCAGTCGCTGACCACCTGCAGTGCGGTCCACAGGACCGTCGCCAGACGAGTGCGCTGTTCCGGATCCTTCGCGAGCTTCCACGGCTCCTGGTCCGCGATGTACGCGTTGGTCTCCCCGACCACGTGCATGATCTTGGTGATCGCGCTCTTAAAGTGAGCCTCGGCCAAGTCCTTGCCTGCGGAAACAAACGTGGATTCCGCCAATTCAAGGATTTTCTCGTCCACTTCGGCGAGCTCTCCTGGTTCTGGAACCTCGCCGAAGTTCTTGTGCGCCATCGACACAGTGCGGTTGACCAGGTTGCCCCAGCCATTCGCCAGCTCGTTGTTCACGCGACGCACGAACTCGTCCCAGGTGAAGTCCGTGTCGTTGTTCTCCGGTCCGGCCACCGCAATGAAGTAGCGCAACGGGTCCGCACCGAACTCTTTCAGGAAGTCCTTGACATAGATGACTACGCCCTTCGAAGACGAGAACTTCGAACCGGACATGGTCAGGAACTCCGAGGACACAACCTCAGTCGGAAGATTCAGGGTGCCCAGCTCGTGTTCTTGCCCACCATGCGAGCCCTTGCCCGCGTAGCCGAGCAGCTCCGCTGGCCAGATCTGTGAGTGGAACGTGATGTTGTCCTTGCCCATGAAGTAGTAGCTCGCCGTTTCTGGGTCCTGCCAGAACGTCTTCCACGCATCCGGGTTGCCGCTTCGCTCCGCCCACTCAATCGAGGCAGACAAGTAGCCGACCACCGCGTCAAACCAAACATAGAGCTTCTTCGACGGGTTGTCCTGCCAGTCCTCGACCGGGATAGGGATGCCCCAGTCGATGTCACGCGTCATTGCGCGCGGACGCATGTCCTCCAAGAGGTTCAACGAGAACTTCAGCACGTTCGGGCGCCACTTCTCACGGGTGCTCAGCCACGTCTTCAACGCGTCGTGCAGCGCCGGGAGATCCAGCATGAAGTGCTCGGTCTCAACAAACTTCGGCGTCTCGCCGTTGATCTTGGAGACAGGGTTGATCAGGTCTGCTGGGTCGAGCTGGTTACCGCAGGTATCGCACTGGTCACCACGAGCGTCAGTCGCGCCGCAGATTGGGCAGGTGCCCTCAATGTAGCGGTCCGGCAGCGTACGGCCATTCGAAGGAGAGATCGCGCCCTGCGTCGTCTCCTTGATCATGTAACCGTTGGCGTACAGTCCCTTAAACAGCTGCTGCACCACGGCATAGTGGTTACGAGTCGACGTGCGAGTAAACAGGTCGTAGGACAGACCCAAACCGGCCAAGTCGTGCACGATCTGTTCGTTGTAGCGGTCTGCGAGCTCCTTGACGCTCACGCCTTCCTTGTCCGCCTGCACCAACAGCGGGGTCCCGTGTTCGTCGGTGCCGGAGACCATCAGGACGTTGTTGCCAGCCATACGCTGATAGCGCGCAAACACGTCAGAAGGTACCCCGAAACCAGCTACGTGGCCGATGTGGCGGGGGCCGTTCGCATATGGCCACGCAACGCACACAAGGATATTTTTTTGAGTCTTCGCAGAAGTCATGCCCTTAAGCATAAGTTATGGCCCCGACACAACCCATGTTTCGGGTCATATCGGGGCCATGAGCGGTATTCACCGCAGGATGTCAGAGCTTAGTTACGCGGACGCAACATGCGCTTGACCTGCTCCTTCTTCCTATCAAGCTCGAGCTGGTCGCGGTGCATACGGCGTTCAATAGCCAACTGGCGGTTGAAGCGATCCTGTTCCTTCTTGTCCAGGTAAATAGTGTCGTTGGACACGTCCTTCACAATCGCGAACATCAGCAAGATCAGGATGAGCAAGAACGGGGTTGCCGCAACAATCGTCACAGACTGCAGCGCGCCCAGTGCGTCAGAGCCGCCAGCGATCAGCAGCGTCAGGCCAACGAACGCGGTGCCAAGGCCCCAGACAGCTGCGATCCATGGGTTCGCATCCGATTTACCGTTCTGCGACATAGACGCCATCACGGTCGAAGCCGAGTCAGCCGAGGTGATGAAGAACGTACCCAGCAGGATCACCGCGAAAATACCAATGTAGAAGCCACCAGGCAGCTGGTGCAGCAGGTTGAAGAGCTGCTCTTCCGAGGTACCCTCGCCGTAAATGGAACGACCGTCCTGCTCGAACTTGATCGCGGTGCCGCCAAAGATGGCGAACCAGACGGTGGACAGGCCTGCTGGAATCAGCATGACGCCAAGGCAGAACTCGCGAATCGTGCGGCCACGGGAAATTCGTGCCAGGAAGGTGCCAACGAATGGTGACCAGGAGATCCACCATGCCCAGTAGAAGATGGTCCAACCGGACAGGAAGTCTCCTGCTTCACCGTTCTGGTTCTCAGCGGTACGGCCAGCCATCTCAAAAAACTGGGACAGGTATGCGCCGACGCCCGTCGGCAAGAAGTTCAGGGTGCTGACGGTTGGGCCGAAGACGAACACGAAAATAGCCAGCAACGCAGCAATCGCCATATTGAAGTTCGACAGCCACTGGATCCCCTTGCCGACGCCCGACATCGCGGACAGCAGGAATGCAAGAGTCAGGACGGACACGATGCCGACCGTCAGCTTCGTCGACGGCGAATCCACAAAGCCGGAAGCGTTCAGGCCCGAGCTAATCTGCATCGCGCCCAAGCCCAGCGAACATGCGGTACCGAAAATCGTTGCAAAAATTGCAAAACCATCAATGAGCTTGCCCCAGAAACCGTTCACGCCCTTTTCACCAATCAGCGGGATGAAGGCGCTAGAGAGCAGTTGCTTGCGGCCGAGGCGGAACGTCGAGTACGCGATCGCAAGGCCCAAGATCGCGTAAATCGCCCATGGGTGCAGGCTCCAGTGGAACATTGTCTGCGCGAGCGCAGTGCCCACTTCGTGTGGCTGGTGGCCAGGGACACCATCGCGGTACATCGCCAGCGGCTCAGACGCACCGTAGAACATCAGACCAATGCCCATGCCTGCCGCGAACATCATCGCAATCCATGACGACGTTCTAAACTCCGGTTGTTCGTCCGACTTGCCCAGGCGGATCGTACCGAAGTTCGAAAACGCGATTACCAAGACAAAGAACACAAAAATCGTGCCGAAGAGCACGAACGCCCAGCCAAGGTTGTTAATCACCCAGCTGAAGGACGTATCAGCAAAGCTCGAGAAACTATCTGTTGCTAACAGGCCCCAAGCGACGACGGCCGCCACCACGACGAGAAGCGGAACAACGATGCTCCAGTCAATCTTCGCGTTTTCGTCCTCCGCAGCAAGCTCAACCTGCTCCTCTGCGTCGACCGATTCTTTACGCTCCCCGCGCCGCTCTGCAACGATGAGCTCGGCAAGCTCGCTCGTCGCAGACGGTGCGGCAATTTCGGTTTCATCGGAATTTATCTGTTCAGTACTCCGAGTGTCTGCATCAGGATCATGCGGATCCTGGGTCAGGTCTCCCTGAGACATGAAAAATTCTCCTCAATTCCATAGAAAATAAGAAAGCTTTAGCAGGTTAACTGAATTCGGCTGCTATATCTAATCCAATTCGTCCACGTAGTGCCCATTTTCAGCCAAAAAGTCTGACTATTCCGCGCTGCGAGCTTCCTGAGCGAGGTCATATAATTCGCCCGATTTCACCCCGTGCTGCTTCGCGATAGTCTTCACTGCATCCTTCATCCGCATACCCCCGCTTACCAGCTCTAAGACGAGTTCCACAAGGTCTTCGGGCTCCGCTGTTGCGGCGTCACCGCCCTCGATGACAACGGTGACTTCTCCCCTCACTCCGTCCTTGGCCCACTCGGCGAGTTCACCAAGTGTCGCGCGCTTTACTTCTTCGTACGTTTTTGTCAGTTCGCGGCACACCGCTGCACGTCGATCGCGGCCGAGGACCGAAGCGGCGTCGGCAAGCGTCTGTGCCAGTCGGTGCGGTGATTCGAAGAAGCACACGGCGCGCGGTTGGTGCACAAGCTCCTTGAGCCAGGCTTCCCGCGCGCCTGCCTTGCGTGGAGCAAAGCCATCGAAGATGAAGTGCCCTACATGCAGGCCCGAGAGCGCAAGCGCCGTCGTGACAGCAGAGGGACCAGGCAGGCAAGTCACGGGGACGCCGGCATCGTGTGCCGCTGCAACGAGTGAAAGGCCGGGGTCGGACACAATCGGCATGCCGGCGTCCGTCACCACGAGCACAACGCCATTGCGAGCAGCCACGAGCAACTCGGCCCGCCGCTGCTCTTCGTTGTGGTCAAAATTCGAGATGATCTTCCCACGCGGTTCCACCCCCAAGGCTGCCGCTAGCGCGCGGGTGCGCCGCGTATCCTCCGCCGCAATCACGTCTGCGTTCGCGAGTGCGTGCTGAAGCCGCTGCGAGGCGTCATCAATATTGCCGAGCGGCGTAGCGGCCAGCACTACCCCACGTGTTGGAAACTGGTGTTGCAACGTCGCTTGAGTGTCTGCACTATCCATGCATTAGATACTAGGTGCAGCTACAGATAATGCGGCGAACACAGTAGTATCCATTCACGTGAATACCAATGCGCCCATCGATACCGTCCAGAGTGAAGCGTCGCCAACGCCCGCGTTGATGAAGCCTGGCAGGCCCCAGCCGGGAGCACCAGTCAGTGTGCCATGGCATCGCAGGGACACCGTGACGCTGACGGTACTGACGGTCCTCGCGCTGTTCACGCGCTTCCTCGGGCTGGTGCAGCCGACGTCTTCTGGCACCCCGGTCTTCGATGAGAAGCATTACGTGCCGCAGGGCTGGGACATGGTGCGCAGTTCCTTTAACCCAGTGCTGGGCGGTATCGAGTCCAACCCCGGCTATGGGCTGGTGGTGCACCCGCCGCTGGGCAAACAGCTCCTCGCGCTTGGTGAAACCGTCTTCGGCTACACCCCGATGGGTTGGCGCATCATGACAGCGCTCTTTGGTACCGCAGTCATCGTGTTCACGTTCCTGCTCGCCCGACGCGTGAGCCAGTCGACGTCGATCGCAGCCATCGCAGGCGTCATCGCGCTTTTCGACGGCGTGCTGCTGGTCGCAGCCAAATTCGGCATGCTGGACATCTTCCAGGTGCTGTTCATCGTCGCCGCCGCGTGGACGCTCGCAGGTGACATGCGCCAGGTACACCAGCGTTGGCACGACGCCTGGCTATCAGGTGCTGTGCAGTCCTCGGGTCCGTACGGGCCGCGCCTCGGGTTCCGCTGGTGGCGCTTCGCTACCGGTGTGTTGCTCGGACTCGCCCTGGGTGTGAAGTGGTCGGGGTTGTATTACATCGCGTTCTACGGCCTGATGTCTGCGTTTTGGGATCTGTGGCTGCGAAAGCGTTATGGCGTCGAGAAGCCACTGGCTGGCGCACTGGTGCGCGACGTGCCCTCTGCACTCGCCTCGATCGTGCTGTTGCCCGCACTCCTCTATATCTGGTCGTGGCGCGCATGGTTCGCCTCTGAGACTTCTGTGTACCGCCACTCCCTGGCGGACGGCACGATCGCAGGATCCGACTGGCCATGGCTGGCCAACCTGCCGGATGCCGCTGCTGGATGGCTGTACTACCACTTCTCCGTGCTTGAGTTCCACGGCTCCCTCACGAGCTCTAGCGGGCACTCGCACCCATGGGACTCCAAGCCGTGGGCGTGGCTCGTCGCAGCACGCCCGATCCTCTACTACTCCTCCACCGACATCGAGTGCGGCGACGGCAACACCTGCCGCGAAATGATTTCGCTGTTCGGCACCCCGGCGATCTGGTGGCTCACCATCCCCGTGTTGCTGTGGGCAGCGTGGGTCTGGATTACCCGACGCGACTTCCGCGTCATCGTGCCAGTCATCGGCTTCGCCGCAGGCTTCCTGCCGTGGCTTGCGGCGTTCGACCGCCAGATGTACTTCTTCTACGCCACCGCGCTCATTCCGTTTACCGCAGTGCTGCTCGCGCTGGCGCTCGGAAACATCGCGAAGAAGGGCACGCTACGGGAACCTAAGTGGCTGGTGAAGCTGACCGGCGCCCCGATTCGCACCGGCCAAATCATCGTGATTGTCTACCTCGCCGTTGTGGCGGCAAGCTTCGTCTACTGGGGTCCGATCCTGTACGGCCTTCGAGTCACCGACGGCTACTACGAGTCCCTCATGTGGTTCCCGAGCTGGAAATAGTTCGCTAGAGGCCGGTCGGGTCTGCGTTGAGCAAGTGCCACGCGCGGCGCATGGCCACGCCTTTGTCCGCGATCCACGTCCAGGCGAGCGCCAACAACGCGATTCCCGGAGCGATGACCGTCATCGGTGCCACTGCTCCGATACGCTGCACAGCATCAAGCACCGCAAACCCCAGGGTAAACGTGAACATCGTCCCCACGATCAACACGATGCCGGGGATCTGGGCAGGCTTCCAGGACGCGAGCCCCAACGACAGGCCCACGCCGAAGCGGACCGCAACCCCCATCAGCGTGGCTGCGGCGACCTCGGGAGTCTGCGCCAACGCCTCGCCCACACCGACGACCCCAACGATGGCCCACACAATCCAGCACACCGCGATCGCACACAGCGCGGCCCTGCCAATCATCACGTTGACTTGTCGGCGCTGCATCATCGCGTGCCACGGGTCGTTGACCCCGGCGAGGATCGCGTCAGCGAGGTCGCTCGGAGGAGCCACATTGCCGTCAACCTCTGCAAAGCGCACCGTCTGCGACAAGGAAAGCGCCTGCTCCCAAAACGCGGCGCACTCCTCGCACTGCGCCAGGTGGGCGTCCACGATGGCGTCGTCAAGCGATGGTTGCTCCCCGTCGAGCCGCGCGGACAGGCAGGCCTGAATCTCGTCATGGCTAATCACGTGTGAGCACCCCGTCCAAGCTTGCGCGCCCCGGCCCAAACACGATGACCACGAACAACGCCGCGGCGAGCACCATCGTGTACTCAATACCGCCATCGGCAATGAAGAAACCGTTGCTCAAATGCACGAAGTAGGTTGCCGCCACCGCCAATAATGCAAGTACCGACGCGACGATCGTAGTCAGCAGACCAATGACGAGGAACGCACCCCCAACCAGCTCAACGAATCCCGCCAGGTACGCCGACAGCGTCGGCTGAGGCACCCCAATCGCCGCAAAGTCCTCCGCAGTGCGCCGCATTCCCAGCTCAAACCAGCGCTGGTACCCACGCGCAACAAACACGATCCCGAGCACCGCGCGGATGACTAAGAGCGCAAAATCTCGAACTGCTGGCCTGTTCATGCACACTAGAGTACTCAAGGAACCGAACCAGACAGAAAAACGTCAAACTACGTATGGATAAAGAAACGAAGCAACAATTCCCAATCACCGGCGACGACGGACTCAGCCGCCCACCCTGGGCCGCACACGATCCGCTCCTACGCCACTACTACGACACCGAATGGGGCATGCCCATCCGCGACGAGGCCGGAATGTTCGAGCGCCTCTGCCTCGAGGGGTTCCAAGTCGGATTGTCGTGGAAGCTCATTCTGCAAAAGCGCGACGCCCTACGCGAAGCCTTCTACGGATTCGACCCCGACGCCCTCGCACGGATGGACTCAATCGAACATCTTCTTGACGACGCCTCCCTGATCCGCAACCGGCGCAAACTCCAGGCGGTGCTCACCAACGCGTCCGCCACCCGCGAGTTGCGGGAATCCGGCACGGATCTTGCAACCTTTATCTGGTCCTACCAGCCAGAAACCACACCTGCACCCCGCACAATGGAGGAGGTTCCAACGCAGTCTGAGGAGTCACGCCGCCTCGCGCGCGATCTGAAGAAGCGCGGCTTCACCTTCGTCGGCCCCGTCACGATGTACGCGCTCATGGAATCCACCGGCATCATCGACACGAACTTGGTCGGCACGCACCGGCGAGGAGCCTCCGGGGTGTGGAGCTAGTCCTCATCCATCTCTGCGAAGGCTTCCTCCACCGAGTCGTACTCCTCGCGGGACGCCTCCCAGACTTCCTTCGCAGCTGAGAAGTTCACCGCTGCGATGATGGCGCCAACGATGATGTCGAACCAGGCAGTGGACCACACGAACGTCAGCAACCCGGCCGCAATGATGAGCAGGTTCGCCAGTGCGTCGTTGCGCGCCGCCAGCCACGCCCCCGTCGCCAACGACGACCCCTGGTCCCGCAGCCTCAGCAGAATCACCGCGCACACGACATTCACCACGAGCGCACCAACCGCGACCCCCGTAAGGCCCTCCGGCGATGGCGGCTCCGGGTCCAGCACCTTCGCAACAACGGTCACCACCGCCGCGACCGCCGGAATCAGAATCAACGCCGCCAACACACTGCCCGCCGTACGACGCCGCGATGCCGGCCAAGCGACCGCGAAGAACACCAGGAAGTTAATCGCTGTATCCTCCAGGAAGTCCGCCGAGTCCGCAAACAACGACGCCGACCCAATCGAGACAGCCGCCACAAACTCAACGAAGAAGTACGCCAAGTTCAGCAGCGCAACCACCAGTACTGCTCGGCGGATCCGTTCTGTAGCCACGAGGTTCTCCTTTTCTTCGGCTGTCTTGCGTGTAGCACTCCTGTAGCACTCTAGCGACGTTGGTTGCTCTGTTCTAAGCGTTCCTGAACGTTGGCTGGGCACCGCAATCCACTAGCCCAATCATGCGACCTGGGCTTTTGCCAGCCCGCTTGCCGAAAAACCCGGAATTTGGAGCCAGCACAAACACAACAAACCCCAGGCCACCAACGACCTGGGGTTTTACGGAACTGTGGAGCTAAGGGGAATCGAACCCCTGACCTTCGCATTGCGAACGCGACGCTCTACCAACTGAGCTATAGCCCCTCGCTGGAGAAAACGTTACTCCTCTTCTCCGCTGATGCTAAATCGTCCGGTTACCCAGGCGATTTAGCTCGCCCGTGGGGCGCGGTTGTCGTCCTCGCCGTATGGGTAGTGGGGGGAATCCGTGTGGTCCTCGAAGATTGCGGAGGATGCTTCGGGGAGGTCGGTGAAGTCGGGGTGGGCGTCGTCAAGGTCGAGGGCTACGGATTCTCCGTATCGACGTGGCCACTCCTGCCTGGGGTGCGTCGAATCTGCAGTAGCGACGCCGAGGCGGGCGCGGCGCAGCTGGCGCATGCGGCGGCGGTGCAGCGCGCGCTCCTGCCGGACGACGCTACGAAGCACGACCATAAACCAGACGGTCAGGGCGACGGAGGCCGCCGGCAGGATCCATGTCCAGCCGCCTGCGACGAACGCGACCACAAACGTGATCACGCAGGCGATGATGAGGCCAAGGAACGTGCGCTGACGGCGCATGAAGCGATCTTCGCGCGCTCTGCGCGCGCGGTCGGGGTCCCACCCGCCACGGCCACGGCGGGCCTCAGCGAACGCAAGGTCTTCGTCAGTGACGGCGACCTCTTCCTCTTGAGCGCCCTGCTGGTCCTCGACGTCCTCCGAGGCAATCTCTTCGACGTCCATTTCCGCCGTGACCCCGGTGTCGTATCCGAAGTCTGCTGTGGAGTAGTACGAATCCGGGATGCTTTCAGCTTCTGCTGCCGAGGCTGCCGAATCCTCCGCAGCGCTGAGCTCTACAGCCTCAGCGTCGTCGGAAGCATCGTCCAAAGCATCCTCCACCGCATCTGCAGACTCAGCCTCAGCGGTCTCGGCCTCAACCGACTCGTCCTCGGCTGGTTCCGCTTCGATGACCTCGCCCTCAATGACGTTTGAGTCGGTATCTTCTTCGGAGCCAGCGTCTTCCTGGTTCTTCGAGAAGAAGTTTCGGATGACCGCACTGTCATCGATGAGCACTTCGCTGGCAGCTGGCTCGTGTTCGACGGCTTCGACGAGTTCCACGTCCGCAGCGTCTTCGTCGTGCAGGTGCACGTCCGCAGCGGTCACGCGTGGGCGGCGACGAACCTCCATGGGTTCCGTACCACCGGTGTGCAGGACCCTCGTTTCGTCGTACCCTTCGCCGGAGCGGCGAATTGGTTTGTTGTTGCCAAATACGAGTGGTGCCAGCACGATGACCCACACGACGATCATCAAGATAATGATCAAGCTCGGGCTACCCATACAGCGAAGCCACCTTCCTAAAACTACCCTCGAAACTGACCTTTAACGGTAGCGAGCAATCCGCTCTTCCGGCCCGAGCCACGCCGGGGCCGCGTCATCGAATTCGGCCGGAACGCCGCAGTCTGTCTACGGCCGTGGTCGGGTAGTCATCTTCGGTCATTGCGACGAAGTAGTGGTCGCGCCAGCGGCCGTCGATATGAATGTTTCCCCGCATGAATCCTTCTTCGCGGAAACCTACGGTCTGCAGGACGTGGCCGCTTGCTGGGTTGTCTGGAAGGTACGTCGCAGTCACGCGGTGCAGGCCCACCCGCGCAAAGGCGTGGTCAACGCCCAAGGCGCACGCGGCCGTGGCGACGCCGCGCCCTTGATACGGGCTGTGCACCCAGTAGCCGATCCAGCACTCGTCGACGGTTCCGCGCTGAATGCCGCCGAGGGTCAGTTGGCCGGCGAAGTGGCCGTCGACCTCTATCACCATCGGTACGACGGTGCCATCTGCGGCCATTTCTTTGAGCATCGTCCACTGCCCCGCCCAAGCGCTCTTGGTGTGAGCAGCTTTCCATGTGGAATGGATCGTTGGTTCTACTGGCTGCAACCACTGCTGGTCAAGCAGGCGGGTACGGCACCATTCCCCGCCATCCTGCAAGCGTAGGGGCCGCAGCGTGACGGTTTCCCCGCTAGGAAGTCTCACGAACGGAGTGCGTTCGGGCCAACCAGGTGTGGGTCCGTGCAGCCAAGTTTCAATCCTTCGCAGCAGGCCCAACGTCTATCCCCGCTGCTGGAGGAATTCGACGTCCACCACGTCGCCTGGGCGGATCTCCACGGTGGACTCCGGCAGGCGAATCATGGCGTTGGCTTCCGCGAAGCCTGCGAAGAGGTGGGAGGTTTCACCACCAGCGCCGCCGAGCCCTTCAACCAGGTAGTCGCCGGTCTCCGTGTCCCGCATGAGGCGCGCGCGAATGTAACCACGCCGCCCCGGCTGCGAGGTAATTGCCCGCATCGAGCGTGCGCGAACGACTGGGCGCTGCCAAGACTGCTTGCCCAGCGCTTGACGGATCGCAGGGCGGACGAGGGTTTCGGCGATCACGAGCGCCGCCGTCGGATTGGACGGCAGCAGGAAGACCGGCACATGTTCCTCACCCAGCGTGCCGAAGCCCTGGACGGACCCGGGGTGCATGGCCACTCGAGTGGTGTCGATTTCCCCGAGGTCATGCAGCACTTCTTGGAGTGTCTGCGCGCCTGAACCACCAACCGCGCCGGTGATCACTATCATCTCGCTGCGCCCAATGTAGCCAGCCAGGGTTTCCCGCATTTTCCTCGGTTCAGCGTTCATGATGCCGACACGGTGTACATCTGCACCCGCTTCCTCGGCGGCAGCAGAAACGACGTAGGAGGCGACGTCGATAACTTGGCCCAAGCCTGGCTCTCGTTCGATGTCAACGAGTTCCATGCCGAAACTCAGCACGGTGACCCTCGGCCGGGGATACACCAGTACTTTTGTGCGCCCAGCAGCGGCTAGCAGCCCAATTTGTGCAGGTCCGAGGACCGTGCGGGGGCGCACTGCGATGTCGCCTGGCTGGATATCAGCCCCCGGCTTGCGTACGAACTCGCCACTTGCAACTGGGCGTTGCGGCGTAACCCGCTTGGTGCCCCGGTCGCTCCATTCCAGTGGCAACACGGCGTCGGCAAGTGTGGGAAGCGGGGCACCTGTTGCAACCCGCACCGCTTGGCGTGGCTGCAGGCGCAACGGCTTCTGGGAACCGGCGGGAACCTCCCCCACCACGGGTAGAGCACGATCGGCGTTGGTGCGTGGGCGCGAATCGCGCTCCGGCTCGCCGTCTTCTTCCGCCTGGCGCGGCTTCACCCGCAGGCCTGCGGATCCTCCGACGTCGACCGCGCGGACGGCGTAGCCGTCGATGGCTGCTTGCGAAAAGCCGGGCAGCGCGCGTGTCGCTACGACTTCCTCGGCGCACATCAGCCCCAGCGCGTCGTCGATCCCCACTCGGATCGGCTCGGGGGTCCGGATTGCGTCGCCAATTATGGCAAGCTGCTCATCAACACCGCGCATCAGCCACGCCTCTTTCTACGCCTTCGTTAGCGTTGTTCATCACCCGTGAGTTCGGGGTGTTCGGCCTCAAAGTCGTTCATGATCTGCTTGAGTGCCGTGTACAGTGCAGGTCCGTACTTCGGGTCGTGCAAACCAAAGTCCACATTAGCGGGAATGTAGCCGCCCGGGTTGCCCAAATCGTGGCGCTTGCCGTGGTGCACCACGATGTGCACTGGATGACCTTCCTGGATCATCAGCTCGATCGCATCGGTCAGTTGCAGCTCCCCGCCCTTGCCCGGCGTGATGCGACGCAGCGCATCAAAAATTGCCCGGTCAAGCAGGTAGCGTCCGGTGGCCACGAGCGTCGACGGCGCGTCTTCCACGGCCGGCTTTTCCACCATGCCCTTCACGCGCTTGACCTCGACGCCCTCAATAGTCTCGTCGACGTCTTCGACATCAAACACGCCGTAGTTAAAGACTTCCTCCGGCGTCACGTTGAACGCACACAGCACGGAGCCGCCGAGCTTCTCGCGGGTGCGCACCATTTTCTCCATCACGCCGGTGGGAAGCACAAGGTCATCTGGCAGCATGACGGCGACAACGTCCTCGTTTTCGTCGAGGGCAGATTCCGCGCAGCTCACCGCGTGGCCAAGGCCCAACGGCTTCTCCTGCGTCACGGCGACTGCATTAATAAGGTCCGCGGCGCGGGCGACCTTCTTCACTTGGTCGTCTTTCCCGCGCGCCGCGAGGGTCTCGCGCAGCAGTTCGAACTCGCCGAAGTGGCGCATGATTTCTTCTTTTGCCGGAGCTGTCACGATCACCAATCGGCGAGCGCCGAGCTCTGCCGCTTCCTCGGCAATCAGCTCGATACCGGGTGTATCCACCACGGGCAGGAGTTCCTTAGGAACAGTCTTCGTAGCTGGCAAAAACCGTGTACCCATGCCAGCTGCCGGCACCACGACGGTCTTCACGCCACGCGACGCAGGCTGCTGGGAGGTTTCTTCATTAGACTTCCGCATAAAGATCTACTTTACCTCTGTATGGCCCGACTATCGTTTCCGACTCGTGAGGAGGCTCCCCCACTTGCACACCAAGCAAACTATCCGCGAAGCACACACTACTTTTCGACGCCACCTCGCCAGCAAACCCGACGAAAAGCGTCAACGCGACGCCAGCATCCTCCAGCACACGCTCAAGGCTCTCGATCACTTCGGCGCCGTGGGCAGTGAAATCAGCGCCTACCACCCGTTGCGCACGGAACCCGCTGCAGCTGACTACCCGCTGCAGCTCGCCCAACACGCAAGAACGGTGTGGCTGCCAATTTCGCTTCCTGGCGGTGTGTTGCAATGGGCCGCGTGCACCGAAGAACAGCAGCCGGGCGCGCTTGGCATCGCGGAGCCAGTCGGTTCCCGGTTCTCAAGCGAGGTGCTCAAAGGTTGCGCTGCGCTGGTGATCCCGGCGCTCGCTGTGGACCGCCGCGGGCAACGTTTGGGTAAGGGCGCCGGCTATTACGACCGGGCGCTTGAGCAGGTCCGCGACCACCGCATCCCTATTGTTGCGGTGGTGTTTGACGAAGAGGTCGTCGACACGCTGCCAGCGCAACCTCACGATGTGCCCGTCGATGCAATCGTGACAGACCGCGGATTTTTCCCACTCTAAGGAACCTTCCGGGCCACACCCGCGTCTAAAGACGCATGAAGCCCGCCTCATTCCTTCGCGACCTCCGCATGCCCGGTTACCACCGCACCGTCACAGTGCGCCGCACGATCGCAGTAGTGTTGCTGCTGGTAGCAGGCGCAAGCATACTTTTCGACGCCCGCTCCGCCGACCCACCCGCTGTTGTCTTCGCCCGCGACGTTGAGGCCGGCACAGTGCTCACCACGGCGGACGTGGAGCTTCGCAGGCTGCCGCCCTCTGTTGTTCCCGCGAACGCCTTGGGCAGTACAGACCTCGCCGTCGGACAGGTCCTCGCGGCTGGTGCATCCGCGAACGAAGTAGTTACCAACACCCGTCTTGTCGGACCGGACCTTAAAGCTTCGCTGATCGAAAGCGATGACGACCCGCACGACTTCACCATGGTTCCGGTCACGCTCGCGGAACCGGAACTCATCCCGATGCTGCATCACGGCGCCGGCGTAGACGTGGTCGCGCCAGGCCCGCGAGTTATTGCGCGTGGCGGAAGGGTGGTCACGACGAACGAGGAGGGGTCAATCCTGGTACTGCTGCGCAGTGTCGATGCAGCCAACGTTGCGGCCGCATCACTGACGGACCCGTTAACAGTTGTATTGACCACACGATAGTTTGTTGCCTATAGTTTTTAGGTCCAAATCCAAACCTTACAAAGGAGACCCTAATGCTTGAGGGCTTTAAGAACTTTATTCTGCGCGGCAACGTTATTGACCTCGCAGTCGGTGTTGTTATTGGTGCTGCGTTCACCGCAGTTGTTACCGCTTTCTCCGACAACATCATCAACCCGCTGATCGCTTCCGTCGGTGGCGCTGATTACTCCGGCCTTGGCTTCCACATCATTTCCGGCAACGACGCAACTTTCCTCGACTTCGGCGCGCTGATCACTGCAGCGATTAACTTCCTGCTGATCGCGGCAGTCGTCTACTTCGTGATCGTCGCTCCGATGAACAAGCTCGACGAGATGCAGAAGCATAAGCGCGGCATCCAGCCAGACGCCCCGGCTCCGACCGAGACCGAGCTGCTCACCGAAATCCGCGACCTGCTCTCCGAGAAGCCCGCGCAGCAGTAGTACTGCTATTCTCCGTAATGGGGTGGTCGCTCGTACTCATAAAAGGCTTTGCCTGTGAGTTCTGGCTCGCCGTCGCCGTCGATATCGACGCTGCGCCCGGCATCATAGCCCGTCCGCCCAGAAGCCGCGTCACCAAATAGTTGCGTGCGTTCAGGACTACGGTCGTACTCTGCTTCCGACCGTCGCTCCACGCGCCTCCGCTGGTGGCGCGGCTTTTTCATGCTCGCCATCGTTCCTGATTACGCCTGTACGGAGTAGGTATTCAGCTCGCCGATCAGGTGCTGGACTAGTGGTGCGATCGTCGATACGCCGTCGCGTATCGCTTGGCGGCTTGCGGCGAGGTTTACCACGACGGTCGAACCAGAGACGCCACACACACCGCGCGACGTGCAGGCATCCACCGCTCCACACGCCTGGCCCGACGAACGAACCGCCTGCGCTACACCGGGCACGTTCTTGTCGATCACGGCCTTCGTCGCCTCTGGCGCCGTATCACGTGGCCCGACGCCAGTGCCACCGACGGTCAGCACCAGGTCAACCCCACCAACGACACCGGTTTCGATCGCTTTGCGGATCTCCGCCTCGCTCGAATTGACGTGCACCACCGCGTCAACGGTAAACCCGAACTCGCTGAGCAACTCGACGAGCATGTCACCCGTGGTATCCCCTTCTGAGCTGTATCGGCGGTCCCCAACCAGCACTGCGATGGCCGCAGGAGGCGTCGGAGTCTGCTCGGCGAGCTCTGCGGCCTTCAGCGATGCTTCGTCGGGCTCCCCAACCGTGTCAAGCAATACTTCTGTCGTTGGCATGCTAGGTCTCCTGTCGTGTCGTTGCGAAATCGCACAGTTTCATTTTCATTGTTTGCTTCAAAACTTACCCGTTGCTCAGGGTTACATCTACGGAATGAGGAGCTTCTTCTCCCTCCCGCAAGACTTCAAGCTGAACGACCTGCCCGAAGTCCTTCGACCGCGTCGCCGCAATCAACGCATCCGCTGAGTCAATCAGCCGACCGTCCAGCTTGGTAATCACATCACCTTCTCGGATACCGGCCTTTTCTGCTGGACTACCAGGCTCAACTCCGGCGACCACGGCGCCGTCGATACGAGTGCCGCGAATCGAAACGCGGACGCCCAACATCGGCTGCGACGCCTTGCCGGTTTCAATGAGCTGCTGCGCGACACGCTTGGCAAAATTCGACGGAATCGCGAACCCGAGACCAATCGAGCCCGACGACTGCTCGCCACCAAAGCCGCCCGCCGAGAGCGAAGCAATAGCCGAGTTCATCCCGATCAGGTGCCCCTGCATATCCACGAGCGGACCACCCGAGTTACCAGGGTTAATCGCAGCGTCTGTCTGCAGCCCGTCCATCAACGAGCTCTCCCCACCGCCCTGGGCTGCACGCACCGGGCGGTTCTTCGCCGAGATGATGCCACTGGTTACAGTCGCCGAGAGCCCAAGTGGAGAACCAACTGCGACAACCTGCTGGCCAACCTTCAGCTCGTCCGAGTTGCCGAAGTCAAGCACAGGGAGATTTTCGACGCCATCAACCTTCAGCACGCCAATATCAGTGTTGACGTCCGACGCTACAAACGTAGCCGAGTGCTTCGAGCCGTCGTTGAACACCACCTGAATCTCGGACCGTTCGGTCGCCGCAGCGCCGATCACGTGGTGGTTCGTCAAAATGTAGCCGTCGGAGGAAATAATCGACCCCGACCCTTCCGCGATACCATTCGGCGTCGCCACAGTGATGGATACAACCGAAGGCAGCACTGCGGCCGCAACCTGCTCAACGGAGCCATCAGGCGCAGTCTCTGGCGATGCGAGGCTCGGGTTCTCAAGTGCGTTGTAGTGCTGCTGTTCGCCGTTATCGTTCGCAGCGACGACTGCGTACCCGGCGCCGGCGCCGGCCAACAGCGAAAGCACTACGGAGCACGCCACTGTAGCCGCCCCCAGCCCACGCCGCTGCTTTTGCTGCGGTGCAGACTGCACGAATGCGGTTTCCGGGAAGGCCTCCTGTGGATAGGAGGCCTCGTACGGGTTTTGTTGTGGCGTATTTGATTGTGGTGAATACGGGTTCGTCATGTGCAGTAGTATGCACGACGCCACTGTGGTAGCACTAAAAAGTAAACTCGTTCTCTCGCAATGTTTCCTGAATGTTCACTGTGTTAGCTGAGCTGGGATTTGTTCGGCAATCGCGGAATTTCGATGCCTTCTTCTTCCAGATAAAAATCCTCATCAGCATCCGGAGCCTTCCCCGGGAAGACCACACGGAAGCGCGCCCCGTGGTCATCCGACTCCTCCACGAAGATCCGGGCACCATGCCGGTCCATCACCTGCTTGACGATCGCAAGCCCCAAGCCCGAACCAGGCATCGAACGCGACTCCGCCGAACGGTAGAAGCGCTCAAAAACCCGCTCACGTTCCTCCGGAGCAATGCCCGGGCCGGAATCGTCGACAACCAACACTGCGTACTTCTTCGCTGCCTTCAACGAAATCCTTACCGTTCCGCCTTCCGGCGACCACTTGGCCGCGTTGTCGATCAGGTTCAGCGGAGCGCGGCCCATCGCGAACCGATCACCCATAATCAGCCACGGGTCAGCGTTGAACTGGAACGTAACGTCAGGCCGACGACGCTCAACACGCCGCACAGCCTCCTCCAGGATCACATCCAGGCGGATCTCCTCAAACTCAACGTTCGAGGAATCCTCCCGCGCGAGATCCACCAGGTCTCCGATCAGCGTCGACATTTCTGTCATCTGCGCCAGCACATCCCGCTCAAGATCGGCGCGGTCCTCCGCACTAATCTGATCCTGCCGATCAGCGGAGTACATCATCATGAGCAGCTCAATATTGGTACGCATGGAGGTCAGCGGCGTTTTCAGCTCGTGGCCGGCGTCGGCAACAAGCTGTGCCTGCCTGGTGCGCGAATCCTGCAGCGAAGCCATCATGTCATTAAACGCGTTCGTAATACGCGCCATCTCATCATGGCCCTGCACCGGAAGCGGCTTCAGCTCCTTCGTCCTGGTCACTTCCTTCAGCGCAAGGTGCAATTTACGCAGCGGGCGCATACCGGAACTCGAAACCAGGAACGCCACCAGCGTCGACACTATCCAGCCCAAGCTGAGCAGCACCAACAGCGCCGCGGCAATACTGCGCTGCAGCTGACGCGTCGGGTCGACTGCCTTCGACAGGGCCACGACTGTCCCATCATCCAGCCTTGTAACCAACACACGGTTACCGTGCAGGGTGCGTGCGGAGACGTCCGCTCCGTAGTTCATTCGAGCAAAGTCCCCACCCACGGGAATTTCATCTCCCACGAACCGGTTCGACTCCGCGCGTGAAGCCGTGGCGAGGATGTGAGGGTTGCGGCGTCGAAAAGTCTCGACCTCAGCCGCCAGCTCCTCATCGCTGGACATTTCCTGCGAGTCGTACGCGAGCATCGCGCCCTGCGTGCGCAGATCGTTGTCCATCATGCCGATAATCGACGTCGACGACGCCCAGTAGCTCACCGATGCCGTGACCAAAATCGTAAGGGCCACGAGCACGCCTGTCAGCACCGCAAGCTGCTGGCGAAGCGTCATCTCCGACCCGAGGTACGCACCACGTATATAGGTATCGAACAGGATCGTCGGCAGGTTCGGACGCGGGGGTTCCTGATCCTGCTCGGCTGCCGACACTTGGCGATCCACCCCCTCAAGGGACATGCCCGTAGTGCGCTCAAAGTGATCCGCCGACTGGCGCAAAATCACAGTGCAGTCTCCCGAAGCACGTAGCCAACCCCACGGACCGTATGGATCAGGCGAGGCTCCCCGCCCGCCTCAGTTTTCTTACGGAGGTACCCGATGTAGACCTCCAAGGCGTTGCCGGACGTCGGGAAGTCGTATCCCCACACCTCTTCAAGAATCTGCTGGCGCGACAGCACCTTGCGTGGGTTCTCAATCAAAACGAGAAGGAGCGCGAACTCGGTACGGGTCAAGGAAATAGCGCGGTCGCCGCGGAAGACGTCGCGGGTATCGGTCTCTACAGACAAGTCCTCAAACTCGTACTTTGTTTTCGGAGCAGACTGCGACTGGATGGCGTCTGCCTGAGCGCGGCGCAGCAGCGAGCGTACGCGTGCCAACAGCTCCTCAAGCGCGAAAGGCTTCGGCAGGTAGTCATCAGCGCCGGCATCCAAGCCCGCTACACGGTCCGCGACTCCATCTCGCGCTGTCAGCATCAACACAGGACGGTCGTATCCCGAGGAGCGCAATGTGCGGCACACGTCGAGCCCATCGATCTTCGGCATCATCACGTCCAGAATCGTCAGATCGGGGTGTTCGTCACGGATGACATCGAGCGCCTCCTCGCCGTCGGAAGCAAGCAGTACATCATACCCGTTGAAGCGAAGGGAACGCCGCAGGGATTCACGAACGGCTTGCTCATCATCGGCAACAAGAATCTTCATACGCCCATTATTGCCTATCTGAGAGACTTTTAACACCGGACTGTCAGATACATGAAAAAGCCGGGCCCGTTGGGCCCGGCGAACGCTTATAGTAAGGCGCTTTTAGAACTGCTCGACGTCAATCAAGCCAGCCTGTGCAGCCTTGAGCAGGCGACGTGGGATACGTACTTCCTGGCCGTCAACCTTCGCGGTGATCAGCGGCGCATTGTCAGCCTTCCACTGCGAACGACGCATACGGGTGTTCGCGCGGGACTTCTTAAACTTAGGGGTTGCCATTGTTGTTTCTCCTTACGCCCTATTTTGCGGTCTTCTTCTTGCGGCGAGCCATACCGCCGAAGCGCTGGTTGAACTTCTCAACGCGGCCAGCGGTGTCCATGAGACGCTGTGCGCCGGTCCAGAACGGGTGGGACTCAGCGGTCACGTCAACGACGATGAGCGGGTACTCGTTGCCGTCTTCCCAGGTATCGGTGCGGTCGGAGGTCTTGGTGGAGCGCGTCAGGAACTTGTGGCCCGTGTTCGCGTCCAGGGTGAATCCGGTTTTACATAATCAAGTTCCACCAACGCCACCGACAAACAACCGGTAGGTGTGCGAAATAGAATTATGCATTTCCTTGCTGGACGTGTATTGTTGACTCTCGCTGTTGTCGAAGTACACGTATACGCCTACGTCAACCGATTACTCAGATACTTTGTCGCGGACCCTCACTCCGCATTTCCGTATCTAACTTTTCAGTGATCAGTGCGTGGGCGGCAGAAGAGAAAGAAGTCAACCCATGTCGGCACATTGCCAGGTCACGGGACGGAAGCCACAGTTCGGCAAGACCGTCTCCCACTCGCACCGCCGCCACTCGCGTCGTTGGAACCCCAACGTACAGAAGCGCCGGTTCTACCTGCCCTCCGAGGGCCGTACCATCACTCTGACCGTTTCCACGAAGGGTCTGAAGGTCATCGACCGCGACGGAATTGAGTCCGTCGTCGCTAAGATCCGTGCACGAGGTGAGAAGATCTAATGGCACGCAACGATATTCGCCCGATCATCAAGCTGAAGAGCACTGCGGGCACAGGTTTCACCTATGTAACCCGTAAGAACAAGCGCAACAACCCAGATCGCATCTCCCTAAAGAAGTACGATCCGGTTGTTCGCAAGCACGTCGAATTCCGCGAGGAGCGATAAGTTATGGCTAAAAAGTCCAAGATCGCCAAGAACGAAAAGCGCAAGGAGATCGTCGCTCGCTACGCTGAGCGTCGTAACGAGCTGAAGGCAATCATCCGCAACCCGGAGACCTCTGACGAGGACCGTCTGGACGCTCAGTTTGAGCTGAACCGCCAGCCTCGCGACGCCTCCCCTGTTCGCGTGCGCAACCGCGACTCCCGCGATGGTCGCCCACGTGGTTACCTCCGTAAGTTCGGTATTTCCCGTGTCCGTATGCGCGAGATGGCTCACCGCGGTGAGCTGCCTGGCGTCCGTAAGTCTTCGTGGTAAGGAGGATGACCAATGAAGCGCAATAATAACCATCGCAAGGCGCGCATGGAGCAGTCCCGCCGCCCGAAGAAGAACCCGTTGAAGGCCAAGGGCATCGAGAAGGTCGACTACAAGGACCTCGACACCCTTCGTCTGTTCATCTCTGATCGTCACAAGATCCGTTCCCGCCGTGTTACCGGTCTTTCCCCACAGCAGCAGCGTGAAGTTGCTACTGCGGTGAAGAACGCACGCGAGATGGCTCTTCTGCCGTTCACCAGCCGCTAAAGTTCGGTTGACGATAACAGCGTAGAGTCTTTCGACGAACTCCCGCGCCTGGTCTCCAGGCGCGGGAGTTTTTTCATGCCCTGTTGAAGCAAACACGCGGCACGACAAAAGGCCCCCACGACCGTGGGGGCCTTCAGTATGTCTCGGGTTAGGCGATACTAGTGCGCAAAGTGGCGCGTACCGGTCACGTACATTGCGACGCCAGCGTCTTCTGCGGCCTTAATGACTTCCTCGTCGCGGATGGAACCACCAGGCTGCACGACGGCACGCACTCCGGCGTCCGCGAGGATCTGGAATCCATCTGCGAATGGGAAGAACGCGTCGGAGGCGGCGACGGCACCGTTGGTACGGTTGCGGCCCTCGTCGAGCGAGTTAGCGCGGTCGACGGCCAGCTTCGCCGAATCGACGCGGTTGACCTGCCCCATGCCGATGCCGACGGTAGCGCCGTCGTGCGCAACGAGGATTGCGTTCGACTTCACGCAGCGTACTGCACGCCACGCGAACACGAGGTCCGACATGGTTGCGTCGTCGACGGCTTCGCCTGCCACTAGCTTCCAGTTTTCTGGGTTATCGCCCTCGGCCTGGAACGCGTCGCGCTCCTGGAGAAGGAAGCCGCCGGAAATCTGCTTGATCTCTTCGGTGTCTTGGCCTGGCTCCACTTCGAGGATGCGAAGGTTCTTCTTGGTCTGCAGCAGCTCGAGCGCATCCGGCGCGTAGGAAGGCGCGATGATGACCTCGGTAAAGATTGGCTTGACCTGCTCGGCAAGCTTGAGCGTGACCTCGCGGTTCGTTGCAATGACGCCGCCGTACGCAGATACAGGATCGCAGGCGTGCGCCTTTCGGTGCGCGTCAGCGATGGATACCTCAGATATTGCGACGCCGCACGGATTGGCGTGCTTGATGATTGCGACGCACGGTTCTTCGTGGTCCCAGGCTGCGCGCCACGCGGCGTCGGCATCCTGGTAGTTGTTGTAGCTCATTTCCTTGCCGCCGTACTGGGTGGCGTCGGCAAGGCCCCAGCCCTCGTTGATGACGCTTGCCGCCTGGTGCGGGTTCTCACCGTAGCGCAGCGCACCGTCCTCGTCGTCGCCGAGCTGCTCCGCAAACCAGTCTGCAACGGCGGCGTCGTACTCTGCGGTGTGCGCGAACGCCGCAGCCGCCAGTTCGCGGCGCTGCTCGAGGGTGAATCCACCCTGCTCAACTGCTTCTTGCGCCAGCTGGTACTGGTCCGGGGAGGTCAGGATCGCCACTGATGGGTGGTTCTTCGCTGCTGCGCGGACCATGGAAGGACCGCCGATGTCGATCTGCTCGACGCATTCATCGAACTCCGCGCCGGACGCAACCGTTTCCTCGAATGGGTACAGGTTGACCACAACGAGCTCGAACGGTGCAACTCCGAGTTCCTCGAGCTGTTGCTTGTGGCTGTCCTTGCGGAGGTCTGCCAGGATGCCTGCGTGCACGTGTGGATGCAGCGTCTTCACGCGGCCTTCAAGTACCTCTGGAAATCCGGTGACTTCCGATACTTCGGTGACGGGCACACCGCTTGCGGCGATCTTTTTAGCAGTCGAACCAGTAGAGACAATTTCCACACCGGCCGAGTGGAGCGCCTTTGCAAGCGGCTCAAGATCGGTCTTGTCGTACACGCTCACGAGCGCTCGACGAATAGGTGTGCGTTCGTTGTTCATTCGAAAGTGACCTTTCCTTCATGTATCGAAGCAGTAGCTAGTAGCTCAGTAACCTGACGGCGCTCTTCTTGCTTAATCCGTTCGTGCAGCGAGGACTCCGTATCCCCTGGCTGCACCAGCACGGGGCGCTGCGCAATGATGCGGCCTGTGTCCATCCCGTCGTCGACAAAGTGGACGGTGCAGCCGGTGACCTTGACGCCGTAAGCGAGGGCGTCGCGCACCGCGTGCGCTCCTGGGAAAGCAGGCAAGAGCGAAGGGTGAGTGTTAATTGTTTTACCTTCGTAGACATCCAAGAATGGGCGCCCCAAAATGCGCATAAACCCTGCGGAAACAACAAGGTCCGGGCTGCAACTAGAGACGGTTTCCGCAAGGTGGGCATTCCACGCGTCGCGGTCCTTTTCCATTTCTACGATTGCAGTCGGGATGCCTGCGTTCTTCGCCCTCTCGATTGCCGGACACACTTGGTCCGCAACAACTAGGTCAACACGGTATGCACAAGGGTGGGCGTCCTGGTAGTCCATAATCGCCCGCAAGAGCGTTCCAGTACCAGAAACAAGGACGGCCACAGATAAAGCTTTATCAGCACTCACGGTTCATCAGTGTAGTCATTCTTCTTCCGCGTGTGAGCGGTTCAAGAAAGTTCGCACAAAGCGCACAAGCCACACCAATCCGCCCACGCCGACGGTCCATATAAAGAGGAAAAGCACTGCGGAAGCTAGGTCAGCGCCAACGACGCCGTACGCCCCCGCGTGCCCACGCGCGAGTAGGAGGCAGACGGCGAACATCGCTGCACTCCACGAGCCAATGGCGGCGACTTCTACCATCGTTGACGTCCGCCGCACGAAGAACGCGCACAGGATGGTCACGGGCACGACGAGGAGGACGGCTGCCCACGGCGCGACTGTCGCAGGGATTGTCGCGAAGAGTGGGAACGGGGGTAAGGGGACGGAGAGGACGTCGAAAAGCGACACTTCCCCACTGCCGACGTGGAAGGAACCGCCGAGAAGCACTGCGAGCGTGCCCACGACAGCATTCGGAAGGTACAAGATGCTCAGGAGGAGCAGCATGATGGCGCTCCCCCACCCGGAGTTGGGGTATGCCGCGTAGGCTTCGCCAATGCTCTGGTAGCGCGCGGCGAGCACGAGGAGCAGCACAAGTCCGCTCCCCGCGCATAGAAAGAGGAGAAGCAGGCTCGCAGCGCGGGCCGTATCGACGGCCACCACCGGCACACGGACCGTGGTGGCGAGGGCCTGCCAAAGCACATGCCGAATACCAAAGAGGAAGCCGATGAGATGGATGCAAGGCGGTAGCACTAGCGCTTGCCATGCGGGTGGTGGCTCTATCGCGAAGACTGCGGAGGCGTCAGACACCATGAACAGCGCCATCGCGCTTGCGAGTAGCGGCAGCACAATCACCAGCCCAGCGATCACCGCGAGATCCAAGATGCTGACCTGCTTCGCAGTTGCGGCACGTACTCGCCACGCCATGAGGACCACGATCCCAATGGCTGGAAGCAGCGGCACCTGAGACAAGTACACGCCGTCGATCGTGAGGGATACGCCGTGAAGGGCGAACCATGTTTGCCCGATTGCGGCGGGCAGGTACGCAGTCTTCCATCCACCAATCAGGAGCGTCGCGGCGCAGACTGCAACGATGCCAAGGATGACATCGAGCGTCGGGATACCTATATAAGGGAGGTACGTCCGAATACGCGTCTTCCAGGTGCGCTCCTCCGGCGGAACGGTGTCGGCATCAGGCTTTCTTTTCGACGCCCACTTCGCACCGCGCCGTGCATTACTCAGGAAACCGCGACCGCTGCCCCGCGAGGAGCGGTCCACCGGTGATGATTGAGGTCTTGTTTTCTTCGACATTGCGCCTTATATTGCCATTGGTTGACCGTTTTCTGCCGTTCGACACTACCGCATTCCACTCACTGCCTGGCGTTTTAGGCGATGTAACGTAATACGCAAAGAAAACGATTAAGAAATACTCAGGTTATAGCTTGCCTTAGCGCATTCGATTCATTACAGTTACCTCTCGTAGATAACAGGAAGGTTACAAACGTTACAGTTCTGTAACCAACGGGAAGTCCAAAGAGGGTCCATGCTCCACTCAACGAAATCAGCTGGCAAGCACCGCAAGCAGTCCCCTAACAAGGGTCGCGTCGCAATGGTTGCCGTTGCCACTGGCGCCGTCTCCACCGCCGGACTCTCTGGCGCTGCCGCAGCTGCGCTTCAGGGCGATGGCACCCAGCAAGCTGACAGCTACACCCTCGCCGCAGACACCGACCAGCTCACGGCACTGACCGATGAGGCTGCGCCACAGATCCTCGCTATCGCGGAATACAAGCCGGTTGAGAACCTTGCGGATCAGCTCGTGAAGGCAGTCGCACATTCCGAGGAGGTCGCACGCGCCGATGAAGCCGCTCGCGCACCGCTGGTTGTGAAGCCAGCTGAGGGCGTGTTCACCTCCGGATTTGGCCCTCGCTGGGGTTCCTTCCACTCTGGCGTCGACATCGCCAACGTGAATGGCACCCCAATCCTGGCCGTCATGGACGGCACCGTCATCGACTCCGGCCCGGCACAGGGCTACGGCAACTGGATCCGCATCCGACACGAGGATGGCTCTGTCTCCGTATATGGCCACATGGATTCCCTCTACGCTTCCGTCGGTCAGGTTGTGCACGCCGGAGAACTCATCGCAGGTATGGGTAGCCAGGGCTTCTCCACCGGCTCACACCTGCACTTCGAGATCCACCCAGATGGCAACACTCCTGTTGACCCGGCGACGTGGCTCGCAGAGCGTGGCATTCAGCTCTAAATCCAAAACTTCAGACCGCTGTGGCTCATATATGAGTCACGGCGGTTTTTTTCTTTTTCGACACGGCGAGTGGGGGGACCGAACACTACCCCCACCCTCAATCACATTGGCAACATTGTTCCCATTAATCACATCTATCACAGGCGCGCAGCCTGCTGATTTCCAGAACCGCCGAACCCGTTCGAACATACTTTTCCCTCTCTACCTGCAGTTACGCGTTGCCAAGCCTCCGGCCGGTGACTAAGTTTTGTCGCTGTATGTGGCTACAACGTGGCCACCCGGATATTTGTAGAAAAGGTTGCTTCTCCGTATGAATCGCACAGTACTTTCGGCACTTGCCGTCGCGACTGCGTCCATGCTGACTCTCACCGCTTCCCCTGCGAACGCTGTAGGTCTCACGCTGAACGGCGCTCCGATTGACCACAATCAGGCCGTGAAGGCTGTTGCGCAAGCAGCAGACACGATTCTGGATAGCGGTGCAACCCTGCGCGTCGGAGAGTACTCACTCGTGTACGACCCGCGCGTCATTCAGGAAAACCTCGGTCTCTCCTTCCAGCAGGAAGGCGCGAACGGTGGCGTCCGCTACCAGCGTGGCCGCACCGCCGATGGCCGCACGGTCGTCACCCCGGCAACGGGGACGTTTACGTCCGGGTTCGGCCCACGCTGGGGCACAGTCCACCAGGGAATCGACATCGCGAACAACCTCGGCTCCCCGATCTACGCCGTGATGGATGGCACCGTCATCAACGCCGGCCCGGCCCAGGGCTTCGGCAACTGGGTCGTGATCAAGCACGACGGCGGCGAGGTCTCCGTCTACGGCCACATGGCGGTCTACAACGTCAGCGTCGGCCAACGCGTGACGGCCGGCCAGCAGATCGCGCAGATCGGCAACGAAGGCTTCTCCACCGGGCCGCACCTCCACTTCGAGATCCACCCAGATGGCGTGACACCAGTAGACCCTGTGCCGTGGTTCGCGCAGGCCGGTATCCGCATCCAGTAGTTAGAGCTTTTCCATCGGGACTCCGCCGATCAGCATCAGGCGGACTGTCCCGGAGGAACCAAAGTCTATCGTCACGGTTTCTCGCACTCCCGCGCCATCGACGGCCAGTACGGTACCCAGCCCGTACTTTGCATGGTTAACCCGGTCCCCGACCGCCAGCTGCAGGTCCTTGTTCACCTTGGTCCTGCTGCTACCGCCGCGCGACTGCGACCGCCCAAACCCGTTGCCACGGCTCCGACCACCAGTGGACCACGGTGAATGCGAAGAGCCCGAAGAATACGTGGGCTCCTCACGCTTCCAATCGATGAGTTCCTGCGGAATCTCCCCAAGGAATCGGCTCGCCGGGTTTGTCACCGGGCTCCCCCATGAGGACCGCAACATCGCGCGCGTCAGGTAAAGGCGCTTACGCGCACGGGTGATGCCGACATACGCCAGGCGACGCTCTTCGGCGAGCTCCGCCGGATCCCCCAAGGCGCGCAGGTGCGGGAACTGCCCGTCTTCCCACCCAGTCACAAACACGACGGGGAACTCAAGACCCTTTGCGGTGTGCAGCGTCATCAACGTGACTACGCCCTGATCGTTCTCAGGAAGCTGATCGGCGTCAGCGACGAGCGCCACCTTCTCCAGGAAGGCTTGTAGGGTTCCTGGCAGCGGTTCACCCTCGTCGAAGATCTCCGAAATTTCCTCGTCGCTCAGGTATGCCAGCTGCAGTGCAGACTCCGAGGAATACTCGCGCGCGACGGACACCAACTCATTCAGGTTGTCCAAGCGCGTCGCGTCCTGTGGGTCGTTCGACTGCTCCAACTGCGCTTTGTACCCGGTGACGTCCAGAATCGTGGAGACCAGCTCCCCGAGGTCACTGTTGCCAGCCTCTTCCTGCTGGTCCGCTGCCATTTCCTCGCGCAATTCATCCATCATGGTGACAAAACCATTGATGGCGTTCTTCGCGCGCGTACCCAGTGCGTCAATGCCGCCATCTGCCGCAACCCGCAGCGCTTGGCCGAAGCTCACCGAGTAGGTCTGCGCGTACAGCGCCACCGTGGACTGCGCCTTATCCCCGATGGCACGCTTTGGCTCGTTAATAATCCTGCGTAGGCTGACCGTGTCGTCCGGGTTTTCTAGCGCCTTGAGGTAGGCCACGATATCGCGAACCTCTTTGCGCTCATAGAAGCGCGTGCCGCCTACCACCTTGTACGGGATCCCGGTGCGAATGAAGATGTCTTCCAACGCACGCGATGCATTGTTGGTGCGGTACATGATCGCGATGTCGGAGTAGGGCACTCCACTGTCTGTGAGCCGGTCGATCTCGCCAGCGATAAACCGGGCCTCGTCGTGCTCGTTGTCCGCGACGTAGCCGACGATCTGGTCGCCGGTGCCGTGGTCCGTCCACAGCTTCTTCGGGCGCCGCCCGGTGTTCTGGGAAATCACCGCGTTGGCGGCGTCCAAGATGGTTTGCGTCGAGCGGTAGTTCTGCTCCAGCACGATGGTGGTTGCGTCGGGGTAGTCGCGCTCAAACTCCTCGATGTTGCGGATCGTCGCGCCACGGAACGCGTAAATCGACTGGTCGGAGTCGCCAACTACGGCAAGCTCAGAAGCCTCAGGCCCCTTGCCCACCAGGGTGTGGATGAGTTCGTACTGCGCATGGTTCGTGTCCTGGTACTCGTCCACGAGTACGTGGCGGAAGCGGCGTCGATAATAATCCGCAACCTGCGGGTGCTCCTTAAAGATCCGCACGACCTCCCCGATGAGGTCGTCGAAGTCGACAGCGTTTGCCGAGCGCAGGCGGCGCTGGTACTCGGCAAACACCTTGGCAACAGTGGAGTCGAATGGGTTGTGGGTGCGCTGCGCGTCGTCGGCCGCCTGCTGTTCGTCGATGAGCTCGTTCTTGAGGTTCGAGATCGCGTTCGCGAGCACCCGGGGTGAAAACTTCTTCAGGTCGAGATTGTTCTCTTTAGCAATCATCGAGAGCAGCCGGCGGGAATCGTCGGCATCATAGATACTGAAGTTCGTGTTCAGCCCGGGGACGAGTTGGGCCTGCTGGCGAAGGATCCGCACGCAGATCGAGTGAAAGGTTGCCACCCACATCCGCTCGGTCTGCGGCCCGATCAGCGCCGCGACGCGCTCCTTCATCTCCGCGGCGGCCTTGTTGGTAAATGTGATCGCCAGGACCTGCCAGGGTGCGACACCGCGCTCCTGTAACAAGAAAGCGATGCGCCTGGTCAGCACTGCGGTTTTGCCGGACCCAGCGCCCGCGACAATCAGAAGAGGCGAGCCGCTGTGGCGCACGGCGGCTTCCTGATGGGGGTTGAGTCCTAGCGTCAGATCATTCATGTCACACACCCTAACTCACACCCCGGACACAACCGCTGGAGCAGTGGCATAATGAGCAACCATGAGTGACTTCGAAATCCGCATGCCGTCCGGGACGGACGATCCGCTCTCCGATGCGGAGATCCAGCAGTACCGCAAAGAGATTGACCGCCTCGACCGTGTGATTTTGGACGCGATTAAGCGTCGCACCAAGGTGTCGAAGGCGATCGGCAAGACGCGGATGGGGTCAGGCGGCACAAAGCTTGTGCACACCCGCGAGGTCGCGATCATTAACCAATTCCGCGATGAGCTTGGGGAGGAAGGCCCGGCGCTGGCAAATATCTTGCTGCGCCTGGGACGCGGAAAGCTGGGCTAGCCCCAGCAACGCACTCCCCAACTTTCGTAGTACCATATCAAGGCAGACAACCATCCGTTTCAAGGAGGAACTATGTCCGATATCACCGCCACGCCAGCCTGGTCTCACTTGGAAAAGCTCCACGCCTCCAAGGCTGATACGACCCTGCGCGAGCTCTTCGACCGCGACGCAGACCGCGCGAAGAAGCTCACCTTCGACGCAGCAGGGCTGCACGTTGACCTTTCCAAGCAGCTTATCGACGCCGACGTCGTCGACGCGCTCGTCTCCCTCGCAGATACCGCACAGCTTCGCACCAAAATCGACGCGATGTTCGCGGGCGAGCACATCAACGACACCGAGGACCGCGCGGTGCTGCACACGGCACTGCGCCTTCCGGTAGAGGCCAACCTTGAGGTCGACGGCCAAGACGTAGCAGCGGACGTGCATGAGGTGCTGGGCCGGATGCGTGACTTCGCATCGGCGCTTCGCTCCGGCGAATGGCTGGGCCACACCGGACACACCATTAAGAAGATCGTCAACATTGGTATTGGTGGTTCGGACCTGGGCCCTGCGATGGCAACCAAGGCGCTGCGCGCCTACGCAACCGCGGGCATTACCGCAGAGTTCGTCTCCAACGTCGACCCAGCGGACATCGCCGCAGTCCTCGACCGTTGCAACCCGGAAGAGACGCTGTTCGTCATCGCATCGAAGACGTTCACCACCCAGGAGACCCTGACCAACGCACACGTGGCGAAGCGCTGGCTCATCGAGCAGTTCGACGGCGACGCCTCCGCTGTGGCGAAGCACTTCGTCGCAGTGTCTACGAACGCGGAAAAGGTCGCCGAGTTCGGCATCGATACCGCGAACATGTTCCCGTTCTGGAACTGGGTCGGCGGCCGCTACTCCATGGACTCCGCGATTGGCCTGAGCCTGATGGCCGTCATCGGACCGATGGACTTCATGCGCATGCTCGAGGGCTTCCACGCCATGGATGAGCACTTCCGCACCACCGAGTTCTCCCAGAACGTGCCGGTGCTGATGGGCCTGCTCAACGTCTGGTACCGCAACTTCTACAACGCCGAGACGCACGCCGTCCTGCCCTACTCCGAGGACCTTTCCCGCTTCCCTGCCTACCTGCAGCAGCTGACCATGGAGTCCAACGGCAAGTCCGTGCGCCACGACGGCACCGCAGTGACCTACAACACCGGCGAGATTTTCTGGGGCGAGCCAGGCACGAACGGCCAGCACGCGTTCTTCCAGCTGCTGCACCAGGGCACCTCGCTCGTGCCGGCGGACTTCATCGGCTTCGCCACCCCGAAGGAAGACTTCCCGACCATGACCGGCGAAGGCTCCATGCATGACCTGCTGATGGGCAACTTCTTCGCGCAGACGAAGGTGCTCGCGTTCGGCAAGGACCAGGCCGCCATCGAGGCCGAGGGGGTCGACGCCACGCTGGCCCCGCACAAGGTCATGCCAGGCAACCGTCCGACCACAACTATCCTGGCCGAGGAGCTGACCCCGTTCACGCTCGGCGCGCTCATCGCGCTCTACGAGCACATCGTGTTCACCGAAGGTGTGATTTGGGACATCAACTCGTTTGACCAGTGGGGCGTCGAGCTCGGCAAGCAGCAGGCAAACGACCTGGCCAAGGCAGTCGCGGGCGAAGAAACTCCAGCAACCGGCGATGCTTCCACCGACGCACTGATTGGCTGGTACCGCGAAAACCGTCGCTAGCGCTTGGTGCATCACTCCTTAGTAGGGCAAGATAGGCAGTTGTTTTACCTACAACTAAGGAGTGAACGTGCAAGCCATCATCGACTGGATCGTCAACCTGATGGAGCTTCTCGGCGCCCCCGGCGTCGGGATAGCGATTTTCTTGGAGAACGTCTTCCCACCGATCCCCTCCGAGGTAGTGCTGCCGCTGGCCGGCTTCACGGTCGCGCAGGGCTCGCTGAGCTACCTGGCGGTGTTCATCTGGTCGGTGATGGGGTCCGTCGCGGGCGCGTTTTTCCTTTACAGCCTCGGTGCCTGGCTGGGCGCCGAACGCCTGCGCGCGATCGCTGACTGGATGTGGTTGGTGAAGGCGTCGGACGTCGATAAGTCCCTCGAGTGGTTTGATAAGCACGGCCGATCCTCAGTCTTCTTCGGCCGCCTGATTCCGGGGGTGCGCTCCCTCATCTCGATTCCTGCAGGCCTGGACCGCATGAACCTCGCGATGTTCGCCCTGTGGACCGGGCTCGGCTCCGCAATCTGGAACGCAATCCTGATCACGCTCGGCATGTACCTCGGCGAAAGCTGGGAGACGGTCTCCCATTACGTGGATACGTACTCGACCGTGGTCTACGTCCTGCTGATCCTGATCATGCTCGGCTTCCTGGCGTACTTCATTCGCCGCTCCATGAAGGAGAAGGCGGCTGGCACTGAGGGCACCACCAAATAACTCGTTCTAAGTCGCCCGCTCCCCCGAGGAATCCTTTCTCGATGAGCGTGCCACACCGCCGACACGGCTTGTTGTTCCTTCCAAATACGTAGCTGGTCTCCCCGGCGCGTTTGATCCCCGTGGTCACTCGCACCGGGGAGTCTTTGTTTGCCCACATGAGGCGCCGCGCGATCGCCACATGCTTTTCGACGTCCACCTCCCCCACCTTGCGTGCCGGATGCGTACCAGCGATGAAGTGAATTTCTGCGCGGTACTCATTGCCGATGCCCGCGACGAAACGCTGGTTGAGCAGCGCGCGCCCCATTTCGAGGTGCGGGTGCTCACTGATCCTGCGCACGACCTCTTCCTGGTCGAAGTCGCGTGCCAGCATGTCCGGGCCCAGGTAGCCCATCCGCTGCGGGTACTCGCGCGCGGGGAACACATCGACGAGGCCCAGCGAGTGTCCGACGAGCTCGATATCAGGCTTCGGCGCGTCCGCGAGGCGCAGCACCACCCGGGCGGTGTGGCCGGGCTTGCGCCAGCGGGTGCCCGCACGATGGATCGCCCATGTGCCTTCCATCTTGAGGTGCGTGTGTAGCACTTGTGATTCGTGGCCTTCGCGGGAAAACTCCATGAAGAGGTGCTTGCCGTAGGGCCAGACGCACTCGCAGGTCATGCCGGTGAAATCGACGGTGGCGAAGCGCGGCACGCGAACACTCGTGGCAGTGACTTCACGGTGTTGCATCCACTGCAGGCGCTTCGACAGCTGATAGACGGAATCCCCTTCAGGCATAGTGGTATCCATGTTCCGCTTCTTACAAAACCTTTTCAACTACGGCCCCACGCCGGAGGAGTCGCTCGTCGGGTTCTTCCCCGACATGGATGCCGCCACCGAGTGGGCGCGGGGTGTGCTGGCAGAGACCGGCACCGACCCCGAAGCCGAGTTTGTTCGCGCCGTGAAAGACGTGCGCGTGGCGAACCCGCGCATCGGCCTGGCCGCGGCAGCACACCTGGTCAAGCAACTGCTTTAGAATCTTTGTTCGAATCTCATTTTTTCAAGTCCGACACGTCTGTATAGTCGCCCTTAGCTACTTGAAGGAGGGGACATGAACGACGTGACCAAGCTCGTTGACCAGGTCATTAACGGCCTGACGCAGCTACGCATGCTTTTCGACGACCCCTCCTCCCTCCGCCTTTCCGCCATCGCCGAAGACATCGCACGCCTCGAACACGCGATGGACAAGAAGGCCTACATCGATGCCGCCTTCGCGCAGGTCTGCGCTATCGCCGACGCCGGCAAACTCGTCGGCGCCAACTACCCGGATACCTACCTCATGGAGAAGTTGGGCATCTCCAAGGGTGAGGCATATAACCGGCTCGCGCGCGCCAAGGCGATGTTCGCTCCGGTGACGGAGCCGGACCGTGGCGGCCTGCTCGATGTGGAGGAGGCGGAGCGGCGTCGTAAAGACCAGGTCCAAGCTCGCCGCCACGCCGACGCGGTTCCCGCGGCCAAGCAGGACATCATCCGGCGCGAGACCGACAGGCTGCTCAAGGCCGCCGAGGGCGAGCACATGAGCATTTACGCCCACGCCATGGAGGAAGCGAAGACCCGAGACGAGCAGGACCTGCGCCTCACGGTCAAGCGCCTCGTGGATAAGGCGAACCGGCCACACGCGAAGAAGAACCCCAACGCGGGCTTTGAGAAGCGCGAGGCCACCCTGGGCAAGGAGAACTCCGACGGCACCTACCACGTGCGCCTGGACATGACAGCAGGCGACTACGCCCTCTACAAAGCGCTGACCGACAAGGGGCTTGCGCCAAACTCCAATATCCCGCCCGATCGCCAGCAGGACCGCGATCCTCGCACCCGTGGCCAGCGCCGCTACGACCAGTTCATGGCCATCATGCGCCAATACGAGCACGGCGAGCAGGCCACTCACGGTGGCGCCGCCTCCGTGGTGGTCTCAGTGACTCTCGACGACCTCGCCGACGCCGACGCCACCACACTGTTCCAAACCAACGTCGGCGTGGAGCTGGACGCCTTCGAACTCGTGCGCCTCGGCATGGATGGCACGTCTGACTTCCTGCTCACCGTCGACGGAATCACCGGCGTGCCGCTGCACCTAGGCAGGTCCAAGCGGCTCGCCTCTGTTGGGCAACGCATCGCCATGTTTGCTATCCAGGGCGTGTGCTCCTGGGCCGGCTGCACCACCGCAATGAGCGAGTGCGAAGCCCACCACATCATTTCCTGGCTGCGCCACGGCGGCACCGACATCACCAACCTCACCGGCCTGTGCCCCACCCACCACCGGTGCAACAACGACCACCGGGACGGCTCCTTCAACAAGGGCTACATGGACTACGACTCCACCACCGGCACCGCGTTGTTGGTCAAGGCCGACGGCACCCGCCACACCAACACCTCGGACCCCGCCATGCACTCGGCGGTGAATCGGATCCGGAACAAACGGGCGATGCGGGCAGGGCCACCGGGGACTACTCACCGGCCGGTGCCTCGCGTGATACTGCGACCCTAAACCCAGCCGAAACACTAATCGTCGAAGGAGAGCCCGTCCAGATCCCCTAGGGCCTCCGTCATGCTGCGCCCGCGCCGCTTCGGAGGCGCGGCCTGCTTGCCTCCGATTCTTACGCCCTTGTGCGTCACCGCCACGCCAAGATCGCGGAGCCGGAACGCGGGCTCGCCGTTGACGGTTTCGACGTTGAGCGGGCGCATCCTCCCGGCGGCGACGGCATCCGATAGTGCGTCGATGACAAGTGGTAGCGGATCTTCGATGCCTTCCGGGAAGGTCTCGAAGAAGGTGGTGAGCTTCTTGCCGCCACGGGTGATGTGGGCCGCCAACAGCCCGTCCACGAGCACCACCATCGCGCCTGCCGATCTGGTCGGGCCGGTCACGGGCCACGGCAGCGCGGCCCCGTAGGGGTTGGCCGGGTCGGTGGCGGCGAGCACGTACACCTTTGGCTCACGCGCACCCGATGGCCAACCGGCGACGTCGTCGCTGTCCTGCTGGCCACGCAGCCGATCAATCGTCGCAGGGGTGGAGAACTGCGCTGCGCCAAGCCCCTCGATGAGGTAGCCGCGCAGCGCCTTGCCGGAGTCCTCGAACCCGGAGAGCACCTTGTACGCCAACGCGAAGCCGCCGATGACATTCTCTGCGACGACGGCGCCCTTGGTCACCACCCCGTAGCGGTCCAGCCATGCCTCCCCAAGCGCGAGCGAGCGCCGGGTCGGGTCGGTGTCGGGCTGCGGGGTTGCCGCCCACCTCCCCACCATGTCGGGCGGGGCGGTTTGCGTAAACGAGGTCCTCCCGGAACGGATGCGGGAGCGGGACGGTCTACGCTTCGCGCGGTGCGCGGCCTTACCGCCGGCGAGGCGTGCGCGCAGCGGCGCGAAGGAATCCGGTGAAACGTGGCCGGCCTCGACGAGGTCCCACATGGATTCGCGTAGCTCTTCGGCAGTCGTCGCTGGCGTGAGCAGGTCGCTGAACAGGTAGCCTCCACCTGCTGCGAGCGTGTCCATGATGTGCTGCTGCGTGAGCGAGAGCAACGGCGGGTCGACTTGCGGCAAGAGCTGCGCGGCGTAGTCACTCGGCAGCAGCATGATCCACGGATCGTTCGCCCCCGCCGACCCGGCGCCCACAATGATAACCTCGCCGGAGGCAGTCAGCTCATCCAACATGATCGGCGAGTAGTCCCCCACCCGCGACGGCAAGATGTGGGACTCCCACGCAGAGGCCGGCAGCCGCACGCCCGCGAGCTGCTCGATGACGGAGTACACCCCGTCGGCGCCGCATAAGGGAGGCACCGTTCCCGCCGCGGCGACGTTACTCCACGCCGGCAGGAAACGCCCGTACGCCGATGCCGATACCGGCCGGGCCTGCGCCCGCGCGACCGCCAAGGAGCGGGAGCGGATCACGCGCAGGACCTCGTGCGCGACGTACTCCTGGTCGTCAACGCCTTGGCGGAAGCGCCCCTCGATGACGGAGTTGGCGTCGACAAGCGGTTGGAGCACCGCGTAGGCAGCGCCGAGCGCGAGCCCGAAGGCATCGGCAAGCGCGCGCAGCGTGAAAGGGCCGCGGGTGCGCACCCAGCGGCGCACGAGCTGGGCGAGCGCATCGGGGATGGTGGCCACCTGTGCTGCCACCCCAGGCGGAACCGGCACGCCAAGGCCGTCGCGCAGCAGCGGTGCGTCGAGCGCCTGCGCAACGTGTTCCCTGCCGCCGATGCGCACCCGCATCACGCGTGGCCCGAGCGACGCCTCCACCCCCGCGAGCGGCACCGAGGTGTACACCGCGAGCTCGTCCACAGGCACCGGGCCGGTCAGGCGCAGGGTGTCGGCGAACTGCTCCGGTGTCTCGGCGCGGCCGACCCGGCGCAGCGACGCGTCCACCTCGGCGATCACCTCCGGGTCCAGCAGCTCGCGCAGCTCCACGGTGCCCAACAGTTTGGCTAGCAGTGACGGGTCCAGCGCGAGCGCCGCCGCCCGCTTCTCCGCGAGCGGGGTGTCGCCTTCGTACATGAACGCGCCGGTGTAGTTGAACAGCAGCGATGAGGCGAACGGGCTCGGCTGCTGCGTGGTCACCTCCGCGATGCGCACCCGGCGCGTCTGCAGGTCACGGATCACTTCTTGCAGCGCTGGCAGGTCGTAGACGTCCTGGAGACACTCGCGCACCGTTTCCAGGATGATCGGAAACGACGGGTAATTCCGGGCCACATCCAACAACTGCTCGGCGCGCTGGCGCTGCTGCCACAGGGGCGCGCGCTTGCCGGGGTTGCGGCGCGGCAGCAAGAGGGCGCGGGCGGCGCACTCGCGGAACCGGGAAGCGAACAGGGCGGAGTTTCCCACCTGCTCGGTGACGATGTCGGTGATCTCGTCGGCGTCGAATTGGAACAGGGCCCCGGAGGGTTCGTGGTCGCCTTGGGGCAGGCGCAGAACGATGCCGTCGTCGCCGGCCACGGCCTGGGCGTCCATCCCGGTCTCCTGCGCGATCCGCCACCCGGCGGCCAGCGCCCACGCGGCGTTCACACCCTTGCCGAACGGCGTGTGCAGCACCACGCGCCAGTCCCCGAGCTCGTCGGTGAAGCGCTCGAGCACCAGCGTCGTCTCGTCTGGCAGCACGCCGGTGGCCTCCTCTTGCTCCTCAAGGTAGGCCCGCAGATTGTCGCGCGCGTACGCATCGAGCGAATTATCGACGCCCGCTCCGCCGCGCACCTCCCTCCTGAACGCGCCGAGCGCCTTGCCGAGTTCGTACGGGCGCCCGACGCCCTCCCCCGACCAAAACGGCAGCCTGCCGGTATGCCCCGGCGCGGGAGAGACCTGTACTTGGTCGCGCGTGATGTTTTCGATGCGCCAGCTCGTCGCCCCGAGCGTGAACACGTCGCCGACGCGGGACTCGTAGACCATTTCCTCGTCGAGCTCGCCGACGCGGCGCGGCGCCCCTCCCTCCGCCTCGGAGCCGACGAGGAACACGCCGAACATGCCTCGGTCCGGGATGGTGCCTGCGTTGGTGACCGCGACGCGCTGCGCGCCCTGCAACGCCTTGAGCACGGTGCCGTCGAGCCAGGCGCGCGGCTTGAGCTCCGCGAAGTCCGTTGATGGGTACACCCCGGTGACCAGGTCGATGACGGCGTTGAATACATCCCGGTCGAGGTTGCGGTAGGGCCAGGCGCGGGTGACGGTCTCGTACCAGTCATCAAGCTCGAGGTCCTCGACTGCCACCGCGGCCACCGTCTGCTGGGCGAGCACGTCCAGCGGGGAGCATGGCGTGCGCAGCTCCTCGATGAGCCCGTCGCGCATCCGCGGCACGGTCACGGCCGTTTGCACCAGGTCGGAGCGGTGCTTCGGATAGAACGAGCCGTGCGAGATCGCGCCTACCGTGTGCCCGGCGCGCCCGACGCGCTGCAGCCCGGAGGCGACCGACGGCGGCGACTCCACCTGGATCACCAGCTCCACCGCACCCATATCGATGCCGAGTTCCAGCGAGGACGTCGACACGACCACTTTGAGCGTGCCCTCTTTCAGCATCGTTTCCGTCGTGGCCCGCTCGTCCTTGGACACGCTGCCATGGTGCGCCCGTGCAATCACAGGCGCCGCCTCCCCCGCGAGGTCGACCCCTTTGCCCAGCTGTGCAGGGGGGCGTCGAGTAGCAGGGCTGAGCGCTTCGGGGTCGTGCTCTTTGGCCCACAGCTCGTTGAGTTGGCTGGTGAGCCGCTCTGCCGTGCGCCGCGAGTTCACGAAGACGATCGTCGAGCGGTGCGCCATGACCTCCTGGTACACCGATTCCGCGATGTGCGGCCAAATCGACTTCGGCGCCGGTGGCATCAGCGCCGCGGTCTCCCCGCCGAAGTCCAGGGCGTCGTCGACGATGGCGTCCCCAATTGTCGACGCCTCCTCCGGCACCGGCAGGTCACTCATATCGGCCACCGGCACCCGCACCGCGAGGTCCCAGCGCTTCTCCCCCGGCGACTGGATGATCGTCGTGCGAGGCCCGAGGAAGTCCGCCACGGCCTCCAGCGGGCGCACCGTCGCAGACAACCCGATGCGCTGAAAGTCCCCCGCGAGGCGGCCGAGCCGCTCCAGCGACAGTGCCAGGTGCACGCCGCGCTTCGTGCCCGCGAGCGCGTGAATCTCGTCCACGATTACGGTGTCCACGGTCCGCAGGATGCCCGCGGCCTTCGACGTCAGCATCAAATACAGCGACTCAGGCGTGGTGATCAGGATGTCCGGCGGCTTGCGCACCTGGCGGGACCGCTCCGCTTGCGGGGTGTCGCCCGAGCGCACCGCCACCGACACATCCGGCATGTCCAGCCCCATGCGCTGCGCCACGCGCCCAATCCCGCCGAGCGGGGCCCGCAGGTTATTTTCGACGTCCACACCAAGGGCTTTCAGCGGCGAGATATATAAGGTGTGCACGCCGCCGTGGCTGCTGGTGTTCGCCCCGTCGATTGGCAGGGCCTGCTGCCCGTCGCGTTCCACGAGCGAATTCAGCGACCACAAAAAGGCCGCCAACGTCTTACCGGAGCCGGTAGGCGCTACCACCAGGGCGTTGCCGCCGTCGGAAATCGTGGCCCACGCCTGCTCCTGCACTGGCGTTGGCGCCTCGAATACTTCTTCAAACCAGGTCGCCACCTGCGGTTTGAAGCGTTCGAGGATTCCTTTGGCCATGCCCGCCAGAATACAGATAGTGCAGGCAGGCGAAAAGAAATGGTTCCTTTGGCTGGTTTCGCGCTAAAGTCGAAGCCATGACTGCTCAGTATTCAGACTCTCGGCTGACAAACTTAATCGCGCAAGGCACCGGCGAGATCCTCAAGGGTATTCGCGGTGTTGGCCTTCTCCGCGGACGTGAACTTGGAGAAGCCGGCGACGACCTGGCACAGAACTGGATCGCGCGCGTGCTTGAGCAGCACCGCCCGGGCGATGCATTTCTGTCCGAAGAGGCAGCCGACGACCACTCCCGTCTCAGCAACAACCGCGTCTGGATTGTTGACCCACTCGACGGCACCAAGGAGTTCGCAACCGGCCGCCAGGACTGGGCCGTGCACATCGCGCTCGTTGAGGACGGCGTCCCGACCCACGCGGCGGTAGGTCTGCCGGACCTTGGCGTCGTCTTCAAGTCTTCCGACGTGCGCCACGTCTCGGGGCCGTTCGCAAAGAAGATCGCTATGTCGCGCAACCGCCCGCCGGCGATCGCCCCGTTCGTTGCTGACGCCCTCGGCTTCGAGACCAGCCCGGTGGGCTCCGCAGGCGCGAAGGCAATGCACGTCCTGCTCGGTGACTTCGACGCCTACGTACACGCCGGCGGCCAGTACGAGTGGGACCAAGCCGCACCGGTCGGCGTGTCCATGGCTGCGGGCCTGCACTGCTCGCGCCTCGACGGCTCGCCGCTGAAGTACAACAACAAGGACACCTACATCCCGGACCTGCTCATCTGCCGTCCGGAGCTTGCCGACGACATCCTGGAAGCCTGCGCGAAGTACTACGACGAGCACGGCTCCTTCGAAGGGGTCGTCGCGAAGTGAGCCTGGTGACTCCGTACGAAGACCTCCTGCGCGACGTCCTGGAAAACGGCACCGATAAGGGCGACCGCACCGGCACCGGCACGCGAAGCGTCTTCGGCCGCCAGCTGCGCTACGACCTCTCCGAGTCCTTCCCCCTGCTGACCACCAAGAAGGTGTACTTCAAGGGCGTCGTGGGCGAGCTGCTGTGGTTCCTCCGCGGCGACTCCAACGTGACCTGGCTGCAGGAGCACGGCGTGCGTATCTGGAACGAGTGGGCCGACGAAAATGGCGAGCTCGGCCCGGTCTACGGCGTGCAGTGGCGTTCCTGGCCCACCCCCGATGGGCAGCACGTCGACCAGATTTCACGGGCGCTCGAGCTTTTGAAGGACGACCCCAATTCGCGCCGCAACCTGGTGTCCGCGTGGAACGTCTCCGAGCTCGAGCACATGGCGCTGCTGCCGTGTCACCTGCTGTTCCAGCTGTATGTAGCTGACGGCAAGCTGAGCCTGCAGGTGTACCAGCGCTCCGCCGACATGTTCCTGGGCGTGCCGTTTAACATCGCCTCCTACGCGCTGCTCGCGCACATGTTTGCACAGCAGGCAGGTCTCGAGGTCGGCGAACTCATCTGGACCGGCGGCGACTGCCACATTTACAACAATCACTTCGACCAGGTGCGCGAGCAGCTCTCCCGCGAGCCTCGCCCCTACCCGCAGCTCAAGCTGCGGAAGGCAGAGTCGCTGTTTGACTACGACTTCTCCGACATCGAAGTCGTCGGCTACGATCCGCACCCGACGATCAAAGCGCAGGTGTCCGTCTAATGCTGGGCGCGATCTGGGCCGAAAGCATCGACGGCATCATCGGCGACGGCGTGGGCATGCCCTGGCACCTGCCCGAGGACCTGCGCCACTTCAAGGAGATCACGCTGGGCCACCCGATCATCATGGGGCGCAAGACTTGGGACCACCTCCCCATCAAGCCGCTGCCGGGCAGAACAAACCATGTGTTGTCCTCGCGCGAGCCCGGCGAGTGGTCCGACGGCGCCTTCGTGTCCCGCGACATCCCAGATTTGAAGACGTCCGCCTGGATCATCGGCGGTGGCCAGATTTACGAAGCAACCATCGACGAAGTAGACGTCATTGAACGCACGATCGTCGATGTCCACGTCGCAGACAAGCTCGGAGCGTCCGCCGTCCGCGCGCCCCGCGTCACCGATGACTTCGCTATTGTTTCTGATGGACCGTGGCAAACCTCCGCCAATGGCACCCGTTTCAAGTACCAACGCCTCGAAAGGTTAGGCCCAAAATCATGACCACTCCCGAAACCTCTTCCCACGTCACCATCTTCGCAACCGATTGGTGCCCGTTCTGCAAGAAGCTTCGCGAGCGCCTCGACCGTACCGAAACCCCTTACGACGTCGTTGACGTCGAAGCCGAAGGCGCCGAGGACGCCGCCACGTGGGTCGAGTCCGTCAACGACGGCAACCGCGTCGTCCCCACCGTCCTCTATTCTGACGGCACGCACGCGACCAACCCTGCCGCGTCCGCTGTTCGCGCGAAGCTGCGCGAACTGACCGGCGAAGAGGCCTAGCACCCGGGCAAATAGCGATGCCGTCGCGGGCGCCCGCGACTTTGGCATCACTTCTGTCCTGCGGTACTGTTAGTCGAGTTGCCCCAGTAGCTCAGGGGATAGAGCACGGCTCTCCTAAAGCCGGTGTCGGAGGTTCGAATCCTCTCTGGGGCGCAAAACACCCCCGCGGCCTGCGCAAATAGGCTGCGGGGGTTTCGCATTTCTGCAAAGAACGCGAATGCACTAACTTATCTGCCCTCTTTGCGCAAGATTTGGCCGGCCCAGGAACTCCTTGACCACGGTCATCATGTCCGACTTCTTCATGTCCGGCAGGTAACAGTGAATGACTGCCAGCGAGATATTGGCGAGTGACATTTCGTCTTCGTACAGCAGGTACCAGCCTTGGTGCGTCGGGTGGAATTTGTGCTTCGAGGCAGCGAGTGAGCGGAAGCCGTAGAGTGGCTCGATCGTCGCACCGGCCTTATCCAGGATGATTTCTACGAGTGATTCCGGCGCATCCGTTCGAGCCAGCGGCGCTCCGGAGAGGGAGACCCATCCAAGTCCTTGCTCGGCAGCGATGCGGGTGCTTTCCGCGAGAAGGAATTCGATGGCTGGCCGGAACCCGTTCGCGTCGCGGCGCATGAAGTCAAGGGTGTAGCCGACGAGGGCGCCGCCCTCGTAGACGGGCAGCCAGCTTGTTACTGCGTGCAGGCTGCCGTCGTCGCCCACTGCGAGGAGGAGTTTGGTGTCCGGGTCGCGGAGCTCGTCGAGCCCTCCCAAGGTGAAGCCCATTTCTGGAAGTGCTTTATCTGCGACCCATTGTTCTGAGAGCGCAACGATGCGCTCACGCATTTCCACTGGGCTTTCGGCCCAGCTCGTCCACACGGCGCGCACGCCTTCTTTCGCCGCACGGTTGCGCGCGGTTCGGATGTTCTGGAATTTCTTGCCTTTGAACTCGATGTTGTCCGTCAGCAACATGGATTCTTCGGCGACGTGGATCCGTCGGAAGTCGGGGCGAGCAAAGGTGCCGGGCACTGAGTACCACGCGACTCTCCAGCCTTGACGTGCGGCGAACTCTTCAAACGCACTGGCAACGGCTTCTTCTGTCATCGTGCCGCGGTACACGGGACTTCCAACCGTGACAGCGACGTTGTAGGAGACGCGGTACGCGACGACGCCTTCTCCGTCGCCGGAGTCCGTCCCGCAGAAAAAGTAGCGGTTTCTTTCCCACAGCCCCATCCACGCGAGGTGGTCACCGGACCCATGGACCAGAATCTCCCGGGCTCGCTGGCGGTCCTGCGCGTGTGCTTCGGACGGCGGCGCGGACAGCACCTCAAACAGTGCAATCAGCGCGGTAATCCAGAATATGATTCCCACCCATTCGTAGAAGATCCACGCCACGGAGCTGATGGGGAACGCATGCGTTGGAGCCAGCACAGCTACCACGGGTGGGAGGTACCTGTTCGGCAGCTCAGCAAGCAGCGCGCTTATCGACGCTCCTCCGAGGAAGCCGTCTCGCACAACCCAGGCTCCGCAGGTCCACAGTGCTGCGGTTGCTAACCACGGCCCTCCTATGATCGCCGCGCCACGGTACCAGTTGGACGGAACCGTGAACCGGCGGCGAGTGGCAATGAGGACTGCAATGGTGACCAGCCACGGGAGAACTACCAGTATTGTGTTCACAGCGGTAGAGCCGTCTGCTCCCCCACCGATTGTTTGCCAGCAGATCACCGCAATGGATCCAACGCTGACGAGGACGGCTGCCCACCATGCCAGTTTCCTGCCATGCACGAGCCCCAGCGCAAGGATGGCTGACAAAACGATAGGCAAGGCATTCATCAGCAAGGGACCGAGGCCATGCTGACTGTTTACCGCCATCGCTTCCGCGCAGGCGACGGATGTAGCGTCAGCGCACCGCTGGGCTACTAAATGCCCTGCGACTGTCGGCTCCCACATCAGCTTGCTCACTCCTGCGAAAGGCCCCTGTGCAGCGGGGTTGATCGCCGTGATAACTGGTCCGATTGCAACACTGAGAAACAGGGCAGCCACCAGGACCCGTGCTTCCCGCAGCGACATTCTGCGTGGCGTACCTGTGTCCGTGACAAGGACGCCAGCGACGGTCCCTGCGACAATGGCGACAAGTGCAACGACGCCTGAGAGTGAGCCGTCGTAGAGTACAAGGGTCGTCATCATCGCAAGCATCACGAGGCGGAGGCGGCGTCGCCACAGCACGCCCATGAAGGCAGTGGCGAATGCGGCGGGCCCGAAGATCCACGCGACCGGAGACACAAAGGTCTCGTTGGCAAGGTCTGGGCCCCACAGGTTAAAGCCTGCTCGCTCGATGGCACTACCGATAATGAAGCCGAAAGGAAGCGCTACAAACTCGGAAGCCGTCGCCACAACCGCGAAGCGAGCAGAGCCAAGTCGCACCTCGGCTGGAACTGCGAATAGCAGCGCTGCGACAGTGGCCAGGATGAGCCCGACGAGGTTACCTGCGGTCAGCCCTGCGGTGGCCCAGTGCCAAAGGTCGGGATCAACGGGAAGGCGCAATCCGAAAGCCTCCCGCGGGGCCGCACCCGACAATACGCAGGCTAAATACGCAGCCCAAGCGATACTCAAGAGGCCGAGCGTGACTGGAACTTTCCTCAAACAGGTGCTGATCAAGTGTTTCATTGAATTCCTCCGCGTTGAGCAACGAAGTCAATGTCTTGGCGTAGCGCCACTCGCCACACTTCGAAGCTGTGTCCACCTGGCAGCGAGCGGAATGTGGTGCTCATCCCGGCTTTCTGCGCGAGCTCGTTTTGGTGCGGAAGCGCTGCCATAGCCTCTTGGTCACGCTTGCCGGCGGCGAACCTGCCAGCGATTCCCTTGTAGGTCGCCGTCCCGATTGCTTCCTGAAGGAGCGTTTCCGGGTTCACGGATTGGAACGCGGCCTCGTCGCCGCCGAACAGCACGTCGACGGTCCGTTGGTGCCCGCCTAGGTTCGGTTCCGCCTCACCCGAATAGTCGAGGAACGTCCCGTAGGCCGTGGGATCGTTGGTAATCACTTGGAGTGCGCACGTGCCGCCGTAGCTTAACCCACCGATTGCCCACGTGCGTTGGTCTTCTTTCACACGGAAATTCTCTTTGACCAGCTGCGGGATTTGTTGGGCAAGGTAGGTCTGGATTTGCAGATCCGGGCCATCCACGCACCCGGGGTTCCCGGTGGTTGTTCCTGTACCGTCCGCGCTGACGACAATCGGGGCTACGCCGTCGTGTGCAACTTGGTAGTCGTCGAGCGTCTGTTGCGCCCCGCCTTCGTCAAACCACCGGATTGGGCTGCCGGGGCTTCCCGCGAGCAGCACGAGGACCGGTAGGTGCTCGCCATGCCAGTAGGCGGGCGGAACGTACACAATTGCATCGCGCAGCGGTGGGGCAGGCAGGGTCACTAGAGCGCCCACTTCCCTGCCGTCGAGGGTCGGGGCGGTCGTCGTTTCGCGGAACTGATCCAAATTCATGGACACGGTGACCGGGACCGGGCGGAAGGACCCGAGGGTCGGGTACTGCTCATAAACAAGGTTGACCGCAAGGTACGCCAGCATCAAAGGAATCACTGCGAGCGGGGCGAGGCGCCACCGCCACCGCGGCGCCAAGAAGATGGTCGCCACCACGAACACGGCAGCTGCACAGCTGGCGTAGATGTGCCACGGAATTGCATCCGGGAACGGATTCGGCCACACCGTGAGCAACAGGTACGCCGCTGCGAGCAGCGCTGCCGCGATTGCGAGTGCAATGCGCCGGTGCTGACGGCCGTACCACAACGCGACAACCACGGAAGCAGCTAAGGAGAGGTAGATCGCCCAGGTCGCGCCTGTGCTGACCACGGATAACGAACGGATTGCATCCACGGCGAGTAGTTTAAGACGCTATGGCGTTGCTTTCCTACGTGCCACGGATACTTCCATCCCCTTCAACAGCGAACTCCCAGACAACAGGCCGGGTTGTGGTCGCTCTCCACGGCACGGGCTCTTCCCCGTTCGTCTTCCGACGCCTTGCACACGCACTGGAAAAACATGGGATTGGGTTGATTGCGCCTGGCTACGGCCATCGGGCAACGGCAGGTATCGACGCCTCGTCCAAAGAGATTGCGGCGTTCCTCGACAGCCTGGCTGCGCAGCAGGTCGATGTTGTGGGGCACTCGTATGGCGCGCTGATCGGGCTGAGGGCTGTTCAGCTGAGCGAAATCGCCGCGCGCTGCGGCACGATCGTGGGCCTCGGGGCCTCGTGGCGTGGCACGCACGGCATTGCGCGTCTGTTTCCGCCTGGACTTGTTCGGGCAGTGGCTGGCGACGCGTTCGTCGAATTGGAGCATTTCCGAGAGGACCCAGTGGCCCCTTCCGGTACCGAAATCGTCTCCATCGTTTCGGATGCTGACCGCATTGTTCCAGCGTGGTCGTCACGGTGGGGAGACGTAATCGAGGTGTCTGGTGTATCGCATGCGGCGCTGGCGTTGCGGACGAATGAGATCCTGGCGGCGCTCGGGGTATGCCCTTCCGGCACCGGCTGAACAGCAACAACCCTACATTGTTGATACGTCACCAATAATCACCTACACTCGCACCTGCAATCATTTTTGATGAAACGTCAACGAAAAGTAGGAATCATGTCTCAGCTCACCGGTACATACAAGCTCGACCCGGCACACTCCTCCATCGGCTTCACCGTCCGCCACGCGATGGTGACGAAGGTCCGCGGCGAGTTTACCGACCACGACGCCACCATCACGCTCACCGACGATCTGGCAGCAAGCACGGCGCAGGGCACGGTCCGGACCGCGAGCGTCGATACCCGAAACGAGGACCGCGACGCACACGTGCGCGGCGAGGACTTCTTCGATGTACAGAAGCACCCGGAGATGACGTTCACCTCCACGGCATTCAACGTAGATAATGTCGGCAACGGCACCGTAACGGGCGATCTCACCATCAAAGGCACCACGAAGCCAGTCACGTTCGAAGTCGAGACCTTCGGCATCGATTTCCAGGTCCCGCTGAACTCGGGCGGCATGCTCGTGAGCGACAAGGTCGCCATTGAAATTGAGGGCTCCGCGATCAAGCAGGACGCATAGCCTCTGCCGTACCATCGGGGTATGAGCGCTACCAAAATCCCAACCATGTCGGTCCCTGTACAGGACTCTCGCGGGCCATACGTCCTCGGCATCGACGTCGGCTCGACGGCGAGCCGCGGCGGCCTTTACGACGCCACCGGCCGCCCCGTCAAGGGCGCGAAGCAGCGCGTTGCGCACGCGTTTACTACCACCGCTGACGGCGCGAGCACCATCGACGCCGACCAGGTCGTCGCCGAGGTCCGCAAGGTTATCGACGACACCGTCGCGTTCGCCGCAGCGCATGACCTGCGCATTGAGGCCATCTGCATGGACTCGTTCGCCTCGAGCCTCCTCCTTGTCGACGCCCACGGCGACGCCCTGACCCCGCTGTACACCTACGCGGACTCACAATCCCGCGACTACGTCGAACGGCTCCGCAACACAATCGACGAGGCCGAGTACCACCAGCGCACCGGCGTGCGCCTCCACACGAGTTACCACCCGGCGCGCCTCGCCTGGGCCAAAGAACAGCTGCCAGAGTTTTCGCGCGCAGCCACGGTCATGACGATCGGCGAGTACGTGTACCACAAGCTCGCGGGCATCCATGGCCTGGCCGTCTCTACCGCGGCGTGGTCGGGCGTCGCCAATGCGCACACCGGGGAGCTCGACACCGAGATTCTCGACGCCATCGACATCCCGCACGACATGATCCAGCCGCTGCGCTTCCCCGACGAACCCGACTACCCGGATGACACCGCGTGGCCCGCGCTCAATGGGGTTGCGTGGTTCCACTGCATCCCAGACGGCTGGCCGTCCAATGTCGGCCCCGGCGCGACCGGCCCCGACACTATCGCGGTAGCCGCGGCGACCTCCGGCGCGATGCGCGTCATCCTCCCGGAGGTGCCAGCTCGCATCCCAGAGGGACTGTGGTGCTACCGCATCGCACGAGACAAGGCCATCTTGGGCGGCGCGCTCAACGACGTCGGGCGTGCCGTCACCTGGCTCGAGGAAACCATCCAGCCGGTGGCCCCGGATGAGATCGCCGCGGTGCTTTCCTCCGGGCCAGGGCGCGCCCCGCTAGTGCTGCCGTTCTTTACCGGCGAGCGCTCCACCGGCTGGGCCGCGAGCGCGCAAGCGCAGCTCTTGGGCGTCACCGCGGCAACTACACCGGCCGATTTGTGGCGGGGCGTGTTTGAAGGCATCGCGATGTCGTATCTTCGCGTCTACGAGCAGCTCAAGGAGGCAGGCGCACTCCCCGAGCGCGTGGTCGCCTCCGGGCGCGTCACGGCCGACCACCCGGCGTGGCTGTCGGTGCTCGCCGATGCGCTTGGTTGCGACGTCGTCCCCCTGGAGATGAAGCGCGCCACCCTGCGCGGCACCGTGCTCATCGCGCTGGAAGACATCGCCCCTGAAGTAAAGAGAGCAACCCCGCCGTTCGGCCAAGGGCACCGCAACGTGGATGCACACGCCGAGTACTTCAGGGAGCTCCGCGACCGCTTCGAGGCTGCGTACCGCACGTTAGTTGCACAGTAGCTCTACAATCAGTCTGATTGTCCCAGTATTGATCTCACAAGGGAGCCCCGTTGGCACGCCACGCAACTCAGTCCTCGCCTTCTCCGCTGCGCACGGCACGCGGCGCGCTAGTAGCGTTCCTCGCGATTGCCGGCATCGCCACGGTAGTGGGCCTCGCCCTACTGTGGCCGGGAGGCAAGCAGCCAGAGGTCCTGCCCGGGTTTGAGCAGACCCAGACGTCGACGGCGGAAACCGTCAAGGCCACCGTCATTGAACACTCGGTGGCTTCCTGTGGTGGCGTCGCAACGCCGAACCACCCTGAGTGCGACTTCCTGCGCGTCGAGCTCAAGTCCGGAGGCACCACCACGATCGAGACAGCGCAGCAGCCGGGCACCCCGGAGCTTTCGGTCGGCGACCGCGTGGTGCTCTCGGTGCTCCACAACCCCGAGACTTCGTACTCCTTCCTTGACATGGATCGCTCGATACCGCTTGGGCTGTGGCTCGCGCTCACGCTGCTGGTCGTCGTCGTGGTTGGGGCATGGCGTGGGGTGCGCGCGATTTTCGGCCTACTGTGCACCTTGCTCGTCATCTTCGGCTTCCTGGTTCCCGGGCTGCTGCTCGGCTACAGCCCGGTGGGACTTTCGCTGGTCACGGGGGCCGCGGTGCTCTTCCCTGTCATCTTTGTTGTGCACGGCAGGAATTGGAAGTCCGCGTCAGCCCTGGCTGGCACCTTGACCGCGCTGGGGCTCGCGGCGCTCGCGGCACGCCTCGCCATCGATACGACGCAGCTGCGCGGCCTTGCCGACGAAAACAACCTCCTCATCCACATGTACCTCCCCCAGGTGCAAGTGCCAGGCATCATGCTCGCCGGATTCATCATCGGTGCCCTCGGCGTGCTCACCGACGTCACCATTGCGCAGGCTTCAACGGTGCAGGAGCTGTATGAGACTTCGCCCGACGCCCGGCCCCGCACCGTGTTCACCTCCGCGATGAAGGTCGGCCACGACCACATTGCGTCGATGGTCTACACCCTGGTCCTGGCGTATATGGGCGCTGCCCTCCCCCTGTCGATGCTGCTCCAGGTCGCCGACCGGCCGCTGACCCAGGTGCTCACCTCCGACGTGGTGGCCACCGAGATCATGCGTTCGAGTATCGGCGCGATCGCGTTGGTCCTGGCAGTGCCGATCACCACGGCGATTGCCGCGTGGACAATCCGCGCTCCCCAACCCCAACAGTAATGTTGCTAGAGTTACGGGTGTGACTACTTTTAATCGACGCCGCTTCCTTCAAACCACCGCACTCGCTCTCACGGGCGCAACCCTTGGCTCCACCGCGCAAGCCCACGCCCAGGGCCGCATCCTCGGCACCGTGATCGACTACGCGGGCGGGGTTCCGTCCGGTCGCGCAGTAAAGGCCGCCGGGCACCTCGGCGCTGTCCGCTACGTGTCGGAGCGCCGCCCCGGCGCGAACTGGATGCTGGGCAAGCCCGTCACGCTGGGCGAAACACAGGACTTCGCCGCGAACGACCTCGCCACGGCGTCCGTCTACCAGTTCGGCCGTGCCGAGACCGCCGACTGGCTCGGCGGCGCCGCTGCTGCCGCCCGCCACGCACCGGAGGCGATGCGCCTCCACGCCTCCGCCGGCGGCCCAACCGGCCGCCCGATCTACATCGCGATCGACGACAACCCCTCGCGTTCCCAGTACCTGAACCAGATCCGCCCCTACCTCCGGGCGTTCTCCGCGGCGCTGACGCTTGGTGGCTACCAGACCGGTGTGTACGGAAACATCAACGTGATCCAGTGGTGCATCGAAGACGGCATCGGCTCGTTCTTCTGGCAGCACGACTGGGGCTCCGGCGGCAAACTGCACCCGCGCGCAAACATCCACCAGAAAGCAAAGTGGACCGGCGTGATCGACGGCGTCACGGTGGACATCAACAACGTTTACAGCGCCGACTGGGGACAGTGGACCCCCGGCCGGCGCGGCCCCGGCTTCACCCTTGGCGACCTGGGCAGCTCCCAGCTTTCATCACGCTTTGATTGGCGCGCGCTGCTGCCGAAGTAGCGTCACGCAAAGTAGCGTCACCAGGACATGGCAAAACCCCGGTGCACAGAGCGTTAAGGCTCGCCGCACCGGGGTTTTGCGTTTGTGCTAGCTAGGGTCTCCCGGGAACTCGCGCGGGTCATTCGACATCCGCTCGCCACTCAGGGAGTCGAGCGCTGCGATGTCTTCCTGCGAAAGCTCGACCTCGACCGCCCCGAGATTCTCCTCGAGGCGAACTGGATTCGCCGTCTTCGGCACAACCGAGCACCCCAGGCTCATCACGTACGCGAGCGCAATCTGCGCCGGGGTCCGGCCATGTTTCTCGGCGAGGCGGGTAAACACCGGATCGTCAAGGTTCGCGCCTCGCGCGAGCGGCGCCCACGCCTCGGTGACAATCCCCTTTTCCTGGTGGTAGGCGCGCAGCTCCTGCTGAGTAAACCCTGCGTGCAGCTCCACCTGGTTGAGCACTGGCGCGACGCCGGTGTGCGCGATGATCTCATCGAGCACCTCTTCATAGAAGTTCGCCACGCCTACCGACTGCAACCGGCCCATGCCCTGCAGCTGCACCAAAGATTCGTACGCTTGCACGAAGGTCCCGTGCTGCGGCCACGGCCAGTGCACGAGGAAGAGATCGATAAACTCGAGCCCCATCCGCTGCAGCGACTCCTCGTAGGCTTCCGCTGCACGAGTCTGGTCATCGTTCCATAGCTTCGAGGTGATGAATAGCTCTTCGCGAGTCACATCACCGGCCGCAATCGCGTCGGCGACCGCGCGCCCAACCTGCTCCTCGTTGCCGTAAAAGGAGGCAGTGTCGATGTGGCGGTAGCCCAACTCAATAGCTCGCCGCACGATGTTGACGCAGTCTTCACCTTGCAGCTTGTAAGTGCCCAGACCTAGCAGCGGAAAATCATAACCGTCGTTGAGTGTTGTCACTGGAATGCGCATATCGAATCCTTAGCGCGCGTCAAGCAGGTCGATAATGAACACCAGCGTCAGGCCGGAGAGCGGGTGGCCGCCACCAGCAGGGCCGTACGCCTTCTCCGGCGGAATCGTCAGCTTGCGGCGACCGCCAACCTTCATCCCCGGGATGCCCTCTTGCCAACCCGCGATGAGGCCAGCCAACGGGAACTCCGCGGCCTCGCCGCGGTCCCACGAAGAGTCGAACTCTTCACCGGTTGCATAGTCAACACCCAGGTAGTGCACCTGCACATAACCGCCTGCTACAGCTTCGGCTCCGTCGCCGACTACGAGATCCTCGATGACAAGGTCCGTTGGGGCAGGTGCTTCAGGTACCTCAATCGTGGGCTTTTCCATACGTGAATACTCCTTGCGTCGTTCATTCATGGCGAAACCGCCGGGTACATATCCCCAAAGTATAAAGGAAGATACGTACCCGGCGGTGAACGCTAGAGATTATCGCTGGTCACGCGGCACAAAGTCGCGCTTCGTGTAGCCGGTGTAGATCTGGCGTGGACGGTTGATCTTGGAGTTCATCGCCAGCTGCTCGCGGTACTGTGCGATCCAGCCCGGGAGACGGCCGATGGCGAAGAGCACGGTGAAGAAGTCCGTCGGGAAGCCCATCGCGCGGTAGATCAGACCGGTGTAGAAGTCTACGTTCGGGTAGAGCTTGCGCGAGATGAAGTAGTCGTCCTTCAGCGCGATCTCCTCGAGCTTCATCGCCAGGTCCAGGAGCTCGTCGCCACCGAGGTGCTCCAGCACCTCGTGTGCGGTCTCCTTGACGATCGCTGCGCGTGGGTCGTAGTTCTTGTACACGCGGTGGCCGAAGCCCATCAGGCGGACGCCCTTTTCCTTGTTCTTCACGCGGTTCATGAAGTCGGTGGCGTCGCCGCCGTGGTTGTCCTTAATGTCCTCGAGCATCTCGAGCACAGCCTGGTTTGCACCACCGTGCAGCGGGCCTGCCAGCGCATTGATGCCGCCTGCAATGGAGACGAACATGTTCGCCTGCGCGGAAGCAATCATGCGGACCGTGGAGGTGGAGCAGTTCTGCTCGTGGTCTGCGTGCAGAATCAGCAGCTTGTCCAGAGCCTTCACCAGGATCGGGTCAACCTCGTACGGCTCGGTTGGGTAGCCAAACATCATGCGGAGGAAGTTCTCGCGTGCGTTCAGCGAGTTGTCTGGGTACATGTACGGCTTACCGCGGGATGCACGGTATGCGTACGCCGCCAGCATCGGCACCTTCGCCATCAGGCGAACGGTTGCCTTATCCAGCTGCTCCTCGTCGAGCGGATCCAGCTGGTCCTGGTAGTAAGCAGAAAGAATGTTCACGGACGACGCCAGCACCGCCATTGGGTGTGCGTTGCGCGGGAAGACGTTGAACGCGGCCTTGAAGTCTTCGTCGAGAAGCGTGTGGTGACGAATCTCGGAGTTGAACTTCTTGTACTCATCCGTCGTTGGAAGCTCGCCATTGATGAGGAGGTACGACACCTCGTTGAACGTTGCGTTCTGCGCCAGTTCGGCGATGTCGTAGCCACGGTAACGCAGAATGCCGTTGGCACCATCGATGTAGGTGATCTTCGACTCGGTCGAGCCAGTGGACACGTAGCCCGGATCGAAGGTGACAAGCCCAGTCTCCCCGAGGAGGTTGCCTAGCACCACTCCGTCGTTGCCCTCGGTGGCGGACTTGATGTCCATTTCGAATTCGCCACCTGGGTAGTGAAGTACAGCTTTGTCTTGACCTTCAGAAGCCATAGCAAACCTTTCTCAGAAGTTTCGGAAACCCTATTCCTTGCGGGATGCAAGGAGGTTGCAATTTACTCCCGCAATGCTAGCAAAAAATGTGACTCGCCCGACACAACTCAATAAATCTATTGACCACCACACCCCCATTTGTTCGATTTTCAAGTATCCGGAAAAGAGCTGGCGAAAGGCGCCCCGGGCGCGTCGTTGGGTAATAAGATGCAGTGAGACGCGAGTGACGTCGTCAAGTTTCTCTACCCCCTGTTACAGGAAAGGCTGTCATGCAAACATTTCCGGTTCTTCCCCCAGCTCTGCTTCCTAGCGATGGGCGTTTTGGCTGCGGCCCTTCAAAGGTTCGCCCGGAGCAGCTAGAGGCTATCGCGAAGGGCGCGGACATCATTGGTACCTCTCACCGCCAGCCAGCTGTGAAGAATCTTGTGGGTGAGGTCCGCCAAGGTTTGCACGACTTCTTCAGCCTTCCAGAAGGCTACGAAATCGTGTTTTCGCTCGGAGGCGCGACCGCCTTTTGGGACGCCGCTACCTTCGGCCTCATCGAGACGAAGTCTGCACACCTGACGTTCGGTGAGTTTTCTGGAAAGTTTGCGAAGGCCTCGGCCGCCGCACCATGGCTGGCTGATCCGCAGATCGTGGACTCCGCACCCGGCACCGCACCTTCACCACACGAGCTCGACGGCGCCGACGCCGACGTCGTTGCGTGGGCACACAACGAGACTTCCACCGGCGCGATGGTCCCAGTTCGCCGCCCGGACACCGATGCACTCGTAGTTATCGACGCTACCTCCGGCGCCGGCGGCCTCCCCGTCAATGTGCACGAGGCGGACGTCTACTACTTCTCGCCACAGAAGTGCTTCGCTTCTGACGGCGGCATGTGGTTCGCCGTGATGAGCCCAGCCGCCCTGGAGCGCATTGAAAAGATCCAGGCGTCTGGCCGCTTCATCCCCGCGTTCCTGAACTTGCAGACGGCCGTCGATAACTCACGGAAGAACCAGACGTACAACACCCCGGCAATCAGCCCTCTGTTGATGCTGGCGGAGCAGGTTCGTTGGATGAACGAGCTCGGCGGGTTGGATGCGATGGTTGCTCGCACGACGGCTTCGTCCTCCCTGCTGTACAAGTGGGCTGACAACCACGAGTTTGCAACGCCGTTCGTCGAGGACCCTGCTGCCCGTTCCAAGGTCGTCGGTACGATCGATTTCGACGAGCGCATCGACGCAGCTGAGCTGGCTAAGGCGCTTCGCCAGAATGGTTACCTGGATACGGAGCCGTACCGCAAGCTTGGCCGCAACCAGTTGCGCATCGGTCTGTTCCCTGCAATCAAGTCCGAGGACGTCAAGCACCTGACCAAGTCTATTGACTATCTAATCGAACAGGGCGTGGGCCAGAAGTAGTCCAGAACAAATGGGCTAAGCTGGTGGAGGTATTTGTCAGCGGAAAGGAGCCACATGCGCGAGTTGTACCTCATGGATGAGGAGTCCACGGAGACTTTTTTCGTCCTCCGAGATGACGAGGGCATCCGTTACCAGCTCGCGCGTTCCGAGATGCAGGCCGTGGCTGAGGAGGAATCCACCAAGCCTGAGCTTGAGGTTGCACCGGACGCGCAGGAACCATCCGCAGACGCTGACAATGCACACGGTGATGAGCACTCCGAGGACGCTACAGAGACAGCCTCCGAGGAGAAGCCCCGCAGCCTGCCGGAACCGGACCCGCTGTACTCCACCCCGCTTTCGATGCGCCCGAACCAGATCCAGGCGCGCATCCGCTCCGGCACCCAGCCATCCGAATTGGCTGAGGAGATGGGGGTAGCTGAAAGCCGGATCGACCCGTACGCCCACCCGGTGCTCCTGGAGCGCTCGCAGGTTGCCGAGGCCGCAAAGCAGTCGCACCCGATGCGCGAGGACGGCCCAGCGAAGCTGACGCTGTTCGAAATCCTCGCCACCGCTTTCGCTGCCCGCGGGCATTCGCTTAGCGATGCCACCTGGGACGCAACCCGTGAGCCCGGCGATGATTGGGTGGTGCATGTCCGGTGGCAGGCAGGCTTGAGCGAAAACGAGGCCCTGTGGTCCTTCCACCGTCAGATGGGTTCCGCACCGACGACGGAGGCGCGAAACTCCATCGCTGCAGACCTCACAGACCCGGATTTTGTGCAGCCAGTTCGTTCACTCACGGCTATCGATCAAGACGTCGATGAGGGCGAAGACGCCACCGATGCCCCCGCTGCTTCGGACGAGGATGCAATCGCGACCGGTGACTTCTTGCAGCACCCGGATGAGGCACCGCAGCCGCAGAAGAGGCGTCGAAAAGCTGTAACTCCGCACTGGGAAGATGTCCTGTTGGGGGTCCGAACAAACACGAAGCGGCCGCGAAAGTAGGGCCCCGCTATGTCTCATAACGCCGTGGTTACCTGCTGGTTTGTCAACGTCGCACACCCGGAGGACGTGCTCGAGGGCGAGCCGAAGGCGGACCGTGGGTTCGGCCGAAAGCTGCTCGCACAGGTTAACCCGGCGTGGCCTATTACCCCGATTGGCCAGTTCCCGCTGAATCGTTCCTCGGTTCCTGGTGTGGACGAGTATTACATCGCGGGGTACCCGGGAGTTGCGGTTGTCCGTTTCTTTGTCAGGGACGCGGAGCGCATCAGCGAAACCGCCAAGGCGCTGCGCACCGCACTGCCTAGCGCTGACACCTACGTCTACGCGGAAGGCACCGATTCGGACTACGCGGCGATCGCCCACTACCAGGGTGAGACGCTGCGCCGCGCGTTCTCTGCCACCCGCGACCACGTCTTCGAGGACGTCGGCTTGCCGGACCCGTTCGAGGCCCCGTACTGGGCCGGGGAAACCGCACCCCAGCTCGGCGGCATTTCGCTACCGTTCGAGCCGCCAGCGCTGATGCGCGAGGCTGAGCGCGCGTGGTTGGGTATCGAGGTCGGCGAGGACGGTCCGGATGTGCACATCATCGGCTACGCGGTGGATGGCCGCCCGGAGCCGAAAGTCGAGGCTCCTGCCCCACGCACCAAGACTGTCAACGAGGTGGCGGCAAAATTCGCCGAGCAGACCAACACGTACGACGATTACGAGCAGCACGACGAAGAGGCAGAGCGTGACGAGTTTTCCGAGCTTGCCGACGCCTCCGTCGCAGCAGCAAAGCGCGTTGGCCGCGGGCTACGTCGCCGCGCCCGCGACCTGAAGGCTACGATTGCGGAGAAAATCCGCCACGCAGACCGCGGCTGATGAGGTCGCGCTGGCGCTCGTAGAACGCAATCGCCGCAGCCGTGGCCACGTTGAGTGAATCCGTCCCCGGCGCCATGGGGATTTTCGCGCGCACATCGGTCGCGCGCATTGCGTGCTGCGTGAGCCCAGGGCCTTCCCCGCCGACGAGAAATGCCACCTTCTCGTGATCGTTAAGTGCCTCTGAGAGGTACACGGCATCGTCCGCAGGGGTCAGTGACACCAGCCACCAGCCCTGTTCCTGCAGCTGTGCGAGCTCGCGCTGCCACGTGGTTGGGGTGCCGCCAAAGTGCGCAAACGGGGTGCGAAGCACATGGCCCATCGATACGCGGACGCTGCGCCGGTAGAGCGGGTCGGCGGTGGCGGCACCGAACAGCACGCCATCAACGCCCATGCCAGCGGCGTTGCGGAAGATGGAGCCGATGTTCTCGTGGTCCCCTACTCCCTCAAGAATCACCAGAGTGCGGGCATCTGCCACGACGTCCTCGACGCCCAGCGGTTCGGGTTTATCCGCGGAGACTAACAGCCCGCGGTGCATGTCGTAGCCGGCGACCTCCCCCATCACTGCGCGGCTGATCTCGTAGACCGGTATTCCCTCCGCTTCGAGGCGCTCGCCGTACTGCTCCAAAAAAGATTGGAGGCGGCCACCGAAGCCGAACACCGCGCGGACAGGAAAGCGGGACTCCACAAGGCGTCCCGCAACAAGAGGCCCCTCCGCAAACACCAGGCCTTTCTCGCGGTCTGAGTGCTTCAGGTCGCGAATATCGTCAAGCCGGGGGTCGGAGGGGTCGTCGATAACTATGCTCACGCTTTACGAGATTAGCGACATCAACGGTCCTTGTGCGAAATAGATCAAGAACAGGGCAGAAATCAGCCACATGATCCAGTGAATGTCCTTGCGCTTGCCAGCGAAGAGCGCCATCACGGTAAACGCGATGAAGCCGACGCCGATGCCGTTGGCAATCGAGTAGGTCAGCGGCATCATGATGATGGTCAAGAAAGCCGGGAAGGCAACGTCGAAACGGGTCCAGTCAATGTTGCTGACCTGCATCATCATCAGCGCGCCAACCACGACGAGGACCGGTGCGGCGGCCTCGATTGGGACGATTTCGTACAGCGGGGTGAGGAACATCGCCAGCAGGAACAGGATGCCGGTGACCACGTTTGCGAGGCCGGTGCGGGCGCCGTCAGCAATGCCGGCGGACGAGTCCACGAACACCGTGTTCGAGGAACCAGAGAACGCGCCACCGACTACTGCGCCGAAGCCTTCAACAACAAGGGCTTTCTTCATGCCTGGCAGGTTGTCGTTCTCGTCGGTCAGGCCGGCCTGGCGGCCGAGCGCCGTCATGGTGCCCATTGCGTCGAAGAAGTTCGCCAACACGAGGGTGAAGACCAGGAGGCTGGCGGCGACGACACCGACCTCAACGAAGGCACCAACCATGTCGATTTTGCCCACGAGGGACAGATCCGGGATGCCACCCAAAGAATCCGGAAGCGCAGGGACCGCGAGCGACCAGCCGTGGTCATTCTCAGCGGACGAGCCTGCACCGACGAAGGACTCCACAATCATCGAGATGATCGTCGTCGCGACGATGCCGATGAACAGCCCACCCGGAATGTTCCGGATCACCATGAAGCCACAGATGAGCAGGCCGATGACAAACACAGCCGTCGGCCACGAGGCGATCGAACCACCGAAGCCCAGCTGCACCGGGACAGTGGTGTGTGCCTCGTCAGGGATGCGGCGCACGAACCCGGCGTCCACCAGGCCGATCATCGCGATGAACATGCCGATGCCGACACTCATTGCCACCTTCATCGAGTTCGGGATGGCCTCAAAGACGGCGGTACGGAACCCGGAAATCGCAAGAATGCAGATGATAATACCGTCAATCACGATGAGGCCCATGGCCTCTGGCCAGGTCAGGCCCTGTTGCCCAACGAGTGTCACTGCAACGAGTGTGTTCAGGCCAAGGCCCGCAGCAATACCAAACGGATATTTAGCAATAACGCCGAACAAGATACACATCACACCGGCGGCAAGGGCCGTCACCGCAGCTACCTGCGGGATACCAAGCACGACACCTTCGCGGTCGGGGCTCGTGCCCAGGATCAAAGGATTCAGGAGCACGATGTACGCCATCGCAAAGAAGGTCACGATACCGGCGCGGATTTCGCGGCCGACGCTCGAGCCTCGCTCACTGATATGGAAGAATTTATCAAGCCCGCTAGCGGGCTGCTTCGTTGAAGATTCGCTTGGAATACTCACTGCGAAGATCCCCTTTAGTTCGTTGAGGAAGTTATGAAAGAGAGCAAAGTTGTTGCATGCATCGGCTGAAATCTATCTGCCAAAAGCCTGCAATAGACTTTTACCTTAGTGCACACACTTCCTAATAATTTCGACTTGGAGCCCAAAGTGGATGTATTCAGCTTTGTCATTTCGCAAGGCATGGTTGCAGATGCAGATCTGCTCACCTCGAAGCTTCGCGGCTGCGGCATCTCGCACTCGGAGTTTGAACGCCTCCGCGTTACGGTCAGCCAGGTTACGGGCCCTCGCAAAGCGGTCGTCCACGTCACGGGAGGCCATGCGTCCTTGACGCTTCGCCCGGCGCCTGCGCCCTCCACGGAGATCACCATGTTCGCGGAGCCAATCCGGGATCAGCGCGCGCAGCCGAACAGGCACGGGCCGGACCTCGGGTGGCAGTTGCACGCATCGGCAACGCTGGGCACCAACGACGGATTGCTTGCCGACGCCAGCGGCCGCATCATCTCCGCACTCCTCCAACCACTGATCACATTTCCAAGCGCCACGCGGGCGGTCATCTCCGGGCACCCTGCTACCGCGGGGTCATACGCGCTGGAGGGGGTTGTGCGTGTGTTGGAGGAGGCGGGCGTCGAAACGCATGAGGCGCACGACGGCTTCTCACGCTTCGACCTGATGCACCAGGAGACGTGGGCCGTCGATGCTGTGCACGGTGCCCGGCTTGTCGAGCAATGGCAGGAGTATGGCACACCCAAGCCTGGCCCCCGAATGATTTCGCGCGGTCTACTGCCGACGCACCGAGAGATCAATGAGACCCGGCAGCTGCGGGCATCACTGCTCTAGCGGGTTACTTCCCGTCGTGGCGCGGCGCCTTGGTATCTGCGTGGGCACCGCAGCCGTAGGATGCAGCGACGATGCGGCCATCAGCTGAGTATTCGTTGGTGCACACTCCGAAGTTCTCCCCCACTGGGTGCTCCATTGGAATGTAGAACGCGCAGGTCCGGCAGTGCAGCGTTGCCTGCTCGGCGAACGCAGAATTAGGGCCAAACTTGCCCTTCCGCCACCGCGTCTTCGCAGCATTGAGACCTTCTTGCGTGAGGTAGTGGTCAGTTTCCCTGCCTGGGAACGTCACTGCATCCTTTGCAAAGGAGTCTGTGGTCAGGCGCTCGTCGTCAGGCGCTGGCTCCATGATGTCGCCGGGGCCGAGGTCGCCGGGGCGAAGACGCTCGGAGTACGGCACCCAGTCCGGCGCCTGCAGCGCGTCGCGAGCCGGCATGAGCGCAACCTCGTTGACGGTCACCCATGTTGAGCCCGTGGCACACGCGACGACCGCGTTCCATTCCCACCCGTTGTAGCCAGGCACGCTCGCTTCGAAGCGGTGCGTGGCCACGTTGCTCGAGAGCCCAGCGACACCGATGTGCGCGCCGACCTCGCCTTCCGCAATCTCGAGGATGGCCTCTCGCGCGACCTCAATTGCTTTGTCGCTCAGCAGTGGTGAAGAGTTCTTGTTCTGAGACACGCTCTCCATTATGGCCCATTTCTGGGGAAATGCTGCATGATGGACGTATGCGTGTTCACTCCCGACGGTTTTGGTCCATCCTGATGTGTCCTTTGGTGCTGCTCACCGTGAGTGGTTGCGATGAAGCTGCCACCGAGGTGGAGCAGCTGAAACCCGAAATCGTACAACGCTACGACTACGACCCTGCCCTGTTCACCCAGGGCCTCGAAGTCGATGAGGACGGCACGCTCCTCGTCAGTACCGGCCAATACGGAGCGTCCGGTATGTATCGACTCACGACAGAAGGCGACGTGTTGGGCGAGGTTGCCTTGCCAGACGTGTTCTTCGGCGAAGGCATGACCCGCGTCGGAGATTCGCTTTGGCAGCTGACGTGGCAGGAGGGCACCGCGTTTCGCCGCGATGCAGCGTCCCTAGCAACTGTCGATACCGCCCACTACGACGGCGAAGGGTGGGGGCTGTGCACCACCGATGATGCACTTATTTTCTCCGACGGTTCCGCCGAGCTGCGCCGCATGGACCCGGACACGCTCGCCGAGCTTGCGCGGTTCGAAGTCACCGACCAAGGCAAACCCGTCGAGGGGCTCAACGAGTTGGAGTGCGTCGGCGACGACGTCTACGCAAACATCTTCACAACCACCGACATCGTGCGTATCGACGCCACCTCCGGCCACGTCACGGCCAGGATCGATGCGTCGTCTCTTCCCAACAACGCCGACGAAGACATAAACAATGTGCTCAACGGGATCGCGCATATCCCTGGCACCGACGAGTTTTACCTCACCGGCAAGCGTTGGCCTGACCTCTACCGCGTCCGGTTGGTCCCTTCCCAGTAGAATTTCGCTCATGACTGCTTCCCGCCGTGCTTCCTCTCGCCTTGCGCTCCAACTCGGTGCGACGGTTCTCGCCGTCGCTATCCTGCTCGCTGGGGTGTACGCGTTCATGACCTGGCAGCGCTCGCAGCCAGGTCTTCCCGTAGAAGACCTTCGGATTCACGTCACTGCATCCGACGGCGAGCACGAGATCGCCCCCTACACGCTCTGCCCCCTCGATGAACAATGTGACGGCGGTGAGCCACCGGCACTCACACGTGGTGGCTCCGACGAACTCAAATTCCGCATCGACCCAGACATCGCTGCGGGCAGCTGGCGCCTCCTCCTCATTTACGACGACCCCTCCGCCAACGAGGAGCGCCTCCACCAGGCTGGCGAGACCACCGAAGAGACCGCTCCTGCCGTCAAAGAAGGCGGGGCAAAACTCCTCGTTGCTGAAGTCTCGACGCTGGCCGTAAAAAATGACGACCACGGGGAAGAAATCCCGGTGGTCGCCACATGGTCGGTCGCGTTTGAATAACGCTTAGGCGTCAAGCTCCTTCGCCACTGCGCGCAGGATGCCCGCAACCTGTCGAGCCTCTTTGCGCTCAGGGTAGCGCCCAGCCGTCAACGCCGGTTGCACGTCGGACTCGATGAGCGTCATCACATCGGCAAGCATGCTTCCGAGTTCTTCTGGCTTCCTACGGTGCACGGGGCGACGCTTCGGCGTCTCCAAGATGGCGACGCGCAGCGCCTGCGGGCCCTTTCGGCCTGCGGCAAAGTCGAACTCGATGCGCTGTCCAGGCACAAGCTCATCCACACCATCCGGGAGCACCGACTTAGAAATAAATACGTCGTCGTCTCCAGGGTTGGATGCGAAGCCGAAGCCCTTGTCGGCGTCGAACCACTTCACCTTTCCAATTGGCATTAGTCTTCGTTCCTTCTCTGTTCTCTATGCAGACTCAGCAGTGGCTATCCATCATAGTCGTATCGCCCGTTCGAGCCCCAACACGAAAGAAAGTGCCACAAATCACATTCGCGCTAATTTTGCTCGTGAACAGGCCAAACGGCCCTACCTGCCTCCCCACATCCGCGACACCGACCCCAAAAAGTGCCCGGAGCGTGACTAAATCGTTATAAAGCGTTAGGCTGTCCCGCAGCAAGAAAACGAGGCACGCTGAGTTCTGTTCGCCTCGCACAATTACACAAGGAACAGAAGCGGAGGACCCAACCTTCGGAAACTCCCTCCCGGAGCTTCCTTGGGGTGAAGTTGCTACTGCAACCGGGCACCTCAGCCCGAACCCGACAGCTTACTTCGCAAGCGACAACAAGAGAGGACATCGTATTTCAATGGGACGCCATTCCAAGCAGACCACTTCCCTGACCAAGAAGGCACTCGCCGGCGCAGCCGCAACCGCGGCGTTCGCTGGACTGATGGCCCCAGAGGCCACGGCAGCGCCTGACTCCGACTGGGACCGTCTCGCACAGTGCGAGTCCGGCGGCAACTGGGCAATCAACACCGGCAACGGCTACCACGGCGGCCTGCAGTTCTCCGCGTCCACCTGGCAGGCATTCGGTGGCGGCCAGTTCGCTCCAACCGCGAACTTGGCATCCCGTGAGCAGCAGATCATCGTTGCAGAGCGCACCCTGGCACAGCAGGGTTGGGGCGCATGGCCTGCATGCTCCGCTCGCCTTGGACTGAACTCCGCTGCGACAAATCGCGACGCACAGGCTGTCTCACCGGCACCTGCTCCTGCACGCGCTGCCGTTGCATCCCCGGACGCAGCTCAGCGCCAGGCAGAGAACCCAGTTGACGCCCTGTACCGTCAGCTCGGCAGCTCCCTGAGCAACTATGGTTTCGCGATTCCGGCGCACATCCAGCAGTCCTACGCTGCGAACCGCGCGAACTACGATGCGTTCTACAGCCAGAACGCTGCACTGATCAACGCTGTTCGCTCGGGCGATCTCGCCGCTATCGGCGCAGCACTGCTGAACCGCTAAGCACTCAATAGAACGTGCCCGCCACAGAAAGCTTGTGGCGGGCACGTTTGTTTTGCTTTATGAAAGGGGCATAGGGACTGGCCAGCCCACTCTTTCAGGGCTGGCCGAAAGGTTGAACACTTAGCGGTTGATTCGCGTCGTTGGGTGGACGTACCCGATTTCTTCCGCTGGGAGTGGGAGCACGAGCTCGTCCCCAAACGGGCTAGATGCACCGGTAAGCTGCGAGGACAGCTCGGTGACAGGCGAACCATTACCAGGGGTGTTGGTGGGCCACGCCGGGTTCGCGCGACCGATCTTCTCTACGTCTTTAGCCATGCGTACTATTCTTTCACGCCTGGACAAAAATCGCACGTACACTAGCCAACGCTATGACTACGTTCCAGGAAGCGCTCCGCACGATGCGCCCCGAACAACTCCGGGAGCTCATTTATCTCAGGCCAGACGCCTTTTACCCCACCCCGCCATCCTGGGGTTCGCTGGGGACGCGGCTGTCGCTGGCTGGGTCTGCAGCACGAGCGTTACGCCGTCTCAACGCTGCCGAGTTGCGGCTTCTGGAAGCGCTCGGGGACGTCGGCGCCGAGCTCTCTCCCGTCGACACCAACAGTGTCCCCGCAGCGCGTGTTCCCGGGGCCGTCGAGCGTCTCCGTGCGATGGCGCTCATCTATGGCCCGGACGCCGCCATACAGGTCGCACCAGGGGCACTTTCCGCGCTGCCGTCGGGCTGGCGCCTCGGGGACCAGGCCCCACCGAACCTCGACGGGCTGCTGGAAGGACTCAGCGCCCGCGAGCGCTCAGTGCTGGATACGCTAGCGGCGTCAGGTTCCGTCGGCACGACGAGGGCCGCCGCGGCGGACGCGGATCCCACGACGCCAGTTGCAACACTCATTGCGAAAGGGCTGCTCATCCGCGTCGACGCCACAACGGTCCGCCTACCTCGCCCCGTCCGCGACGTCCTCCGTGGCCTGCCACCGCGCGAGTTCCCCGAGCACGCCCCTGCCGTCAACGATCCAGATCAGCCGACGATCGACCGCAACGCGACTGGCGCGGGCCTCGACGCGGTGCGCAAGCTCCGCCAGCTACTGCTCCTGTTACTTGAGTCCCCGGTCGCACTGAACAAGGACGGCTCCCTGGGAGTCCGCGCACATGCGGGGTTAACGCAGGCCCTCGGTTTCGATCCTGCGCTCCTCATTACCACGGGCGAATCCGCCGGCCTTCTCGGCCGCGGAAGCACCGACGAGGCCGACGTACTCGCGGCCACCCACGACGCTCTTTCCTGGTTGGACGCCACGCTCGCCGACCAGTGGGCTATCCTCCTCGCCGGCTGGCTCGCCTCGCCCTGGCGCACCGACAAGACGCCGGAGCACCGCCTCCTTTCCGAGCCCACCCACAACCCCGACGTCAGGCATGCCCGGAGGCGCATCGTCGAGTACGCAGGCCCCGACCAAGAGGCCCGATTACTGTTCCACGTACCGCTCATGGCAGCGAATTTCTCGCCCCAACTTATCGACGCCACCATCGCCGAAGCCGCATTCGTCGGCGCGATTGGCGGCGTGGGGAGCTCGCCGTCGACACCGCTGCTTGCACTTCTCAACGACGGCGACGTCGTCGAGGCTACGAAGCAGCTCGTCCCCACGGAGGTCTCGCAACTCATCGCGCAGGGCGACATGACACTGCTCGCCCCGGGGCCGCTCGATGCGGCGACCGCCGCCGTCGTCGAAGATATCGCCGACCTTGAATCGCCGGGCCTTGCCAGCATGTGGCGCATCAGCGACGCCTCCCTGAAGCGCGCCCTCGACCGTGGGCACGACGCCGACTCACTGCACACATGGTTTAAACAGCACATCATGGGCGAGGTTCCGCAGGCCATCACCTTCCTTATCGATGATCTCTCCCGCACCCACGGCGCAATCCGCGCCGGCAGCGCGCTGAGCTACATCCGCTGCGCCGACCCTGCCCTCCTCGCCGTGGCGGCTGAGCACGCCGATCTGCGGATCTTGGCGCCGACCGTCGCCGTCAGCCCGCTTCCGCTGCCACGCTTGCTCCACGAGTTGCAAGCCGCGGGCCTGCAGCCAACCGCCGAAGACGACCACGGCGCCTCCATCACGCTTGCGGAGGAACCAACACTGGTGCGAGCAACACCGTCCTCGCTTCCCAGAACCGCCTCTCTGAGCGAAGAGGACGTCGATAAGATTGTTGCGGCCCTCAACTCGGATACAAGCCAACCTTCCGGGGTCAGCGAAACGTCAACGACTGATATGCTTCGTGCAGCAGCCCGCGCCCGTCGCCGCGTCAAGGTTGAGTACGCGGACTCGCAGGGCGCACAGCACACCCTAACGGTCATCCCGTTGACGGTGAGTGTCGGCGTCATTGATGCGCAGGACACGGCCACGCAGCGCGTGATCCGCATACCACTGCGGCGCGTCACGACTGTGACGCTGGTGTAGAAAGAAAGGTCCAACAATGACGTTTGGGGACGGCCCACTGATCGTGCAGTCCGATAAAACCGTACTGCTTGAAATCGCGCACCCGGACGCAGCGAAAGCACGCGCAGCGCTTTCCCCATTCGCTGAACTCGAGCGCGCCCCCGAGCACGTCCATACCTACCGCATCACCCCACTTGCGCTGTGGAATGCCCGCGCCACCGGCTTCGACGCCGAGACCGCAATCGATGTCCTCGAGCGCTATTCCCGGTTCCCCGTCCCCCAGTCGCTCCTCATCGACATTGCGGAGACGATGGCGCGCTACGGGCGCGTCAGCCTGCTCAACGATCCACAACGCGGGCTCATCCTCACCACGGAAGAGCCCCCAATCCTGGATGAGATTACGCGCAACAAGAACATCATCCTGTTTCTTGGCCAGCGCTTCGACGAGCACACGGTAGGCGTACACCCGTCCGCGCGCGGGCGCATCAAACAAGAACTCATCAAGACGGGCTGGCCGGTGGCGGACCACGCCGGATACGTCGACGGCGAATCCCACCCAATCGCGCTCGACTTTGACGGTTGGGAGCTTCGCGACTATCAACAGTACGCCGCCCAAGCATTCTGGGAGGGCGGCTCAGGCGTGGTGGTCCTGCCGTGCGGTGCGGGCAAAACCATCGTTGGCGCCGCCGCGATGGCGCAGGCAGAGACGACCACGCTCATCCTCGTTACCAACACTGTCGCCGGGCGGCAGTGGCGCGATGAGCTGCTGCGCCGCACCACGCTCACCCCGGAAGAAATCGGTGAGTACTCCGGCGAAAAGAAGGAGATCCGCCCGGTCACCATCGCGACCTATCAAGTAGTCACCCGGAAAACGAAAGGCGAATACCGCGCCCTCGAGCTTTTCGACACCACCGACTGGGGCCTCATCATCTACGACGAAGTCCACCTCCTCCCCGCCCCCGTTTTCCGCATGGCGGCCGACCTCCAGTCCCGCCGCCGTCTCGGCCTGACCGCTACACTCATCCGCGAGGATGGCCGCGAAGACGACGTCTTCTCCCTCATCGGCCCCAAGCGTTACGACGCCCCCTGGAAAGAACTCGAAATGGCAGGTTTCATCGCCACCGCCGAATGCATCGAGGCCCGCACCACGCTCACGGAAGAAGAGCGCCTCAGCTACGCGACGGCCTCCGCACGCGAGCGCTACCGCCTGGCCGCCACCGCATCAGCCAAGCTCTCGACGGTCAAGGACATTCTCGCCCGCCACGAGGGCGAACCGACGCTCATCATCGGAGCTTACGTCGATCACCTGCGCCACATCGCGCAGCAGATCGACGCCCCACTCATCGACGGCCGCACCAGCACCAAAGCCCGCGAAGAAGCCTTCGAGCGCTTCCGCCAGGGCGAAATCCGCACCCTCGTCGTATCGAAGGTGGCGAACTTCTCCATCGACCTCCCCCAGGCAGCCGTGGGAATCCAGGTCTCAGGCACGTTCGGTTCCCGCCAGGAAGAGGCCCAGCGCCTCGGCCGACTCCTTCGACCCAAGCCGGACAGCAGTGAGGTCTTGTTCTACACCGTGGTCACACGAGACACCCTGGACGCCGAGTACGCCATGCACCGCCAACGCTTCCTCGCCGAACAGGGCTACGCTTATCGCATCATGGATGCCTCAGACCTCAAACGCGGCCTATAGACTGTGGCCTATGACTGAACAACCATTCCGCTTCAACGTCGACGAAGAATACGCCAAAGAACACAACGAACTTATTCGAAATACCAAGAACCTCGTTACCTCAAGCATCGCTCTGTTCGTCGTCTGCCTCATCGCGGGCGTCATAGTCTGGTTCCTCGTCGACCCGACCTCCCCCTGGCGCCTACTCGGATCCCTCTCCCTTATCTTTTTCGGCACCATCATGCTGATCGTCGGTCTTGCTATTCCTCGCGCGGTTCCACGTACCCAAGCAATTTACGACGCCAACCCCCTCTCTCCCGCTGTCATCACCGATGACAAGGGCACCACAGTTACCCTCACCGCGTTAGTAAACACAGTCGTTGACCAGCAGTCCCCTGCCGAGTGGGCGCTCACCTCAACTGTGGTGCAACGGATCCCCGGCGTCACTCCTAAGGTTGGCGCTGCAGTTCCGTGCGTCGCTGTGGGAGGCCAGCGCACATCCCGCGACAAGGCACACTGGGCAACGATTACTCCGATGCCAATCGCGTGGGGCACCCCTTCAGAGGAAGTTATCAAACAAGCCACGGACTACATCCCCGACGATCAGTGGCGCGCCCTCAAGCAAGCTATCCGCGACGAGGATCTAGTCAAGAAGTCTAGAAATGAGCTCATAGCTTTTTAGGCCGACATCCTCGCCTCTGCGTACGCCCCAGGGAATGCTTATGTCCCCTGGGGCGTATTGCTTGCACCATGCCTCAGCCATTGAGGCCAGGTAGCCTGAGAGGCCTAACACTTTGAACGGAGATTCCAAGATGAACGATGCTTTTCCCCTTCGCACCCCTCGCCTTATCCTCACTCCTCCCACGGACCAAGATATAGACGCCATTTTTAGGATCCACGCCGACGCCCGCACCTATCAACACCGTCCCGACCTCGCGATGAAAAACCGCAAAGAGGCAGAGGAGTTGGCAAGCACATGGCAAGAAAACTGGGATGAACAGGGTCTTGGCTACTACGTAGTGTCCACGCTTGACGGAACAACCATCGGGTTTACTGGAGTACGCCACAGTGAGGAAGCCGGTGAACAGGTACTCAACCTATATTACCGATTCGCCCCTGAATCTCAGGGCCAGGGATACGCAAAGGAGGCTGCATCTGCGGCGATTGCCAATGCACAGGAACGTTTCCCGCAGCTTCCAGTCATCGCTATCATCGACCCCACTAATGAGGCATCGATCGGTTTAGCATTGAGGCTCGGATTCCAGCACGTCCATGGTGCGGGTGTACCGAACGATTACGAGGTCTACCGCCTCTCCTGAATTCTGGGCTCAACGCGGCGGGGTTCTCGACGCGAGCCTCTCTAGATACATCCCCGTTTGTTTGTTGTGTGGGGGTGCACAAAAAAATGTGGTGAGTATGTGCCACAACAACACACACTCACCACGCACAGGAAAATGAAGTTATAGGCCGGCGGTAACCTACTCTCCCACACCCTCCCAGGTGCAGTACCATCAGCGCGGGCGGGCTTAGCTAACCGGGTTCGGAAAGG